>Ga0056128_1007491_pt1 | contig 13780 bp, 5 predicted proteins | sample WorMetLIZISLAND2_FD_71113 | JGI IMG/M metagenome (GOLD analysis project Ga0056128, IMG submission 71113) | Marine gutless worms symbiont microbial communities from Max Planck institute for Marine Microbiology, Germany - Olavius geniculatus... ... | reverse complement strand
CAAGTCTCGCGATGTCCACCCCTGCGATCTGGTGCCGCGTTGTCAGGTCTCGCGATGTCCACCCTTGCTACATGGTCTCACGTTGTCCAGTCTCGCGATGTCAGGTCTCGCGTTTTCAGTTGCCCCTTTTCGACCTCCTGGCTTCAGTGTGTGTAATGATTTTGATTTGATTTAATTGGCTCTGATGATGTTCCAGTAGCTCTACCCTGTTAATTGCTATCCTCTGTAAACTCATTGTCATGCAGAAAACCGCACCTCTGAAAAGGCGCTATCGCCGACAACAGCTCGTCGCTGTGCTGGAACGCCCTCCCATTTATTTTCTGAAAACCGAAACCGTCTCTCTCGACTCGTGTCGATGTTTTGCAATCAGTTCTGCGGCGTGCGCTGATCGACCAAGACGTTTCGTGCCCACCGCCGTCAACAGAGTTATGTACCGGTACGTTTGTCGTTTTGCGGAATCGCTGCTTTGCTTTCGCTAGCTGATTTCACCGTGCGCCACGCAACAACTGATTAAAATAGAGGTTAGTTGTATACGACTTATGTGCATAGTCTAGAGAATAGCACGCATGTAATTAATGAGAATTGCGTTGGCCTTTATTGTAGTATTGTCGCTCAAAGGCAGCGGAGACGGAAATGCACATAACCCAAAAATAGCCCTAATAAACGTACCGTGCCGAGTTTTAGAACTTGTGCACAAGTAGGGGGCCTACCGACGATTCGGTGATATTTTGCGCAACTGCTTCGGCCTGGCTGGGCCTGGCTTACCATTTTGTAGGCCTATTGGTCAAAGCTCAGAACGGCGTGCTGCAGTGGCACTGTTTGCGTCAATGCACAAAGTCAAATTAGGTCCTGATGTTGAAAATAGGTCTACAAACAAAACGTGCGATAAAACTAATTTAGCCACTTTTGGTAAACGGCAGTCTAAATAGGCCTAGTTCATTGCGAATTTGACGTGAGAGTGGTGACTGGTGAGATGGGATTGGATGAGGATGAGAACAAACTGAGTGGGGATGGAGACATTTTGATGGGATAGGGTGGATGAAGGGAAGGTATACGGAGACAGGTCTATTACCCTAAATTAATTTACATATTATATAGGATGGGCTGAAAATGGTAAATAGACATATTATTCCAATCACATATTTGTTAGTTTTTTTCTATACCAAAGTAGTGTTTTTAGTTTTTTTTTTCGTAACACCATTTATAGAGTTGATTGCACCCAGAGTAAGAATGGCATAATGGGCCTATAGGCCTAGTAAAGATATGAATTTACGTGTGAGATACGAGCTATAGAACAATACTATAACTTACAGAGAGTCTGAATAGGCACACCGGCACAGACTTTGAGGTTTGAGCTGGACTGGTGGATGCCTATGAAAATCGTTGGACTGTTATGGATGTATCTTCGAAATAGGTCATACACAGATAGGTCTTTTACAGTTCACACATCCACACGGACAATTTCACGATGGCAAAGAATGCTGCATGCAGATGGGCTTTTTAAGTGTGAATTTTAACGCGACGCATTGTCAGGTTTCTACTAGTCGCAAAGCCACGTTAGTCGGAACGCGATTTTGGTCGAGAAATGATGAAATTTTTTGCATCTTGTTTCGTCCGCATTGACACGTTGCAATTAGTGAGCAAAATAATACATGGGGCATTCGATAGCCTATTGCTTAACGAATAATGCCTGGCCTATAAGCTATACAAAACGCGTGAAAGGTTTATAAATCGCCAGGAGCCCACCAGTATACGCCTAGCGACAACAATCTGTAGGCCTATCATTCCGGCCAACTGCACAATGTTACAAAGGCACAGTTCATTTTTAAACAAAGTTAAAAGTAACTAGACCTAAGTAAATTAACGACGTATTTCAACGCTCAATTTTCCTGCTACGCTTATCCTATCCGAAAAACATCTGGAGCGATCAGTTCGCAAAAGGATACTGCACTAGCTGAATCAATTGAGTTCCATTTTCTTGCTTTTTAATTTAACGTGTGGAATTAGGCCTACTGTGACCACTGACTAAACTGCAAGGCTCGTTTTGCTTTTGCAATGTCTCCGTCGCATGCAGCGAATTTCGAGACGTGTGCAATAGACCTACAATTACGCGCTGCTTGCTTTTCTGCAAAAAGAACACAAATGGTAGGCTACACAACTGCTGCGCCGCTAAATTATACGCTTTTAGTGGTTTGACATTACTTTGGATTTTTTTTCAATTGAAAAATAGTACACGCGTGTAAAAATTTTTCTTCAGCCTATACCTACGCGTACCGATGTCATAGACCTTCTTAAACACATTTTTGCATTTACAAAAAAATCGCTGGATTTTCGCGCGTTTTGTTTACAACCAGCAAAAAGCAACAGGAAACAGGAAACGATATACCGGTATAAACTATTTTAATGAGCAAAAAAAGCGCTGGGCGCAGCATAATTAGGTCGTATGATTTAGGTATCACTGCGATGCGTATGGCGAGCAACGCCATTGGAGATCTAGAGCTGACCGGGCCGCCCACTGATTATAATCATATGCACATATATTTGCATCTCAATAATTAGAACATTCGGCGTTCTGGTCGTATCATTCGCTGGTTATTGCTCAATCCAGGTGCCCAGTAGACGTTGGTGTCGTCAAGTAAAATATTTTAGCCCAGATAATAATAGTAATGACGTAGCGTTGTGTCGGCTACGTATTGGGTGGTAGAGACGGGAGAATGCCAGTGCTGGCTACTGCGCGGCGGTAGGTCAGGCAGGTGCCATATCAACATGTTGACCGTAGCGACCTGCGCGCTTCGTAACGTCGTCTTCAAGTTTCCGAATTTCCGATGACTGGTAGGTATGAACTCATCGTGCACCGCGGCGCCTACAAACATCCAGACAAATGTTACGCTCAGGCTAAATCTTAACTAATCTAATTCCGTGCAAAAATAGGCCTAACTGCACCCATCACTTCGATGGAATATGAGTTTGCTGACTCATTTTGTCAGCCCCTATCCTATCCTGATCAATCTTAATTGAAGGCCGACGACCTTTAAAATTTTCTTGCGCTTCAAATGTTGTTACAACCCAAATCTTTTTATAGCGAAACTTATTTCCTGGCAAAGCAATAAGATTGTAAGCCTAATCTTTTCCTAGCAGTATCAACGTCGATAGGTATTTAAACACTTCAGATATTATTGAGCTGATTGTTGACAAGATAATAATAAATAACATAAAATTAGTGGAATCACTAAATCACTGGAAATCACTGGAGATCAAAAACTGTTTGGTCAAAAATTTAAGGCCATCGACGAGCAAAGATGTGTGGTCTTCTAAGGCTAAAATGCAAAAATAAAAACTTGTTTTTTTATTTTATGTTACGAAATGCTTGTATCTGTATTGAGAAAGAAGGGCGCGGATAGAGTGGGACGGGAAAAGAGTGGAAATGGAAAGAGGGAGGAAAGTGAGTGTATATCAAGGGATGCACAAGCCTGAAGGATGACTTTTTGCACTTTTGGGTGCGCGATATATATTGGATAAATATTTATTGAAAATGCATGATGCATCTATCCATGATTGAAATCATATGTATGCCCTAAAATAAATTTAAACACTGACCGCTAATTACATAATTTTTTTAATGAACAACAAAAACATTTAAAAATTAGATAGTGCTTACCACATAAGTAATCCTAATAACATTACTGAAATTGATTTAGCTTCGAGATTATGCATGAATTTGATAAACTTAAAAAACAACGCATGGGTGCGTAAATAACCATAAAATTGAAGACTAAATCTGGCTCCAATAAAACATATGATCGATAGGCTTAAACAACTACACTTAAAGGTAAATTTCAAGTAAGTCTGCATTTAAGTAGTACTGCAAGCTAGGCCTATAAACATTGCATGGCACTTGCACGGCACAAAAAAATTAACCTGAGTTCTACTACTTTTGTGCAGCTGTTACCATTTTGATAATTAAAAAAGTAAGTCAAGTTAGATGCAACAAAACATACTTTATACTGTTAAAATTCACTTTAGTTATAAACATGCGGCCATAAAATACATAGCTGCCAGTATTTTTAGTTTTACTAATTTTTCAATTAGGCCTGTTGAACGATTTTCCAAGTTCTTTGAATGGCACACTGGCACAGCCACCAGTAAACTTGCATTAAAAATACCATCACACTTAATCACCGTGATATTAATAGGCCTGTATGTTGCAGGTGTAAATAGATCTTGAATAATCGCATTGTTTCACATTTAAAAGGTAGGGCCCTAAAGGTAAAGGCCAACACTTGCTATAGCGCTTTACCTTACCGTTGCTCAAAAGTGCTTTACAATCTTGAAAGTTGCAGCTGATTGGCATGAGCTAATGATACCGCAGCGCACTATGCGGTCATCCATTGCCTGCGTAAACGAACAATTGGACCCGCGATTTGCAGCTAGCAGACATACCACCGCCACAATCAGCCACACTAGGCTTCACCCCGTAGCCCGTAAGCTGCTACTCATTTACTATCCCACGGAGGGTAGGAGGCTGAGTTGGCCCGAGCACACAGTAGGTTAGCAACTTGCTCCTGGTTTCTTGCAAATGACGGCAGTGAGAATCGAACCGCAACCTGAAAGTTACGAGTCGACACTAACCACTAGACACTTGCACCTACACAGGCACGAAGATGTGAACAACTTGTCCACAGTTGTTACCAGGCTTGCCGTGGATATGGATTGGATATCCATGGATATATCCATGGATAAATTCAAGTGTGGATATGAGATTTAGGCCGTCCTGTCGATATATCCATGGACATTATGCCGGCGCACCTGCTAATTAAACTGAATACTTATATGCTTTGTGTTTCTATAATATTTTCTTGTCTGTCGTTTTACTCTGCATTTTCCTCTTTATTTACGTTACTGAGTCACATGAATAATCAGTGACATCAGCACGCTATTACTTAATCAATCTAAATTAATTTATCAGTACTATAACTGCAGCAGATCTTAATTTCCGGTGCTTTAACTGATATTGTTCGTTGAGCAACAAAAGTTTTATTTATTTGAGAGTTTATTTATAATTTTTATCAAACGTTTTTTTTGCTTAGGCCCTATTATCTAATGCTAGTAGAAAGTACAAACCAAGAGCGCTTCGAAAGCGTTCACTCCACCCTATATTTGTAGGCATACATGAATGCAACCTGCGTCTTGGAAAACAAGAATCTCAGCTGTTGCTGGGGTGTGCCGACCGTAGGCTCTCCCTTATATCTGAAGGCCAGCGTCCGACGTCAGGTCGCGGAAAGAAAGCAATTTTCCAGAGTGACTACAGTCTTATTCACGCCATGGTGACACTGTTTTAGTGAACGCTAGAATCAATACGATACGGTGGGTGACGGCTGCAGACAGCAATGTTGCATTCAAAATTGCAGCCCAACCGCAGCAGACAGAAACGTGGTTACTTTTGACAGCCTACGTAAAGTCGACGTCGCCCTATCCAATAATACCATTGCCGACCCCCTACAACGTACCGTTTAGCCACAGTACACGCGTTACGGACAGACAGACGACAGGCACACGACATATCGTACTCCCAAAAACAGTGGCAATAAAATTATGTAGATTTTCACGAAAACTTGGGAAATACTAAACTAAGATAATGCTAATTTGTGTTTGTCATTTATTTATTTATTATTTTTTAACAATTTAAAGTGCGGAATATCTGTGTTCTATTTTACATTTGATAAACGCTCTTGCAAAAATTGGGGGCTGCATGTACGCAGGTTAGGCGTTTGTGGATATGGATATATCCACGGAAAAGCTGTGGATATGGATAAGGATGGGAAATTTTATATCCACGGCAAGCCTGGTTGTTACCCGGTAGTGCACCGGCTGGGAATTGAACCATGGAATTTTCGGTCTCGTATCTAATGTCTTAAAGGACGGGTCACACTGGCGGTTCGGACCACCGTCCAAACGGCCGTCTGAACCGCCAGTGTGACCCGTCCTTAACCGCTGAGCCACCCAGCCATTGAAACAAACTAAAGAATCACAGTTTTTGTCTGTAGTAGTAGAAAAACAGCACTGAGGTTATCATCTTTTATTGATCAATAAGCCTAAAAAACAACCACGGCAACAATAATTCATTGTCAACATTCTTATAATCTTTCGTGATAACGAATACTCAATCCACCAATCTGGTGAAAGGGAGTCGCGACCCTTTCATGAAAAGCCAGCGTCTCTATTTTAATCAGCATTTTAGTTCTGCATCTGGACATGTTTGTTTTTTTGCACTCGGCACTGCCGACATGTTCACAACCACTACTGGTCAGAAATGAGTTTTCAACTTGTTGAAGTTTGACCGTTTTCCGAATTCTTTGTGTGTCGACTAACTTCTGACTAACTTCAGGAGAATGATACGGAAGAAGCCTTAAATTCGTCCACAAATTTCTGCCACGATTAAAAGTGTTCTGTCTATGCGACACGACTACATTACATTAGGCTACATTGCATTGCACAAAAAATTTTTAATACGGTACATTTCCTATAGGCCTGGTTGGGTAGCATTTCGCGTAATCGCATTTCGCCTAATCCCATTTCGCCTAATCCCATTTTGCCTAATCTTTTTTTGATAGGCGGACCAACAACAACGACTTGCTTTGTCGTTTTTTGCCTCTTTGACAAGCTTTGTTTTGTCATTCATCATTTTTTCTGTACCATTTTTTGGCCGACCGTAAGTAAATATACGACGGGTGTCGTCTCATTTCGCCTAATCTCATTTCGCGTCGTATACTTACCCTAACTCTAACCCTCACCCTAACCCTAACCCTAACTCTAACCGTAACTCTAGTTTGATTTCGGTTGGGGCTCTGCAGTAGACCCAACTGGGGGAGCGATTAGGCGAAACGAGATTAGGCGAAATGCGATTAGGCGAAATGCGATTAGGCGAAATGCTACGACACCATAGGCCTACACTAATGCACGATTTAGGCCTACATTTATTTACATTACGTTAATTTAACGCCGCAATGGTCAACAGATTTCTGCCATTTTCCCGACTTTTCAAACAACAGAAACAGTACAGAAAATAGCGCCTACGTGTAGCTCATACTGACAGTGGTTTCTATTTGCCCTAAATGTGGAGTGGAAATCGACCGCAAGTTTTCCCCCTACTTTCAGCTTTTAGTTCCCCCAACTTTTAGTATCAAGTTTTCTTCCCCTTGTTAAAAGTGTAGATTGCTTAGTAAAAATAAAGAGGGGAAGTTTTAATCTACATCCTTAACAATATTCCTTTTTCAGTGTAAAAATTACGGTGAGAGTTCTGTTAAAGGTGTTGATTGCCCAGTGAAAAATGGGGGAAGGGATGAGTTTTGATTTACACCCTTAACAAAACTCTCTTTATTTTTTTCTGTGAAAAATGGGGGACGTTTTGTTAAGGGTGTTAATTCCTTAGTAAAAAATAAAGGGGGTAAGTTTTGACCTACGCCTATAACAAAGCTCCCCCTATTTTTTCACTGAGCGCAAGCTGCGGTATAAAGATAGAAGCCACTACATCCCGTGGTACAAAAACTGACTCTGAGTTATTCTGTGGTGAAAAATCTTGCTGTTAGGTCGTCGTCGTGGTGGACTATTGTGCATCGTTGTTCGGTCACTGTTGCTGGTGTTCACCCTGAGTCGTCTGACGCTCACTGAAAGCTTACAGCTGCACGGTCGCCGAAACAAGCCGTACTGCAATGATGACTATAGGCCTAGAAACACTGCCACGTGGAGCTCGGCCGCGGCAGTCTACTGCCAATCGGTCCGCCGTCACGGACCGTCGCCGTGCAACTGTCCTCCTAGTCCTGGCAGTCGCAACCAGAGCAACATCTCTTCGTTGTTTCAGCAGCTGCACCAGCAGACCGTCGCCGCTCGACGCCGGCACAAGGTTATCATCCACGGACATGCTTGACTGTACACGATGGGCCAGAAAAACCAAGCTCATGTACTTTGTTGTTTATATCTTCGCTAAATATTAACCAATTTTCACAATTTTTTATTGGTAGACTCTGTAAAAAATTTGCTAAAAAATTTGCTACTCAGCGGCATGCACACCACATCTACAATGTTGCTACACGATCTTGCAAAACATAAATATCCGAAAATCAACGATATCAACAGACGGGCAGAAAGTCTAATGGTTAATTTTTAAAGTATTCAATTGAAATGTTAAATATCCATGCCACTGAGCAGTGGCTTTCATCCCTAAAAATTTGGAATTAAAATCGGGCCCAATTTCTCACCTTTCTGTATGGTTCCTTCTTTTCTCTAGGTGGAGTTTGTTAAGTGTGTAGATTGCCCAGTGAATAATAGGGGGAAGTTATGTTAAGGGCGATTTAAATCTACACCCTTAACAAAACTTTCTTTTTATTTTTCACTGCGCGCAAGCTGCACCCACCAGGTATAGAGGTAGAAGTAGCTGCCACTGAGTAGCAAATTTCGTGCAGTCTACTGGCAAAAAGTTGTAGAAATTTGTCAATATTTAGCGAAGCTATAGGACAAAGTACAATAGCTCAGTTTCTGGCTTACATTATAGGCCTACATAGAAAATGAGATCGGATTAACGCCTGAAACTCACAGGGGTAAGGCAAATTTCGTTTTGTTGCATGTTTTGCACGTTGTTTTAAAGCTGTAATGTACAAAAATACAATAAATTTGTTATAGTACATTGTACATGCGTAAGCAGACAAATTACGGAGCTTTTTAATGTTCGCTTTACATAAATTTGAGAAAAAAGAGTGCAAAACGCGTCCCTATAAATGTGAAAACGTAGGGGCTGCCCTGCCGTACTAAACCCTTATCTAAAGTCATGCGTCGATGTCATCTTTAATATTTACCACTAGAAAGCAGTCATAGCCCGCATACCTCTGCCAAGGCAATGTTTTTCGCTAGGTGGCAGCACCATCTTCGGTTTTGCAGCGGTTTCTCTTATGCCCCATTGAAAGCAATGGTAACGAAAATTTCAAAGTGATCCAGAATCCAGGATTCCTTCCGGATCACCCCCAAAATTGAACCACTGGTAGTTTTTGCCACTCCCGACATTTCCTGAAAATTTCAGAAAGATCCGTCCATAACTTTTTGAGTTATCTTGCTGACAAACAGACAAACAGACAAACAAATCAAGTCTGGCAAAAACATTACCTCCTTGGCGGAGGTAAATATATCTCTGAGCATTTGGCGTCTGAAAATTGCTTTAATTCGAGGCCAGAATTTTCACAGCAGTGTAATTAATACTGATACAACTAAGCATTATAATGTAGTTTTCGTTCGAAGTTTGTACATTTTGTTTCTTTTTTACTGTCCTTATTGGCAATCTTATATTTACAATTTAGCGCCAACTCGTCAACGGAAGACTACCAAAATGCACCCGATGGTCATTTTGGGAGACCGTATTTCTGTATTTGCATTTAATTTTTGTGCCGACCGTTAACCTGTAAGCTTAAAGGTCTGGCCTTTTGTTACCATGTGTCTGTTTCTCTGTCTGTCTGTCGTCGTCTGTGACAAAATGTATTGTGGCTCAACGGTATGCCGTATAGGGTTGGCGATGGTGTTGTTGGATAAGACAATGGCATATCCCTATAGGCTGTCAGTAGTAACTATGTCTCAATCTGCAGCGGTTTGACCGCAATTTTCAATAAAAAGTTTCAAGCTATCAATGGTGAGAGATGGGGCCAAAGTTGCTATTAGTCACTAATAAGAAGTCGCACAAGCCCTTTCAAATGAGATTAAAATTATCGACGTTGGATGACCTTGAGGCGATGTACCCACTATTGTGGCTACACGATGACGAGTTTCTATAGGCAGTTGCTCGCTTTTTTGCAATCCGAATTCGGACGCTGGTCTTCGGGTGTATGCGGTATGGTCGTCCCACTTTAGCGACAGCTGGGCTTTCTGTTTGCTTTTGTTTTTTTCTACTTCGCAATGAGCGTTAATCGGTCACACGTATGTACCGCTGAATTTCAGAAACTGCTTCCAGTAGGTAACCGGCAGCTGTGCAGACGCAAAGCAAAACAACTGTGGAAAAATCGATTTGGTTCATTTCAGAGGAATCCAACACTTTGTTGGAACACAACTCTCTCAGAGGGCGTCGAGGAACATACAAAGTTAATGGTCAGTACAGACGCACACAGATTATTGAAATAAATTTGTCACAGAAATCTACAGGGTGCGGCAAAATAGTAGCCCTCTAAAGTTTTTCGCTGTTTACGCAGCAACTGTTTGGAGTACTTATTTGGAATTCTACAGATTTTTTAATGAAACGATTTACATCTAGCTGGCAAGTAAAATATTATTATGTTGAAAAACGACGACGTTATGGATTTTTTAACATGACTGATTACCGATTTTTAACATGAAAATGTTCAAGCTAAAAATGTCAAACGGTTGCTGATAAAACAGCGAAAACTGTAGAGGCTGCCGTATAGATATCATGTGCCTTTTAGTTTATTTTGTAACATTTGTTCAGAAATGCATGCACGTCTTTCTAAATAGTAATTCAGCTGCACAACGTCCGTTGAATCCCTATGGGAGTCGCCAGATGGCAACGCTATAGTCGCTCAACGACTGTGATTCGCCATCGACAAAAGTTCACTACCCCATCCCGTTAGCCGTCCCAACCCTAACCTTCTTTAGCCACTAACCCTATGGCGGCACGTGGCCATTATTTAGTATTTGATTGGGATGTTCAAGGTGGCGACATTTCAGTAAATCATGAAGAATGAAAACTCCTAGCTCAAGTTGCATAGCGATCTGTGCGTTTAGTCTTCATCGTGAGATAGGCCTAATATTGCAGTTGTAGACCTACTGTCTGGTAGATTTTTATGAAAAGTTTAGTAGTCTAAGTTAAGTGAGTAAAATGTGGATTTATACAACACAATCGTTCAGTTAACCTCTAATGCGCTCAGTTATACCCCGTTTACACGATCGAGCAAACATCGAGCTGACTCGTCCAGCTGACATATAGCAGCTAGTCGAGCCAGCTCGTCGAGCCAGCTTGATCGTGTAAACGGGGTATTAGTCTGAGTGTTTATGAATGCAGGTATTAAACGGATTGGGTACATTGGCGGTTACGCTGAGAGTTCTGCAATTGCTTCATCTTCGCTACGACTGCAGATACTCGCGGCCGCAGCTTTATCGAAAGCTTCTGAAGCTTGAGCGACGTCTAGACTCGGTTGATGATGACGGCGGTGGTCTCTACAACGTCTTCTGTGCCGTCAGATGTTCTCTCAGCCGACGACGACGTTCGGCTGGCCTCGGCCAAACGGCTTGCCTCCGACAGCTCGTCAAAGCTCTAAGAAGGACCGGTTTTGACCCGCCGTTCCGCAACACTTGCCAGCTAATTGCCAGCACCTGCGCCTATTTTCGCGTACTTTCGCGGTTTGCCAAATGTGGCCGAAATCTCTTCGCCTCGATCGGACAATGATAATAAAACTCAAGAAGATCTCCTACGCCCGATGTTCACAGGCAGCTTATAGGCCTTGTGTCCAAGTGTTGTTGAAACCGACCTTCACTAGCAGAAGCCAGAAGATGCACATCCGAACCTTCAGGGACGGATTCAGACATATGAAAAGAAAGGGCAGGTGTATAGGAGGACTAAGGAGGATTAAGAGCTATATTCGGACCTTTAACCTTTAACCTACTTCAAACGTGCGAATCCGCCGCTTATGTGCAACTAAAGCTAGATTAAAACTATGCGTAAAAATTTAAACAGCACCGTTTAGTGTTTCGGTCTCCGAAAAAACTAAAACTGAAACAACATCGCAACCAATAAATAGTTTCAGCCCGATTTGTCGCAACATTGTCGCACCTGTAGCCAGCGAAGTGTTAAGTTTTAATTTCTAGGTTTATCGCAGGCGATTGTGTTTCAGTTTAGTTTTAATTCCGTCCCACAAGCCTAATAAACACCACCTTACACACCTGAAAGGCTGCAGTGTTTTGTCGTCAAATCATCATTGCGACTGCTAATGTTATCAACCGGTTAAACTCTGTCTAGTATGTGGTATACTTTCGCCACTTTGAGCATTCTCAGATAGGCGACGTTTCTAAATAGCCTAATAAAATAATGTTTAGGCTTAATGTGACAGATACCAACGTGGCCTGCGTGAAGCTTCCAGTTATCGCATTTTAAAATATGTATGCAATTAAAACGCTATTGTTTGCTTTTTTAATGTAGGCCTACAGAGCTTTTGCGAACGTTATTAAAAGCTGAGTAGGCTATACTAACCGAAAACTTTAGGAAAATACTCGCGTGGGCCGTAAGTGCTCTACCGAGCCTGGTACGTCTTGTTTGTGTAAACTTTTGTGCTGCAAACTTTTTACTTCTAAGCTTATTGGCTGATGTTTATGGAACAAATAAAATAATTGATTGATCACGTGTTGTTAATCTGAGCTCAGTGTATATTAGTTTCAAGGCTAATTTAGTTTTTTTGTAATCAAGACTGACAAAGATCTGCTACGACTGTACTGTAAACGCGATATTGCCGAAACTGAAAATAGCAGTACAAGTAGTAAATAAACAAATAGTGACTGGCGTCAAGGTCATTATTGGAAATTTTGTTCCCCTAAGTTTGTAAAATATTACCCGAGGTCAAAAACCGACGGCAATATTTTACAACCTGGGGGGGGGAATTCCAATAATGATCGATGACGCCAGTGGCTGTTTGTTTTGTCATACCGCAACGCAAAATTAGTGTATTTTATGGTCCTTTCGAATAAAGTAAACAAGCAACATGGTCGTCTGCTGATAACGTATGACGTGCAATTTAGCCACAATATATGCACACACGACACTAGGACTTACAGTTTAGCCACAATACAGTCAGCTAGCCGTCTGTCGTGGGAGTGGTCATAGACGTTCTGAATATTGATGAGGCGTGATTAGTCAATAGTTGGCCTCAATATTGCCTCAAAGGCATTATTGAGGTAAACTATTGACTGCTTTGTTAAGCTGTTGGTGAATGTGCACATTTGTTAACGTCACGTGACACGATTTGGACAAATCGCGTGCAGGCATTTTGCGTTGACGTACAACAGTAGTTTAGATAAGTGGATTAATTGTGTACTTTAAAAACCAAAACAAGAAAAAAACCTGCATCTTCTATTTTGATATAATAAAATACGGCTATGACGACGACGACGAAGACAATGACGATAAAATAACACGTCTAAGGTAATTTCCTTACGACCTATTCACATCTATAAAGACGTCGACGCGACTCAACTGTCGGCGACTGTCGTGTCGTCAGTTCTGTTCACACTTATACAACACAACTCAACACAGACTGTAATTGTGTGACGTCGGCGTTGTAGGTGTGAATTGGCCATAATTTTGGCCCACGGTTTTCTGCGGGCCGCAGAATTTCGAGCAGAGCCGGAAAAGTTGCTTTTGGAATTTTGATATTGCCACGAAATTTCGCGGAATTTTGCAAAAGCTGAAAAAAAGATCGATTGTCGGGGCTTGATAGCGTAATTAGACTGACTATATCACGAAGATAAATCAAAACTAAACTGCCTAAAATTGCGTCTATACTAATAATTACCATCGTAATGTGGCACAATCGTAAATAAACACAATGCTGCTAATTCACAAATTGCACTTTTAAAAAGAAAAAATCTATAATTTTTTTTGTATGTAGCTAGCATAACTGAGTGTTAGGGATTGGGGTTACATAACCTAGTGGGGGCGCTACGGCGACGTCCGACATGAGCCTATAGCGGGAAAGGGGCGGCGGCGTAGCGGGATGATTGGCAGCTGGCGTCTACGAGGAAC
>Ga0056128_1007484_pt1 | contig 13786 bp, 10 predicted proteins | sample WorMetLIZISLAND2_FD_71113 | JGI IMG/M metagenome (GOLD analysis project Ga0056128, IMG submission 71113) | Marine gutless worms symbiont microbial communities from Max Planck institute for Marine Microbiology, Germany - Olavius geniculatus... ... | reverse complement strand
TATGTCAAAGAAGCTGCGCTGGCCCATGCTTCCCCCATCATCTGAGCGTTTATCTTTGGACTGGCCCGAGTTTTCCCGCAGTTAGACTGCTAGGCAGACTATTTTGCAAGGTGCCCATAATCCGGTCGCGCAACGGCAATTTCATACCTAACCCCATACAACGAGGATGGGAGATGCAACGTCGCGATTTCATCAAGCAGGCCGGAGGCGTCTCTCTGGCGCTGGGCGCCGGCACCGCCGGCATCAGGACCGCCCGGGCCGACACCCCTTACGAGTGGAAGGTGGTCACGAGTTGGCCCAAGAACTTTCCCGGTCTGGGCACCGGCGCCAACCGACTCGCCGCGCTCATCGGCGAGATGAGCGGGGGCCGCATCCGGGTGAAGGTGTACGGGGCCGGGGAACTGGTACCCGCATTCGAGGTCTTCGACGCCGTTGCCCAGGGCACGGCCGAGATGGGCCATAGCACGGCCGCCTATTGGAAGGGCAAGAGCGAAGCCGCCCAGTTCTTCACCGCCGTCCCCTTCGGCATGACGGCCCAGGAGACAAATGCCTGGCTCTATCATGGGGACGGCCTGGCGCTCTGGACCGAGCTCTACGCCCAGTTCGGTTTGGTCTCTGCGCCGGCCGGGAACAGTGGGGTCCAGATGGGGGGTTGGTTCAACAAGGAGATCAAGAGCGTCGCCGACCTGAAGGGACTCAAGATGCGGATTCCGGGCCTCGGCGGCGAGGTGCTCAAACGCGCCGGTGGTACGCCCATCATTCTGTCGGGGGGCGAGCTCTTTACCGCCCTCCAGTCCGGTACCATCGATGCCACCGAATGGATAGGGCCCTACAACGACCTGGCCTTCGGCCTCTACAAGGCGGCCAAATACTACTACTACCCCGGCTTCCACGAGCCCAGCGGTACCCTGGAGGCCATGATCAACAAGACCGTTTTCGAGGCCCTGCCCGCGGATCTGCAATCCATCGTGCTCAACGCCTGTAAGGTCATGAACCAGGACCTGCTGGCCGAGTACACCGCCCGGAATCCGATCGCGCTCCAAACCCTGCTCGAGAAGCACGGCGTGGATATGCGTCCCTATCCGGATGACGTGCTTATCAAGCTGCACCGGCTTGCCGAGGAGGTGGTCTCCGAGCTCGCGGAGAAGGATGCGTTCTCGCGCAAGGTGTATGCCTCCTACCGGAAGTTTCTCCGGCAGGCGAAAGCATGGAGCAACATCTCCGAGCTGGCCTACCTGCGGGCGCGCGACCTGGGTTGACTCGGCAGGCGTGGTCCGACCTGGAGGAGGGCCTTGCGGCTTTCCCCCTCCCCTGAAGGAGGGTGTCGTAAAAGCCCCTGGTCGGGAGCGCCGCCTTCCAGGCGGCAGGCGTCGCTGAGGCGCCGATCCGGGGTTACCGCCTCGCTTTCCCGCTGGCCGGCCGGTACCCGCGGATGCCGACAAGATACCGGCGCTCCCTGGGGGCTTGGGGTGAGGGGAGCAGAGGGCGCGGTCCGGTGCCTTTTACGACACCCTCCTGAAGTCAGGGGAAGCGCGTATAAATCCGCCCGAAAACATGACCTTGGCGGAGTCGCTTGGGTGTCGGTCAGATCAGAGCGGCGGAACCGCGGGACCGGTAGGCGTGGGCTCGCCCCGCACCTATCGCCTGGGCGCGCCCTGATATCGCTGGATCTCTCGGCGATAGGTGCGGGGCGAGCCCGCGCTTTATACTTTCCCGGCTTGCAACCTAGTACCCCATTTCATCCCATTTTGCACTTGTAGGGAACGGCCTCCGTGCCGTTCCGCAAGCTGTTCAGAACGCCACAGAGGGCGTTCCCTACAGCAAAATCAAGCGAAAGATGTACTAGTCCCGTGGCCAACTTAAACGCCGGCAAGCCGACCTTAAGTGCCGGCAAGCCGGCGCCTACCGTTCGGTGGGCCTCTGCGGCCATGGCTGACGACCGGAAGCCGGCTACAACTCGTCCATTGAAATACAACTTGTACGCGCTCACCCTGCCCTAAAGTCATTTCCCGCCATTTTCCCCTATCTCTTTGCTATAATTACAACTTTATACGGGTCTGACCCAGGTTGCCGCCGAACCTGTCACCATGAGTGCCCTGATCGAGCCGTTCCGCGCCTCCACCGCACTGTACGGCGGTAATGCCGCTTTTATCGAGGACCTCTACGAACGTTATCTGCAGGACCCGGAGAGCGTGGATCTCGCGTGGCGGGTGCGCTTCGATGCCATGCAGCCGGAGGTGGCCGACCAGGCCCCCCCCCCGAAATTCCCCATAGCCCCGTGCGCCGGAACTTCCTGCGCCTGGCCCAGGAGAGCCGCGGTCGGGCGCCGGCGCGATCCACCGAGCGGCTGGAGCCGGCGGCGGCCGAAAAACAGGCGGCGGTCCTGCGGCTGATCAACGGGTACCGGTTCCGTGGTCACCAGGTCGCCGATCGGGACCCCTTGCGGCTGCGCGAGCCCCCCGAGATCCCGGATCTGGACCCGGCCTATCACCAGTTGGAGGAAGCGGATCTGGATCAGGTCTTCCATACCGGCTCGCTGTATGGCCCGGACCGCATGCGCCTGCGCGATATCATCGCCCTGCTCCGGGAGAGCTACTGCGGAACGGTCGGCGCGGAGTACATGCACATCACCGGCACCAAGGAGAAGCGCTGGCTCCAGAAACGCATCGAGGGCGGCCGGGCGCGGCCCGAGCTCGACGCCGCCGCCCGGCGATGGCTCTTGACCATGCTCACCGCCGCCGAAGGCATCGAGAAATATCTGCACACCCGCTACGTGGGCCAGAAGCGGTTCTCCCTGGAGGGCGGAGAGGCCCTGATTCCGTTGCTGGACGAGCTCATCCAACGCGCCGGTCGTAAGGGGATCAGGGAGATCGTGATCGGCATGGCCCACCGCGGTCGGCTCAATGTACTCACCAACATCCTGGGCAAGCCGCCCCAGGACATCTTCGACGAGTTCGAGGGTCGCCCCCTGCCCGACCGGCAGGAGCTGGCCGGCGATGTCAAATACCACCTGGGCTTCGCCACCGATGTGGACACCCCAGGCGGGGCCGTGCACCTGGCCCTAGGATTCAATCCGTCGCACCTGGAGATCATCGACCCGGTGATCGAGGGCTCGGTGCGAGCCCGCCAGCGCCGCCGCCGGGATGATGCCGGTGACCGGGTCCTGCCCCTGTTGATCCACGGCGACTCGGCCTTCGCCGGCCAGGGCGTCATCATGGAGACCCTCAACCTGTCCCAGACCCGCGGCTTCTCCACCGGCGGCAGCGTCCACGTGGTAATCAATAACCAGATCGGCTTTACCACCAGCAACCCGCTGGATACCCGCTCGACCTTCCATTGCACCGATGTGGCCAAGATGGTCCAGGCCCCGGTCTTGCACGTCAACGGCGACGATCCCGAGGCGGTCATCTTCGTCACCCGGTTGGCGCTGGATTTCCGCAACGAGTTTCACAAGGATGTCATCATCGACCTCATCTGCTACCGCCGGCTGGGCCACAACGAGGCGGACGAGCCGGCGGTCACCCAGCCCATGATGTACAAGAAGATCCGCGCCCACCCCACCCCCCGCGCCCGGTACGCGGACCGCCTGGCGGACGCCGGCATCGTCTCCAGGGAGGAGGCGGTCGCCATGATCGAGGACTATCGGACCTCGATCGAGCAGGGCGTGGTGGTCACGCGGCCGGTCATGTGCGGGCTCGACAACGCCTACAAGGGGGACTGGAAGGACTGCCGAATCGTACCCTGGGACCACCCCACGGACACCGGGGTCGCGCGTGATAAGCTCCAGGCGCTGGCGGAACGCATGCTGGCGGTGCCCCCGCAGCTCGAGCTCCACCCCCGGGTGTCCAAGCTCTGGAACGAGCGCCGCAAGATGGCCAATGGGGCCCAGCTGGTCGACTGGGGCTTTGCCGAGAACCTGGCCTACGCGACCCTGGTCGATGCCGGCTTTCCGGTCCGCCTGTCCGGGCAGGACTGCGGTCGCGGCACCTTCTTCCACCGCCACGCGGTCATCCACGATCAGGTGACCGGCAACAGCTACACCCCACTGCAACACCTGGGCGAGCATCAAGGCGATTTCATCGTCATCGACTCCATCCTGTCCGAGGAGGCGGTGCTGGGCTACGAGTACGGCTACGCTACCGCCGAGCCCAACGCCCTGACCCTGTGGGAGGCCCAGTTCGGCGACTTCGCCAACGGCGCCCAGGTGGTCATCGACCAGTTCATCACCTCCGCCGGCACCAAGTGGAATCTGTGCTGCTCCCTGGTGATGCTGCTGCCCCACGGCATGGAAGGCCAGGGGGCCGAGCACTCCTCCGCCCGCCTGGAGCGCTTTCTGCAGCTGTGCGCCGAGTCCAACATCCAGGTCTGCGTCCCCACCACTCCGGCCCAGGTATTTCACCTGCTGCGCCGCCAGATGCTGCGCGGTTATCGCAAGCCGCTGATCGTCATGACGCCCAAGAGCCTGCTGCGCCACCGGCTGGCCACCTCCAGTCTGGACGAGCTGGCGGAAGGCCGCTTCCGGCCGGTGATCGGCGAGCCGGACCCCATCGACCCCGCCCAGGTCGTGCGCATCATCCTGTGCAGCGGCAAGGTCTACTACGACCTGCTGGAGGCCCGTCGTACCCGGGGGATCGGCGATACCGCCATCCTGCGCATCGAGCAGCTCTATCCCTTCCCCATGGAGCAGCTCAAGGCGGCCATCGCACCCTATGCCGCCGCCGGGCAGCTCATCTGGTGCCAGGAAGAGCCCCAGAACCAAGGTGCCTGGGACCAGATCAAGCATCGTTTCCTCCACCTCCGGCCGCAAGACGAGTGGATCTTCTATGTCGGGCGTCCCGTCTCGGCCGCCCCCGCCGTCGGTCTCCGCGCGGTCCACGTGGAGCAGCAGGAGCGGCTGATCGACGAAGCCCTCACCGGTCGTATCAACCCGAGCATGAATCGCAGGATCCCCGTATGAGCAGCGAAGTGCGCGTCCCCGCCCTCCCCGAATCCGTCGCCGACGCCACGGTATTGGTCTGGTACAAGCAGCCGGGCGAGCCGGTGCGCAGAGAAGAAAATCTGGTCGACCTGGAGACGGACAAGGTGGTGCTGGAAGTCCCCGCCCCCGTCGCCGGCGTGCTCGGGGAGATCAAGGTAGCGGCGGGCGAGACCGTCCGGGCCGACACCCTGCTGGCCCTGATCGAAGCAGGAGACACCGCGGAGCCGACTCCCACCCCGGCGCAGACGGCATCGGCGGTCCAGGCGGAATCGGCGGAGCCGGTGCTTGCCCCGGCCGCCAGGCGGCTGGTCAAGGCGCTGGAGCTGGACCCCGCGGAGATCCCCGGCAGCGGCAAAGACGGACGGGTGCACAAGGCGGACGTGACGGCTTTTCTGGACGCCCGGGAGCAGACCCGATCCCCTGCCGCGCCGGACGTGACCGCCCCTGCCCCCACAGTCGAGCAACCACAACCCCGCCTCACCGGTGAGGCCGGCCGGCCGGAGCAGCGGGTCCCCATGACCCGGCTGCGGGCGCGGGTCGCCGAACGCCTGGTCCAGGCCCAGCAGACGGCCGCCATTCTCACCACCTTCAACGAGGTGGACCTGAGCGCCGTGATCGGGCTGCGCAAGCGTTACAAGGACCAGTTCGAGAAGACCCACGGCGTGCGTCTGGGTTTTATGTCCTTCTTCGTCAAGGCCGCGGTGGAAGCCCTGCAGCGCTTCCCGGTCATGAACGCCGCTGTGGACGGGAACGACATCATCTACCACGGCTACTACGACATCGGCATGGCGGTGAGCTCCCCCCGCGGCCTAGTGGTCCCCATCCTGCGCAACTGCGACCGACTCACCATGGCCGACATCGAGCAGGGCATCCTCGAGTTCGGCCGCAAAGCCGATGACGGCACCCTGAGCTACGAGGAGCTCACCGGCGGCACCTTCTCCATCACCAACGGCGGCGTCTTCGGCTCGCTGCTCTCTACCCCCATCCTCAATCCGCCCCAGAGTGCCATCCTGGGCCTGCACAAGATCCAGGACCGCCCCATGGCAGTGCAGGGCGAGGTCGTGATCCGGCCCATGATGTACCTGGCCCTGTCCTACGACCATCGCATCATTGATGGTCGCGATGCCGTGCAATTCCTGGTCACCATCAAGGACACCCTGGAAGACCCGGCAAGGTTGTTGATGCGGATATGATCCCACTTTGTCACATTCCAGCTAATTGTCAGGTCCCGTAAGTAGGAGGTATCACTATGACAGCCGAGACACCGGGCACCACTGAACAGCTATATACCGAAATTGAGCGTACACCGGAGCGTTATCGCCCACTGTTGTTGCGCTTGGTCCACTCGTTTCGCGAAGGCATAGAAGAGGATGAGCCGTGGCCTACGGCAGCTGAGAGCTTCCGAGAGGGACTAGGTGATATCAAGGCCGGGCGGGTGCGGCCGATTAGTACCCTCTGGAACGGTATCGACGCAGACTAGCGGATATGGCGCTACAGTACACCGAAGCGTTCAAGCGTCAACTCAGACGCTTGAGCCGGAAGTACAGGCGTATCCGTCATGACATTACACCTATCCTTGAGCAACTGGATACAGGCAAGTATCCAGGCGATCAGATATCCGGTATGAGCTATACGCTTTACAAGGTGCGGGTACCCAACCGTGATACCCGACGTGGTACCAGCGGCGGTTATCGCATCATCTACTACCTTCAAACAGAGGATGATGTCTTGCTGGTAGCCATTTACTCGAAGACAGAACAGTCGGATATCAGTGTCGATGAGATCGGGAAGATCATGCAAGAAGAGGAAAGTGCTTGATGGCATAACCCTCATCCCTAAGCCCGTCGAAGGATCTTCGTGGCCTGCAGAAGAAAGCCCTTGCTGAAGGCACTCCTTATCAATGGCATTCATAGGTGTTCGGGATTTTTTAGGTCTCACCCTCTAATAATAATCTGTGTATACGCGCTAACGATGTCTCTCTATTCTTATAAGGGCACCTTGAAAAATAGTGTTTTCACCAATCAGGTGGAGCTAAGTCCTTGATTATCGATGTGCGCCGTTGACAAAAATCGTATTTTTCAAGGTGCCCATAATTAGGATCGAATAGTTCGTTCGCAAATAAGGGGAAGGTGAAAAATCCCACTCCTATCGCAATGCGCACGACTATTCGTGGTATCAAAGATTCACAAACGATGGATATCTCGATTCTGAAACAACATGCCACCGAGGGACAGTGGATCGATTTCACGACCACCACCGGCTCGACAGGGGGAACGAGGGCCGGTTTTCTGAACGAGGTCCATGACAGCGGTATTGTGCTGAAGCTCGAGGATGGCACCATTTCCTTTTTGCCTGCAGACGAAATACGGTCGTTTTCTATCCCACCAAAAACACCGACACCCGACGCCATTTCTCCGCAATCGGAATCTACGGCTCCGATACCGGATGATGTGTCACAGTCTCCGGAATCGGAACGGCCTTCCGCTACGGCTGTTGCGGCAAAAGAATTCGATCTGTTTAAGGGGGAACCGGAGATTCCACAGCCGCCCCTGGTATTTGTGATTGATAGATTGAATGAGGTTGACCAGGGTGAGCTTGTTCGGTGGAAGAACGAGTACGAGTATGCCCTGAAGATAAGGGAGTTGAGCCGAATACGTGATCTGCTTCCGAAGATGACGCGCTGGGCGGAACGTTTGGGCCGACATGAAGCCTATACCCTGTGCGGGGTAATGGCGTTGAGCACTGGGGATAACGAGAGGGCACGCAATATGTTGACGGCCGGCGAGGCGCGCGGAAGTGCAGCCGCCTCCATGACACTCGCCTATTGGGATATCACACAAAAGCAGTGGGAAGAAGGGGTACGGCATATCATACGGTCCCTCCTCCGCCGTGAGGATAACAATGTGGATTTGGATCCTAGTCCCCTCATTTCCCTGGGGTGTTGTCTCGCCCACTCGGAACAACGAGAATTTGAAGGCTTGGCTGGGATCTGGAAAAGGGCACTGTCTGCAGAGACCAAGGAAATAGCGGCGCTGTTAGTCGCATTTGCCCTGGAAAAACGGTATCCCGACGCGATAAAGGATCTCGCCCAGCTCCTCAACCGGCGGGGAGAGGCCGATGAAGCAATTGCCCTCTTGGATAAGCACCGGAACGAGCTTGGCGATCCTCGCCCCGTCGATAACCAAAAAGCCACTATTTACATCAAGGCCAGGAAATTCGGACAGGCCATCGAAGTCTTTACAAGACTGCTTCGGGAGACGACGGGGCCTAAACGGATTCCGCTTTATCGCCAGGTGGCCTACTGCCGATATCGCCAAGGCGACTATGATGGTGCGCTTACCGACTTACGCACCATACTTAAGATATCGCCTTCCGATTACGCGGCGAGGAATCAAATAGACAAGATCGAGAAGATCCGAGAAGGGGGTATACCGCTTTCGATTGATGAAGATACGGACGAGTTGCGTGAGCTGGCGGAATGGGATACGGGGTTATCTTCCCTGGCACAACACCTGTTGGATTCCTGTGATTTCAGCTATGTCGATGAGCGCTCGAAGGCGCGTGGCAGCTTCGACGACAAGGATTTTGCCGCAACCGAGAGGATACTCGAGGGTATTCGGGGGCGGCGACCGGGAGAGAAGGCAAGGGTTCTGAACTTATTTCCCAGTAGTTCTTATCAACCATTGGGGGTATGCAGATATCCTAGATTATCAAGCTGATGGACTACTAGTCGTGCGGGGTCATCCTGGTGAGGAGGACAAAGGCAACCCCGAGCACGTCTGTCCTGCTGAACGATCCGTCCGGGCGCTTTTCGATCACGACGAGCTCCTGACGACCGTACCGGGGGCCGACGGGAATCACCAGCCGGCGACCTTCCTTGAGCTGCTCGATCAGGGGTGGGGGTACCGCGGGCGCGGCGGCGGTGACCAGAATGCCGTCGTATGGGGCGAGCTCGGACCAGCCGGTGTAGCCGTCGCTATGCCGAACATCTATGTTCGTATAGCCCAGGCGAGCGAGCCGAGCGGCGGACTGTCGGGCCAGCTCGGGAATGATCTCCACCGAACGGACCCGGACGACCACGCGGGAGAGGATGGCCGCCTGGTACCCGGAGCCGGTACCGACCTCCAGCACGCAGTCATCCGGGCCACAGGCGAGGAGGTCCGTCATCAGGGCGACGATAAAGGGCTGGGAGATGGTCTGGCCGTGGCCGATGGGCAGCGGGCCGTTGGCGTAGGCATGGCGTTGCTCATGGTCCGGGACGAAATGGTGGCGCGGGACCTCTGCCATGGCCGTCATTACGCGGTCATCGAAGGTATCGCGTCCGATCATCGAGCGCGTATACCGGAACTCCGCCCTGATATCCTCAAGCAGCTTGTGAGTGCCGGATTTCATAGGCCCTTCCCGTCGCCGTCGCCGTCGCCGATGAACCGATGAAGCGGCATCCAGCGCGTGGTGGTCGTGTCGTCGTCAGTGTTCCCGATGCACGGCAAACGATAGCTTGTCCAGTACCCCCATCATCACTGCCGAGACCACGAAGGTCAGGTGGATAATCACATACCACATGAGCTTGTCGTTCGGAATCTGGGGCGCATTCATGAAGGCACGCAGCAGATGGATGGAAGAGATGGCCACGATAGAGGCCGCGACCTTGAGCTTCAGAGTGCCGGCATCCAGCTTGCCGAGCCAGCCGAGCTTTTCGGCATCATCGTCGGTATCGATGCGTGAGACGAAGTTCTCGTAGCCGGAGAACATCACCATCACCACCAGGCTCGCCACCAGCACCAGGTCGACCAGGGCGAGGATCGTGAGCACCACTTCCGATTCCTTCATGGTCCAGATATGGCTCAGAACATGAAAGACTTCCTGGAAAAACTTCACGCCCAGGGCAAGCAGAGCCAGAGACATGCCGATATAGACCGGGGCCAGGAGCCAACGGCTGGAGAAAAGCAACTTTTCGATTGCGCGTTCCAACCTATCGGAGGTTATTTTCATCATTAGCCGTATCCTCGATGAATCGGGCTACATCGGAGGCGAGGGTTGCAAGCAGATCCGGCGGCGCCTGGTCCTCGGCTTGGGCGAGGGCGACGGCGCGCATGATGGGGAGCGCGTCGTCCGGTTGGAGCTGGCCGGAAGGCAGAGCGTCCGCATACAGCCAGACCCCGACCGTGCGGGACTCGGGCGGTGTCTCGGCTCCGCAGCGCAGGGCCGAGGCGCAGAGCAGGGCGTCGAGCAGCAGCTCACCGGCGGGGGTGGGGCAATCTTGGCGTAGCAGCACCTCGGCGGCTTCCAACTTCCGGCGGGCCCGGCGCACCAGCGCGGGTAGAGCTGCGGCGGGTTGCTCCGGGGCTTCATAGAAGCTCTGCGCCCCGGACACAGGCGATGCGATACCCAGGCGCTGCAATCCCTTCAAGGTGCGCCGGTCGATGAGTGCGATGGGCACCTGTTGCGAGATAGCGGCCGCGCGCTCATCGGCATCGTCGTCGACCGCATCCATCACTACCAGCAGACCACCTTGCGCGCCGAGGATGCGCTCGATACCCGGACCCAGCTCGCGCTGCAGCGCGAGGATACAGCGCCTGACCTCTTCGGCGGTACCGTCGTCGGCTTCTCCGGGCAAGGCCGGTTGCCCGCCGGCGGCCGTCGGTGATGGCCCCGCCGGGGCCGGTGCGGCTTCTTCCCCGCTGGGTAACAACCGGTCCGCGGGTGGCGGCGCTTCAGGTTCTTCCGGTGTTCCGGCCAGATCCTCCGCCAGGACTTCCGCCAGACGCCTGGAGACGCCCACCACGTCCTCGCCGGCATCCGGGTCCATGACATTATCGAACAAGTGACGTTTTCCCTGGATCAGCCCCAGCACCTGCTCCTCATAGGAATCCGGCGCCACCAGGTGGAGGACCTGGACCTTGCTCCGTTGGCCCAGGCGATGGACACGGGCGACCCGTTGGTCCAGTACCGCCGGGTTCCAGGGGATATCCAGGTTGACCAGTACCGAGGCGCTCTGCAGGTTCAAGCCCGTGCCGCCGGCGTCGGTGGAGGTGAAGACCTGGCACGCCTCGTCGTCGCGGAAGCGGTCCATCAGGTCGCCGCGCTTGGCGCTGGGCACACCGCCGTGCAGCCGCACACAGCCCAGGCCCATGCGTTTGACCCGGAGCTCGACCAGCTCGCCCATGTGGGCCCACTGGGAGAAGACCACGGCCTTGAGCCCGGCCAGCTGGCAGGTCTCTTCGAGAATGCTGGCCAGCTCGTCGAGCTTGGGCGATCCCGGCGTGGTCTTGTTGACCAGTCCGGCGGCGTTGCAGGCCATGCGTGCCCGTTGCAGGGCGGCCATCATGCGGTTCTGCTCGACGGGAGTCAGGGGGCGCCGTTTGAGGATCCGGGCCAGGCGCGCCGCGGAGGCCAAGGCCTCGTCGTGGATCTCGACCTGGGGCGGTGACATCGCCACGTCCCGGCGTTGCTCGATGCGGTCCGGCAGCTGATCCCTTACCAGGGCGCGATCTCGGCGCAGCATCACCGGCTGCAGGCGCCGGCGCAGCTCCGAGAGGTTGCGGTAGCCGAGCACCTTGCCGCGCTCGTCGGTGATGTGGAAGTCCACCAGATAGCGCCACAGGGGTCCCAGCACCCGGGCATCGACCACCTGCATCAGGCTGTAGAGGTCTTCGAGGCGATTCTCCAGCGGGGTGCCGCTGAGTACGAAAGCGTAACGCGACGGGACGCGCTTGATGGCGGCGGCGATTTTGGTGCGCCAGTTCTTGATCCGTTGTGCCTCATCCAGGATCAGCAGGTCCGGGGCCAGGGTCTCGTTGATGAGGTTCAGATCCCGCAACACCAGCTCGTAGTTGATGACATAGAACCCGGAGCCCTTGCGGTACCGGACCGAGCGCGCGGCGACGGGCCCCTGGACCAGCTGGGCCTGCGCGCCCGTAAAACGCTCGATCTCCCGCACCCATTGAAACTTGAGCGACGCCGGACACACGATCAGCACCTTCTCGACCCCATCCCGGCGGTGCAGCCAGTAGGCCGCGGCAATAGCCTGCAAGGTCTTGCCCAGACCCATATCGTCCGCCAGCAGCGCCCGCCCGCGCCCGGCGAGGAAAGCGACCCCATCGACCTGATACGGGTAGAGTCGAGCCCGGATGTCGGGCAACCGGCCGCCACTCTCGCGGATGCGCTGGCCGATCTCCCGGGCGCGCAGCTCGCGGGCGGCATCATCCGCGATGCGGCGGGTGAAGCCGAGCGCATCGTCGCCGATCAGCAGATTCTCGTCACCACCGGCCTGTTCCACAAAACGCAGGAAGTCGTCGGGCAGGCGGCCGGTGAAGGCACCGCCGGTATCGAAGTAGCGGGCGAGCAGAGGACTCAAGTGGGCGGCGATCTCATTGCCGCGGTATAGTCGGATCCGCGGCGCGTCGTCACTGTCCCAGTCCAGATAGACATAGGGCAGCGGCGGCGGCTGGTGCCGGATGGCCGCGAAATCCCCGCGCTTACCGATCCGGTGCAGGACCGCCTCGATGTGCTTGCAGGTACCCAGCTGGTTGGTCGCGAAATCGGGGCAGGTACAGTGGTTGGCGCGCTTGGTCAAGGACCGGATCTGAACCTGGTAGGCGGTCCGGAAATGACTGCCGGCAGCAGTGATGGAGCGGGCCCGCCAGGTGCCGAACCAAGGTTCTCCGGACAGGGGCTCGACCCGGACCTCGGTGCGGCCGCGCTTGGCGCGTTCCTCGATGGCCGCCGCCAGGGCGTCGTTGAGCCGGCCGTCGGTATCAGCGGCGGTACCATAAGCCAGGAGCGCCGCCAACCCATGGAGGCAGATGCCGGAATCGTCGCCGCAATCACAGCTCGACCACAGATTGCCGTCGGCATCATAGCCCAGACGCAGGTCCAACTGTTCTTCCTGATCCGCGTCTTCCACGGTGGCGACCAGCTCACCATCGACCACGGCGACCCGAGTCACGCGATTATCGTGGGCATGACGCAGGGCCTTCCCGATGAGAGCACCGTCGGCCAGAGCATGGAGCTCTTCCGTGTCAAAGAGGAAATCCGTCGGCTCGGTGCCGCTCTGCGGGTCTTGGGACATTGCAGGCATCATCCGCAGTCAGATTGAATCGAAGCCTTGAATGTAGATGAGCATGGCGTAGATCTCAAATTATGGGTAGTTTCCGGCCCACTTTTCCATACTTAATCCGACCCGGGCGATCCCGTGGCCGAAATAAGCGACCGGGCCATGATAACGGCATCTTCACGACCTGCCGCCAGCGGATAGTATCCGCGGCGTTTTGCCACTTCGCAAAAACCCTCCCGGGAGTAGAGGCCAAGGGCTGCGCGATTGGAGGCACGCACCTCCAGGAAGGCGGTATCGGCGTTGCGGGAACGGCCGCCGGCGAGCAGACGCCGCACGATCCTGCGCCCAAACCCTTGCCGTTGCGCCTGGGGATGAACGCACACATTCAGGATGTGGCACTCGCCGGCGGCCACCGACATGACGCCGTAGCCGACGATCTCCTCGGACGCCATCAACATCCAACAACAATAGCCGACCCGCAGGCAGTCGCGGAAGATACCTTCCGTCCAGGGATGGGGATAGGCCGCGGTCTCTACGCCCATGACCGCCGGGATGTCCTCGCCGCGCATGGGACGCATGGCGAAATCCGGAGGCTGTCGATGGTTATCCGAGCGCGGGCGATTGGGAGGCATTTTATAGTGGACCCCGAATATCGGACCAGTGGCTAAGTTAAAGTTGAAGGCCATCTAAGCAAAGGAGACACGAGGGATGGCAAGCAAGAGAAGAGGGCACGCCCCGGAGTTCAAGGCCAA
>Ga0056128_1007483_pt1 | contig 13786 bp, 12 predicted proteins | sample WorMetLIZISLAND2_FD_71113 | JGI IMG/M metagenome (GOLD analysis project Ga0056128, IMG submission 71113) | Marine gutless worms symbiont microbial communities from Max Planck institute for Marine Microbiology, Germany - Olavius geniculatus... ... | reverse complement strand
TATCTCTCATTTCATTTTTCTTTTAAACATTTCAGTTCTTTTTAGTTTATGTGCTAGATTAAACTGACAGTGTTTTTGTCAGTTTTTGAGTGCAAATTTTCCATTGTATTGTATTGTATTTAGTCATACAACAGTATGACTAAACTGAAGACACTTTCAACTATTAATAACGCAATCTTTAACTTACAGGATGGTTTTTTTTACGGTCTGCAGAGTTTGGTAAAATTAAACCTGGATCGATGTCCACATGGCTGCAATTGCAAAATATGGTCTTCCGACACACGTCTGCGCATAGACTGTCGTAATGAAAGACCCGATAGAAATAAACTGTATCATCAGTTGAACGTGATGCTGTCTGCAGACCAGTTCATAAAACGTTTGACATCTCTCGCCATCAAAAAAACTCCTCTGACACGTGTTCCTGCATCAGTTTGTAAACTGGTCAATCTGAATTCACTGAATCTCGATTACAACAACATTTTCGCCAAATAACTGCTTCTCCAATATGACTAAACTGAAGACACTTTCAGCTGTTAATAACGCAATTTCTTCTAACTTACAAAATGAGTTGTTCCACGGTCTGCAAAATTTTGTGAAATTAAACCTGTATTGTTGTCCACATGGCTGCAATTGCAGAATATGGTCTTCCGACACGCATCTGCGCGTGAATTGCCATCGTTACCGAAATCGTGAGAAGGAATCGCTGTATCATCAGTTATGCGTGATGCTGTCTACAGACCAATTTATAGAACATCTGACATCTCTCACTATCACCAATACTCCTCTGACACGTGTTCCTGCATCGGTTTGTAAACTTGTCAATCTAAATTCATTGAATCTCGATTACAACAGCATTGCCGCACTGCCAGATAACTGCTTCTCCAAGATGACCAAAATGACGACATTTTCAGCCAAAAATAATGCAATCACTGACTTACGGGATGGGTTGTTCCACGGTCTGCAGAGTTTGGTAAAATTAAACCTGTATGGAAACAGAATTGCTTCTATTGGACTTCGTGTATTTTCGAGCTTTTCAGATCTGACTACATTTCGTTTAGTAGCTTTGTCTAATAAATCTGGCTTAAGTTTTTTTGGGCCCTATTTGTCAAATGAATGTATTCTCGTTCCTGGTAATCACGTATCTCCAGTAAGAATATTACGGTCCAGAAACAGCCGTGTAAATTTTCGCAACCTTAAAGTGTATTATAATTTCCGATGTGAAAGAAAGTACATCTATACTGATTTTGTTTCACGACCTCCTTTAGATATTGCAGTAGGCTTACTTCTCCGAGAGATGTGGTGCCTAGCTCAAAGATTAAATCCCGTTATAACATTCTATCACTGGGGAGAAATTCATAGTTGTGCAAGTTGTGCAAGTTGTGCAATCTTTTATATGACAAAACAACGAACACAACCACTAGAAACGGCATAACGGCTGCTTTGCTCCGTGGCGGTTTCAATTTCGATACAGCAGCACCTTTATCTGAGTTTTTATGTGAGAATCCAAATAGCTGTCCGACAAATTGTCGATGTGTCTATCGTGCATCAAACGCCACATTACACGTCTATTGCTCCGCCGCCAACTTGTCATCGCTTCCACTTGATCTGCCTCCACTACCCAAGAGCTACGTCAGATATAAACTGGATTTCTCTGACAACAAACTTCTTCGTCGTCTAGAATATCGCCCGTACTTTGTCAACACTTCCGTCTTAGACGTCAGCAATTGTAATCTAAAAGAAATCAACTCAAAAGTTTTGAAGAAATTGTCTCGTTTGCTAATGGTAAATATTCGAGGAAACATGCTCCAGTTGTTTCCAAAACTCCCAAAAACTGCACACATTTCAGCGAAGTTATTTATCGGTGCTAATCCGTGGAAATGTTCCTGTGACAACAGCTGGATGATTGGTTGGCTTCAGTCTTTGTCTCACCAGATATTAGATCCAAAAGATATTATTTGCAGGTCACCTTCACGAATGTACGGCAGAAATTTATTAAGATCAAAGCAGACAGATTTCTGTTTTAACGACGAGCACACCTCAAAACTAAACATAATCGTTGTAGCTACAATGACTGTGTTAGTTTTCATTGTGTTACTAATTTTAATTCTGATTTACAAACTGAGGATAAAATTCTTCAGAAGATGGAAATTCCATCCGTTCGACCGTGACGAATGTGCTGGAGAGGACCTGAACTACGATGTTTTCCTCTGCTGCAGCTCGGAAGATCACGATGCACATGGACTCCGCATTCTCAGAGAAATGGAAGCAAGAAATTACCGCGTCTGCTATCACGAGCGGGATTTTCTGCCCGGACAACTCATAACGAACAACATGGCTCACGGCATTGAACGCAGCAAACGTACAGTCTGCCTAATATCCAACAACTTTCTGAGAAGGTTACCTTTGGATGTTGTTACTTGCACTGCATTATAAATACAGACTGTGATAAATACCAGCAGTTTAAAATAAGCTTACCGTATGTAAGAACCGCATTTCTGACTAAACGATTTACTGCAAAACTGCTAATCACTCACTGCACGTTTAAACCACTTATGCGGGTTTACTTTATATTTTGGAGATAATCATTTAGTTCAGATAAGCGTATCAGAATGATATATTATTAATCTCCTATGTCCTATGAGAACGTTTATCAACCAACATTTTTGAAAAGGTAGAGTGCGATTATCTTTCGGGTGTCCGAGCCGCGTTTACTTTTTGGCACAGTAACGGTTATGGTTAAATAATATGAATCTTCATGGGTGGGAAACCCATCTCAAAGCTACGGAGCGTCACCTGCACAGTGTTACCTTCCACTCGTCACAAGTGAACGCGCCCTGCGATAACTCCAGCCAGACAGACTCGATTTACCCACTTCGGAGGGTTGAAAGTCGAGTTGACCTTGGTATAGGTTATAGCCTATTCCGAGCTGTTTTACCCATCCCATCCTACTAGTAACCACTCGATAGCGACGCGAACGGGTGTTGCACCCATGACCTCACGATCGCAAGTCAATTGTCGAACCACATAAAGAGACTTGTTGATTTTCTGGGAACAAAGTCTGCATTGGTCGTTTATTTTGCGTGTTTTAGCGCTTACTGCATGACGGAGTTCGATCTGGCCTATCACTACAACTTAGTGGTGAAACGCAAGAAGCGACTGATCGTGCTAATGATGCTGTATAACCCCACGGCGGTACTGGACAATGAAGACCGTGACACTACGGCGACTCTGCGTCAGTACATGCGTCAGTACACGTACATCAGTTACCCGGCCGACGACTGGCTCGATCAATTGCTGTACGCCCTACCACTTCGCGGTCTAATCCAGCACAACAACGATTCGAATGCTAACGCTGTTCCACTTCTTGAAAACCACAAACGCTAAAGACTTTTGATACATACATTATTTTTCATGCAAAAAATACTTTGCCGAACATAGCGTGACAACTTGCTATTGTTTGCATAAGATGTGTTTGCGTAAATATGCGAAGATTCTGCAATTTATAATCTAGATAATGAGTAGATTTTGTTGTTCTTAATCTATCGTTTTTGTTTGTCATATTGCTATAGCATAGAATGAGACTAGCATGAAACAGTCTGCCAAATTACTTGCGTCCGTCTGCCTGCTTGTCGGTCTGTGCCTATGGCCGCATTTTTGTTCGATTTTGATGACATTTTGCACAGTCATACAAGCACGAAAGGTCGCTGACGTCACGTGATCGCAGAAAGTCAAAGTCGTGACTATAGTGACTCATTACAATCTTGGAGACATGCCATACCTCACGAGGATGGAGATAACCGTGAACGATAGTTAAAAAATGACCATCATATTGCAAAACCACTGGTCACGTCATCGATAGCATCACCTGCCTTACTCCCGCCCCTCCTCCCCACTTCCCCCAAAAGTCGTGATCTCGACATCTCAGACTTTCTAGATGTACATTACAAAATGTGCCAGTGATAAAATTTTAATTTTAAAATTATTCAATTTTTTAATATTTGGCAGAAATAAGCAAAAAAATTTACAGTTTACGCCTTACTTTTTGGCTCACACTGTAAATGCGCTTTCTATATATTACATTGCATTATCCACCAAAACAACATTGTGCTCTGCATTTAATTTCTTTGCAATGAAAATGCTTTGTACACATAATTACATTTGCATAATATGTGTTGCAAACGGTGGACAAAATGCACCGTTTTCCGGGATTAAAATCAAAATTACAAGCATTCATAATCTTCTGTACCGGAAATTTGCAGTGTCTGTTGGAAAATTGTAACTTCCTACCCCGCTTATACCCCGTTTACACGATGAAGCATACATGAAGCAAACATAAAGCAAACATTCAGAATACACGTGCACAACGTGTGGCCTAAGTTTGCTTCATGTTTGCTTCATCGTGTATTACTTTTCTAATCCACGTCACCGCTGGCTAATACCGCATAAATGTTTTGTAAGAACTCACCGAGCTCTGTTGATCGCTTGCTCGATGGCTGCACTCAATTCCTGCCTGTCGATGGAAAACTCGCGCGGGATTGGAACAGCAACAAGAATACCGTTCTGCAGCCCCAGCAGCCTTTGACTTGCTGCATCAAACACACAAACATATACGATAACACAAGTGATAGAAAAAGAGCATAGTTTAAGGCGACGCTACAAGTGCGATCAAACTAAAACTAAACTAAAACAAAATCGCATGCGTGACCGACGGACGATCAAGACGCGCAATGCAATCTATCAACAACAGTGCCGAATACTTCGAAATCAATCCTGGCTGAAACGTGAATCTCTGAAATTAGTGATAGCAGAAAAACACGTTCGACATAATAATATCCTTTGTGTGAAAAAAACTGATCAAAAACGATTGATATAATACGACGTAGGCGTAATAAAATTAAATTGCTGGACAGTAATTACCAATGATCTTGACGACCGCTAGTTCATCCTGAGCATGAAGTGGTGATTGAAATCCGCTGTGACGAGAATAGAAACACGGAAATTCCGCCAACTCCCCAACGGTTAACACCGGAACACCTTCCGTCTCCTGCATACGCCACATTCGATCAGCAATACTCAATAGTTAATGTATCCTTACTGCTTCACAGAGATATCGCTTGCAGAAAGTTACCAGTCTGCCGTGTAAAAAATTAAACCGGAATAAGGCCAGGTTTAAAAAGTGAAAAATGGCAAATACAGTTATTAGCAGTCGGAAAGCACGAACCGTCTGCGAGACTTTAAGCTCGCGCAATTAATACCCTGTTTACACGATGAAGCAGACATGAAGCAAACTTAGAGCACACGTCGTTCACGTGTATTTTGAATACGTTTGCTTTATCTTTGCTTCATGTTTGCTTCATCGTGTAAACGGGGTATAACTCATTCGGGTCACGATACGAATAAACCAACGTTAGGCCTACAGACGGACGGACAGTGTGGTGACGCCGCGGCCAAAGTTGTCTACACCGATACCCAGCTGAAACAGGTTTGTAATTTTTTAAAAATGATGCAGTATGAGATTTGTCGCATCGTTCAAATTCACACCATAAAACACGTAATTATGAAGGTGCATTGGTGCAATACTTTAGCACTGTGGACATTGACTGACTTTTTTGTTGTGTAGCTGTTGTGTAGCCGGTTAGACGCATCTTTTCTTTATTTTCTTTTTTTCCCTTTTTTTAGCTTAGCGTTTCTGTGTTTTGTTTTTGTGTATGTGTTCTTGTGTTCTATGGGCCATGCTGCCTGAGTCAAATAAAATGAATGAATGAATGAAAGGTCATTACGGAATAAACATTATGTCTTATTTTCTTTTATACCGGCAAAACATTTACGTTTATAGTTTGATGCATGTGTCTGTCAGTGTCTGTCTGTGCTTTATTCTAATGTTTATATGGACCTTGTTGTCTAAAGTAAACGACTGACCGATTAATAATTATAGGCCTACACATCACACTGACGAGGTATTCAAGCGTACGTCCGATGTCCAGTATTGACTTGATTCCCGCGGAGACAACAGTCACCGGAGTTCGACCGAACTCTCTCAGGTCAGCACTCACGTCCATAGCTGCAACAGCATCGGCTTACTAGCTGTAGGCGGATATGCACCGTGCCTGAAAAATGTTCCACTTTGTCATTGTCCATATCTTTGTTAAGTATTAACCGATTTTCGAAAAAAATTACCAATACACTCCACGTACGCTACAATTTGCAATAAAACAATTATTAAATGTCCCACCGTAAGTATTGCAGCAACATAACTTTAGCATCAACAGTAAGCCTACTTTAACTGCGTTGCTACATTACCTTGTGTAACATAAATGTGCGGAAAAATAACAGTATTGGGCAACAAACATTACATTACATGTACATAAAAATCAAAAGCTGTATGGTAAAAAATTTCTTGCAAATTGATCATCTTTCGACTAAGTTATAAGAGTGAAAAACGCTTTTTATGATACACCGTGTTTATGCTAATATTACACATTGCTGCTGGAAATGCAGGTATAAACGAAACAAAAATCGAAAACAGAATGTCATCTATTGCGGGTGCAGACGTACGTACAGTTGTTGAAGTTGCAATGCACTCCGCCGATACCGCCTGTGACAAACACCTCAATACCAACCATATGAGCGGCTAACATTGTCGCCGACACCGTAGTGCCGCCTGTCAAACCCTACATAACCACAAACTGTAATAATATCACGATTGTTATAGCCTACATCTGCCATCATTAGGCGATGCCGGACAAGCATTCTGTATTTATATGTCAATCCTCCACACGTTCGTCTGTGGAATTGTTTCCCGTTGTCTCAAAAAGCAGACTTCCGGCCCGATACACTTTCAAATGACTCCAATAACCCGGCTTCAATATAAGAAAATTTGATAGAAAAAAATGTCATAGGCCTTTGTCGCCTGTTAGTTATGTGTAGAGTACCGCGCTGAAATTTTCCTGTGGCACGTAGGCCTACAGTAGAGGCGTCTGCGTGGCAATATTCCAACTAAACAACAAGTCAGTCACGAAATTTTAATTTTATTTCTTTACGAGGTACTACCTGACTGAGCGCATAAGACAAGTCGCGCCTCGATATTTTCACGACTCTTAACTTTGGAGAAGCCAATTCTTCCAGCTCTTTCGTTGTTAAACCTGGCAAACAAAAAAATACAAAAACACGACTTAAGCTAAAAAAACGTTAATGTGCTTCCAACTGCAGTCGGGTGAAAAAGTAAAAAAATAGAAACGGAAGATCGGAGAAATTATTTTTTATGTTTATTTTTTGTTATAGTATTACACAACATAGAAAGCAAATTGAGACACTGAATAAGCCTAATGTTAGTCCTAATCAGAACTAAAGTAAAGCATAACATACGAGATGCAAAGAACTCAAAAATGCTTCAATATTTCAAGATCTAATAAAAATTTTAGGAACGGATAGGTTTATTTGCGGACGGCAACCGTAAGAACAAAAGTTTATTTATAGTATACGGTTTACACATTTCTGCACCCCATTGGGGTAAAATAGCAAATGCAACGAAATGTAATGAAATGATAAATGGAAGTGTTAAAGCAACATGAAGGCATGCTGTGTGCTGCTAATTGGTGGCGTCGTAATTAGGAAAAAGCGAGACAACCGGATGCATTTTTTCTTAATGCAGAGACACTGCAAATTACCCACAGAATGCCGACAGACAGTAAGATTTCCGACAAATAATAAATATTATAGGTGCTCACAATTTTAATTTTACCCATAATTTTTAAATGGGGGTTTTGACTTCAGATTTAGCATTCTTAAACAAAAATGTTGCTATGAAAATATTTTCGACAGCTTTCCGACAGCTCAAAATTTAACGGCGAAAGACAATTGCCCCACGATGCCATTGCTGCTAATGGAGCGTTTACACGATCCAGCAAACGTCCAGCAAACTTCCAGCAAATGTATTCAAAATACACGTGCTAATGCTGGACGTTTGCTGGAAGTTTGCTGGATCGTGTAAACAACTGACCAACACAGAGTTTGCCGTTGAGACAGGCTATTGTAGACGGCACGGCACCATTCTGTCGAATTATCGTCTCCACTTCAACTGCAGTTCTGTAATAATACCCCGTTTAAACGATGAAGCAAACATCAAGCGAACATCAAACAATTAGAGCGCACGTCGTGCTCGTGCATTATGAATACATTTGATGTTTGCTCGATGTTTGCTTGATCGTGTAAACGGTGTATAAGGAGCAGACACACATACAACCGTTCAGGATGCTCGCTCATGTGCGACACAACAAAAGAAAACAAAACAAACTAAAACGACAGGAAAAGTTCTATTGCAGTACGTGCAAACACATCAATGATACTTTAATTATTGTAAGCGTTTTTTTTCATTTACTCTCGAGAGCAGACTAGAATGCTTACGTTTTTTAGACATTTTTGGTGTTCGTTTACATAGCCAATTTAATTAACGCTTTATTCGCAACAAGTGCCGAACACAAATAAAATAGAAAAAAACAAAAAATGACATACAGGGACAGAACAAAAATTAAAAATTGTCTTCTGCGTTTTATGTGATACGGCTGGAATATAAAACTTAACAATTAAATTAGTTTTAAAATGATCGAAAATTGCGATTAATCGCGTGATTAATAGACCTAGTTAGTTTACGCAACTATGCTGTTAATAGACTACAAACAAATGAAAAAAAATAAAGTTTCACAGTACTGGAGGTTGACTGGGTAGGGCATTCCATGTGTAATGATAGCGCTCTCGAGCGCAACGATCGGCTTTCCCAAGTTTCCGTATTGCAGAGCTGATGAAACTTCGTCCGAAACACGCAACAATGACGCCGCGACGCGACGATCTACAACCGATCACGATAAATGTGTTCATCATTCTAAACTCATTCATCGGCTCCTTTTTTCTGAATAAGACATCACCACCACCACTGCTGATGCATGCTGCTATCGACCCATGATCTGGGACATAGTTTGAGGATTCGCATTTTACGAATTTTAAAACACGGAACGGATTTTACTTTTATGCATTTTACACATCACAGGCGCGAGGTAGCGCAGCCCTGTGTTAATGGCGACCAGCTAAGTCAATGGAGAATGGCAAAAAAAACCCGCACAGCCAGTCAAAATTTTGTTTAGAAACGCGCACAAACTTAACTAGCAAGTTACAATTGACAGACGGTTTAATAGCTGATAAGTTAACTAAAAGATTTAGAAATCGGCCCTAAGTTGTATTGCAGTCCGGGCAGTTGTCCATGTATTGAATCGGCTCTTTCCGCTCCACGCGCAGCAGGATTGACGCTCCTGAGATTGCGCAAATTCTACGCCAGTCCAGGACTCATTGGCATGGTCGTGCGCGCTCAAAAATGGTAGTCAAACTTATTAAAAAAACCTTTAAAATCCTACCTACAAAACAACTATGATATCGCGACTTACAGGGGTTAAACAATATGCATTGATGAAATACCCGCGTAGGTTTTATAAGCATAATTAGTCTAGGCCTACTTCTCGAGAAAATTGATAATACTTTATACCTGATTGATAGAGCGAGCGTGTATTTAGGCAAAGCTTCTTGAAGTTCTTGAAGTTGTCTTTTACCGGTGACCGAAGAACATTCGATAAAATAAGCCAGTGAACTCCGCGCCGAATTTGCAGCAACATGACTTATGTAAAATTAGGCCTACAGGCTGTAACGTTATTTTCACGGTAGATTAACAAGAAATTTGAGCTAATGCTCAGGAGACGCGCGAAAGCCTATAGAGTGCCTATGCTTAGTTGCAACCGTTTTCACGAAAGACTGGCGAACATCGGAAAAATAGCGACTTTTACGGGGGTACCGTTCTTTGATGCCCTCATACGCAACCTAAAAAATCGAAACTTGGACCGTTGAAATCTACGTTCAGTGCTAATAATTTCATAAGCAGTTTATCCACCCATGTCCATCTCAATTGGTTTCAGCGAATTTCGCTCTTGAAATCTGTCTCGCAGCCCGAAATCGCCAAAAAGTCCATAAAACCCGTATTTTAGCGTTCGAGGTCATCTTAGGTCATTGAATTCGGTGACAACCAAAAGCCAGTATACGATTTCCTGTTAGTTATTAATAATAAGCTAAGCCCTATCTCGCACCTCTAGATACAGCGACTTATTGCCTAAAAATTGCAAATTTTCCCACCCCCTTTCATTTAGCGCTCTCGTTCGGGGTGACCCCGTTCGAATTTACGGAAAAGCTTTACAGTTTCTGAAACTAGAGTTTTCCAGGCAGCCGATGGTAAAGATTTGGTAATCCTAGCTTGCACCGTTTTTGACTGATCCACCCGTGTGACAGACAGACGGACAGACGGACAGACAGACAGAACTGCGATGGCTAAGACGCGCTGAAAGCAGTGGCTGCTTTCGCGCGTAAAAAGCTAGATATATGACCAGTGTGTAAATTGACAACGTTGTTGGGTTCAAGTTTTTTTCGACCACACTTGATCCTGTATCTATTCTCCTTAGTAGGACCAGTTGTTTGTCACTCATGGGGGTAAAGCAAGCAAACACACTGTTTCGTCAGCTGTCGGCACATCACTATTTTTACAGTGGCGTCAAAATGCGCTGCTCATAAAACATTTTTTTGCACCACTTGCACTATTGCACTACCGGCGCACAGAACGCATTTTGCAGACCGTACCGATATTATAATAGCCTATTATAACACCATTTTATCGGATTTTGGGCAATGCTTTTAAACCAGCTTCAAGTGTATGGATCTAAACTCTGCAACGTCTGACCCCTCAGCACTTTTAGGCTAATTCTCGTCATATAAAGTCGACATTCTGCAGCAACATAGCCTAAGCCTAAAGACTCAACTGTTGTGACCACTATAGGCCTACTTACACGTTGATCGAATCGTGTTTACAGTTCAAAGGGCCGGCGTACTGCTGAAGTAATTTATAGACTGAAGTTCGACAAACTATCATCATATAGGCGTGCACCGTGCCACATGCCCCATCAAGACGGTGCAAGCTAAGCTCACAAAATCTTTACTAAGTTTTTTGCGACAAAATTTTGTGTCGCAGAGTGAAAAAATTCAGAATTCTCCTCAAATGAGAGAGTCAAAGAGGGGTACCCCGTAAAAAGTCGTTATTTCACCGCTGCTGACTTATCTACCGTGAAAACTGTTATGGATAAGCAGAGACGTCCTGCTTATCATAGACCTAACAAGCACTGATGACGAACTTTCCGGGGGTACCAACGACGATGACCTTGTACGACATTAAACCACAAAATAGCATGTTTTGGTGATTTTTTTTTGCGATTTTCGGCTGCGGAGCCACGACTACTCGCGTATGTAATTTTTAGCCATTAAACGTAGATTTCAGACGTCTCAATATACAGGGTGGGCCAAAAAGTGAGCTATTGTACTTTTTCATATCTTCGCTAAATATTCACCAGTTTTCACAATTTTTCATTAGTAGACTGTAGAAAAAATTAGCTACTCAGCGACATGCACACCACACCTGTTATTTAGCTACATTACCTTGTAAAATATAAATTTTCAAAAACGTACAATATATACAGATAGTAATAAGGTCGAGTAGTAAATTTTTAAAGTATTTAGGTAAAATGTTAAATATAAGTTATAATAAGTATCAAATAGGTTCTGGTGTAGCTATGAAATAAGTTCTCATGTTTCAAAAATATTGCATAGCTTGCAGGGCCGCACAATTGAAATACATTGTTCTTTATGCTCACTATGCTCATGCAGTTAACTGAGCAAGATAGCAGTCATCAACCAGTATTAGTGTGCATTGAAAATTAGTGCACAGTGAAATAGTTACAAGTAGGCCTATTGGAACAAAAATGTTTAATATGTCCTCCAATGTTTTTGGCACTTACTATAACTCATATTTTAACATTAAAGTTAAATACTTCAAACATTTATCATTAGACCTTGTGTCCATTTGCAGATATTATATACATCTTTATTCACCCAGAAGGTAGCAAACAACATAACAGTGCACACAAAAAGAGAACATAAAAGACAGGAAAAAACATACGACACAAAGAAGCAATGTCCAGGAGTGATAAAATCTACAGAATAAAACGCACGAAGAAGCACAATAAAAAAACACACAATTATAATTGCAACTCAGAACCAAACTTAGTCCAAACGGCCTTTAGATAAACAGCATCAACAGAAAATTTAAGTATACCATAATCAGCCATTAAAGTATCAATTGTACGTTTGCTTGTGGCAGTTAGTATGTGCCATACAATGCTATCCGAATAGCACGTAAAAACATTATAAAAACGAAGTTTACGCAGATCAGTCTGATAGTATAAAGGTAAAATATTGGTATATAATAAAACTTGATTAATAACATCATGACTGCCAATATTAAATATTCTGTACATTGCTCTGTACCAGCAAAACTCCATAGCATTTAAATATGATCTAGACACAGTAAATGACTCTAGCCCATACAGCAGAATAGGCAGACAAAATGTGCGAGTCAAATGGACAATAACAATGTCTGAAGCAGTGCCTCCTAGCTTGGCATACAGTGCATTAAAAGCTCTAAAAAAACTTCATGCGCCTTGTGTACATGCATAGCTTCAGGCTTTTACCAGCACCAATCTCCACTCGCAGGTACGACATCCTGTCCACGACAGGCAGGGTCGATCCATTTATCAGTACAGGACTCAGGTCAGCATTAAACCGTGGGCCTATTCTAAGCAGACCAGACTTTTTTACATTCAAAACCATATCTAACCATGACAACTCGGCATAGACAATGTCTAGCATGTTACGTAAATCTTGAAGTGTAATAGAGATAAGCAGCAATTCATCTGCATACATTAAAGCCCCAACGTATCTGCCGGAGACATGACATCTAAACTCACTTCGCTCCAGGTTACAGAAAATATCATTCACATACACACTAAACAAGCTGGGTGATAATACACCACCTTGACAAACACCAGCCAACAGCCTTCGTGGCGCAGATACAGAATTGTTCCATTTGACCGAAACAAGCACCTTACCATACCAGTCAAGAATAATGGAAATAAGGCTTTTGGCACACTGAGCTTCATTAATTTAATTGAAAGTGCATACAAGTTCACTCTATCAAATGCCGTAGACATATCAAGACATGCTATATTGACAGTCGAACCATCCCTAGTATAATATTCAACTGTGTTGCACAGTACAGACATATCATCACGACAGCCCTTATTAGCTTTAAAACCAAACTGCAGCTCGGACGTAAACAGAAAATCTTGCATAGTACATAGTAAATATGACTCAAACACATTAGAAATCACTGGACTAATTGTAATGGCTCTGTAGTTGTCCATGTTGGATTTATCCAGACCGGCATTCTTCAATAACGGGATAACAATACCAGCACCAAATGCCATAGGCACATACCTATGAGACACGATAGCTTTAAAGAGTTTCAATAACACATAAAAGATAATAGGGTGACAATGTAAGAGATGCTCAGCCATAATACCATCATTACCTGGTGCTTTGCCTTTTTTAGCTTACCAATACTAGCCGCAACATCATCTAGTGAAACAGACAAATCCAACTGTGCACTGACATAACTATCAAACTGGGAGACAAACTGATCATACAGTACATCATTCTGAGCTACAGAATGAGGCCTGCAGACCCTATTAAAAAATCTGCAAACGATTCAGCAATATCACTGTCATTGGTACAACCGTCAACAACATGAACCCCTGTCTTGGGTGAGCTAAACTTGCTTTTCCAGCATTTCCAAAAACTGTCATTGTCT
>Ga0056128_1007482_pt1 | contig 13788 bp, 12 predicted proteins | sample WorMetLIZISLAND2_FD_71113 | JGI IMG/M metagenome (GOLD analysis project Ga0056128, IMG submission 71113) | Marine gutless worms symbiont microbial communities from Max Planck institute for Marine Microbiology, Germany - Olavius geniculatus... ... | reverse complement strand
ACAATAAAGGTGCGGTGGGTGGAAGAACTTCACGTTTACGCGCCATAAATTTCTGCTTGTAACAGTGAAAGAATGGTTAAAATCGGTGCTGAATTACCGAAGTTATCCCAAAATAAAACTAGGTATCCTTTATTTGGAACACCCTGTACAGTTGAGTTACAATAATTATGCAAATTACAATACAACAGACCATGTTTGTTACTAACCGAAGTCGAGATGTCACACGTGTATCGTCGATGCTGTTGCAGCAGCAGCTGCTGCTGTCAATCCGTTCATTCTCCGGCGTCGTTTGATGATCAGTAGGCCTAACTGTCGTCGTAACCTTCGTCCGTAGACGCATCATTCTGATCAAGACGTTATATTGCCATGCACTGTCGCCGCAATGACCTGCCGGCATGCAAGCGCATGCGCTGTCGAGTATTTTATTGGCCAGCAACAGTGGCTAGACAGGGGTTGCACAGGTATACAGACAGCGTCTCGAAATTAAAGATGGGTAGTCACGTTTTTTCAGTAGCTTGAAAATTGCGCATGTGGTTCAGCATGCGTCTATTTTCCGCGATGTAATGACACTTGACGACGATATGCAGTTGACACGTTTCCTGAGCACTTATTCATCTAGAATGTACTTTGCTCGAGGTTTCCTCCTGATTTGCTACGCCCAATTTTAAACGGAGCTCCCGGACCAACTGGGGAGCTTACAGCGCTGACCATACCTCTAACCGATGGAGAAAAAGTCTACACACTTATCCCACTGTAGTCAACGATCGTTAGTGTAGGCCTACTTCTACACTGTCGTTCGTTGCTCCCTGTTCTCTGTTGGAATGGACAGCATTCTAAAATTAACGACTGTTTAGAGGATAACAGGGAAAATTATACGAACCACCATTACTGTTACATATGCACAATTATTATTACCTCCACCAAGGAGGTTATGTTTTTGCCAGACTTTGTTTGTTTGTCTGTCTGTCTATCTGTCTGTGTGTTAGCAAGATAAGTCAAAAAGTTATGGAAGGAATTTTCTGAAATTTTCAGGGAATGTCGGGAATGGCAAAACCACAAGTGATTCAATTTTGGGGGTGATCCGGAAACTTTGAAATTTTCATTAACATTATGCTTGGCGGAGGTTTGCGCTCTCCGAGTGCTTTTCTAGTAATGTTCAGTTTTTTTTTACAATTTTAGGTTAAGTTAGGTTAATGTTACGTTGATATTTTGTGTTTCGTATCTGGTGTTTTTTTCTATAAAGGTTTAATTTTGTGTTTCATTCGGCCTATGTGTTTATGATTGTGTGTGCATTGCCTGGAAAGGCCGTCCCTGAAATGACCTATTGTGTCGGGTGGGACGTAAAACCTACTTACTGACTCACTCACTCACTATCGTTCGTTGAGAGAATTCTGGCTACGCCATCGAGAGCCATTATCAGCGTCGTGACTGGTCTCGAAGTAGTCGCAGTCAACTCGTGAAGTTGTCACGCAAACTGTTTCGGTGCGGTCCAATACAGACGCACCCACATGACAGGAACATTAATTGGTCGTCATGATGTCATGTTTCGCTATAAACGCCAGCTGCTGCAACTTCCTGTTCGCCTACGTGGACAGCGCACGTCTCCTAGTGCGACAGCTGTCTAACTTACAGTTCAGGGTGCAACCCTGATTTTGTCTTTTGACCAACCTCCTTCAGTCAAGAGTCAAGCTTATTATACGAAGGTAGAGCCAACTCCCTCAATCGCCGCGGGAACCACTATCATCCGGCGATACAAATTTTCGTTACATTCATTTTATTATTTTGTCCATTTATTTACTCCTAAAGCTAGGTGAGCAAAAGGAAATTACCGGTATGCAAAATACAAAAGAATGACGTATAATGGATCTGACCGCTATACACCCCCTGCAGTTTTTTTCTATCAACCATCGCACTAACGTCACCTGTGCGTGAAATTTCGTTTGTCCACACTAACCACTCACTCTCACAGCTTTGGATTATCATAACATAACATTTTTTGACTCTGACCACAAATACTCATAGAAAAGAAAATAGCAAAAGCGAATGAAACTAAAAGGCTAAACTAAAACTAATTCTGTAACGTAATTTCATCGTAACTGAGCCGCCTGGAACGGTAGTTTCTGGCGGTCGTATGTTTTACTGCAGATGTATATTTTTTCTTTATTAGATCTCCAAGCTTTCTGGGTTGATCGACGTAAAAATTTTAACTGTTTTTGACATGCACGTTAAATCACTACAAGCAAAGACAACGCAAAAAATTCTCTGTCATCAGTGAGTTGAGTTGGTTACTGTTTTCGCTTTCTTTTGCAATAGGCCTACTATAATAATTAGTCATGTTGTTTGTTAATCATTGTGTTTTAATTAAGTTACACTGCTGCTGAGCATCGATGAGCGTTCGGTCTTCGCCTTTATACTGTAATATACTATTGTCAATAAGTGTGTGCTATGTTTGTATGGCAAGTAATTCGTCTTTTTATTTTCATCAAACCAAATTCAAATAGCGGTCGCCGCTATATTTACTTTTGTCAAGTAGTAAAATGTAACGGTAAATCTGTTTTCCGGGCATTACAATTATTGTGCAGACCCCTACCAAATTTTATACGAATGTTTGCAATAGCGATTCAGTTACTACGACAACAGCTGATAAGATAAATTTTAAGTTGGCGACCGCCATCTGAAATTGTGACAGATGAAAAATCTATTTTAAAAAGGTTTATTTTAGGGAGCTCATTTTTAAACTTTGCCTAAAATTCTATGCCAGTATATTACGAAACAGGCTAGCAAAAATTGATACAGTATGTGGCAATGTTTGCCATGTACATGTACAAACAACCATTTGCAGAAATATTCTGCTTTTTATTTTATATCCAACCACCACATAGGCAATTAGGCATGCGACACATTTATCAAGGTAGGCTGTGACAAACTGCCAGAAAAGTCCAACACCCAACAAGCTGTTCACGTCGTGAACAAAAAAAATACATAGATCATGGATCAACGAATTTCACAAATGAATAACAGTGCAATGTACGCCTTAAACTTTTATGCGACTAAATAATTGTGATTTCGTCAAAATGCGCGAATTAAATAGGCCCTAACAATGATTTCTGTTTGATTCACAACGTGCGTGTGAAGAAACACTACATGGGTTCGAAAAAAATTACGAATATATTCCCATAAATAAGCACATCTAAACGGTAAATAATCACAAGCAAATTTAAACATTGTTCAAACATTATTAATATTTAGCGTTTTGCAGGATGTATGGCATCATATTGTTTTAACTGAAAAAGACATTACTTTTTGCCACCCATTACAGATGTCCGCTTTAGTTAGCAATGCATCATAATATTATAGTTCAACAACATTATAACATCATAACTTTCATCACATAATATATACCGTACAATACATCAAGTCGGGCAAGACAAATTGTTACTGCGACAATAATCAGACTTACCATAAGTCACTGCATTAATTACCTTCGCCAAGGAAGCTACGTTTTCGTGGCCGTCTATGGCTGTGTGAGTGTGCCGTTGCAAAATACCTTATTTTTCAAAGATGCTATGTAAAATTTATTGCTTTTGTTGAAAATCGTATTTTTGTGGATTTTGGATACGTTTCAGAATTATTCAATATCAACTTATTAAACTGACATTTTGCAACGTACATATATCAGAAAGTGAAAAACATAATTTAATAATATTGGTAAAATGGCACTATAACAGGCTCACGCAGTCTCCTTGGCAGAGGTTATACACTGTGAATTATAATATACAGGGTGGCCAAAAAAGTGACCGCTTATTGGCATTTAAGTTTTTTATTTGCAATTTTTGTTTACTCACGTATTGCCTATTGTCTTCATTAAATGACGTCGTTCTACATCTTCCAGTATATATAGGCTTGAACAAGTTCTGTTTTATGTTAATTTTAATTGCGTCACAATGGCTGGATTAACAATTTGGGCGTAAAAACACTGAAGTGTTAAAAAAATTGTGAAAACGTTTTCAAATAAATCCAAATGTGATGCAATTAGGTTAATTGCAAATTTCAAAGTCGTCCAAACAATATAAGTATCAGGGTTCTTTGCATTTTGTATGGTATTATATAAACATAGTTGAAAGCGGTGTCATTTTTGGCTCACCCGGTAGTGTTAAGGCCTACGTATATAGATACAGAAGCTGATTACAGTATTTTTTTTTCACCAACACCTGCAGAGATACACGAGTAAATATTCTGAGTTACTGCAAGCAGTGCTGCAGAAGTATAAGCGACTCAGCGGCCGAACACGCTATAGCTGGCCTCGTCTTCATCTTCGAGACTGAATAAACAACAACACTCATTTACATAAATACACCGTGTCTCAAAATATTAAACTGCAACAATGATGAATTACGGCTCATTAGTACCGTAGGGTAAAACGTTGATGATACTTTGCGGCCCCCGGCCAAAAAGATTGATCATAAGCTCAGTGGTTTTTATTTTTATTTATGTAAAAAACTGCTCAGTTTATATAGGCTACAGTGTAAGGGTAACATCGTGGTTGTAGATATAAAAACAGCACGAATCACAATTTAATCATTCAAACTTTACCATGTTAGCAATTCCGGTCGTATACTATCGGTATAGAAGTGTATTACAAAATTTACAATGTACGGTACATACCCATTTGCTTAGTCGAGATAATCCTCGACAGCTTCGTAAAGTTCTAGGAAGCAGCAACGCCACTGCTCTTTCTGCTCGACAGTCAGGAGTCCTTGCTGTACCAGCGCACTAAAATACAGCAGTTTATAACTGCATAGACGCAATGTTAACAATACTGTTATCTATGTATGCAGAAACAAAATCGTGTGGCGTTTCCTACGACACGAGTAAACAATGTGCCAGTTAACTTATTAGTGAAAAAGTCAAGTCATGTCGCTCATCGGACGTCAAATTCCTCAAAGAAATATGACGCGGGAATTTGGGTGCATTCACTGACGGCTGGCAAATCAACCGCTAAATTCTCTACTCCTTTGCCGCATCATATTGCGATCTTTTCAAATAAACATCCTGGGCTGTCAGGAATCGTTGTAAACTTTCCCACTGGCATTCTAAGCGCCAAAGTAGCTTTTTAGAGCGCATTTAAAGCTCAGAAAACCAAGGACGTCATTTAGGGGCAGGGGGTCTACAAACCCAGAAGGATTTATAATTTTTTATTTCCCCCGTAAATAGTACATTTAAAACAGTGTTACTGCTGCAAGAACAATACGTTACGTAAAATGAGATCTCCCCAAAGATTACTGAGACCCCCCCAATGATTTACTGAAATGACGCCAGTGCAGAAAACGCAACTAGTGGCCGCAACCAGCTTTTTTTGGTTGATCAGTATGCAATAATCGAACTACATACAATTGCTTTAACTTTGAATATCTTGTTACAGAAAAGTTTAAGCACGAGGAGGTCTTAAGAAAAGAGTGAAGTTAACGTCTTAAGAGGTCCAAATGAAACACCGGCGCTAGCGGTAGGCCTTAGTACATGTATGCGGCCAAAGACATCAGACGATATTAGCAGATTTAAAGTGTTAAGAAAAAACACATAATGCCAAAGATATAGGGCCTAGTCGAATAACCATCGAATAACCAAATAATTAAATTTACGTTAAACATTAAAAATAATTAAAATAATAACGACTAAATTTTTGGGGCAGAGTCCAACGTGAGGTCGCCTGACGCCCTAAGTCCGATTGGGGAAATCTTTAAAGCTCCCAAATCTGGGTTCCATATTACAAAACGCATATATATTTCGATTATGTGTCAAAGTCTCTCCAAAAGCTTTCTACAGATTTCGTTGAAATTACGCCTCAATTCTTTTCGGGTAAGGGTCGTCCTATCTCCTAATTTTGGTGCTGGTCCGCTGTCCAATTATAGCGCTGAGGTAGAAAATAAGACTAAGATAAGAAATCATAAGGCTTACCGTTACTACGTACAGGCGGTCTAATAAGTAGATAATATGAATGCATCACTCACTCTATGTAGCAGTCAAAAACAAGCTGGATGTTGTTCAGCAGCGGGTCAGGCAGGGACGGGTTGTTGTTCAGATAGGCTTCCAACTCACCATTCCCGTACGCGATGACGATGTCGCAGACGACTTTGCAGAAGAGCTTGGCAGATTTGGTTTCGCAGTTTGTTACTGCCATGAACGCGTCCTTCAGTTGCTGAGCTAGGGCTGGATCGGTCTTGGCGACGCCGTCCAACGTCGCATGGAAGATGGCCTTCTGGCGAGCGGCGCAGCACTGCGCACACATCGTCTCCCAGTGCTGCTTCAATGCCTCCAACTGCTCCGGCGTACACTCGCACGGCCCTGCCAGCCACGGTACACAGTGCGCAAAAATACAAATACCTAGGCTACACTGAAAGCCAACATCGTTTCGATTTTTCTGTCAAAAAGTTTAGATCAAAAAAAGTTACAGCACATACTATATGACATGTATGTCATTCACTTACAGAACTCTCACTAGCAGCGGGCGCCAACACTGTACAAGAAATTTGAGCAAAGCTCACGAGACGCGCGAAAGCTCATAGCAGTTCTTGTTCGCAGGTAATCTTAGTCTATATCCATCCATTTCGTCGTAATTAACTCTTTTGCAGCCAAAAATCGCCAAAAAATCACGTTAAATCAATATTTTTAGGGTTCAATGTCTTTCAAGGTTATCGATGTTGACATTTTGTAAGAAGCTACTCATCAGTGCTAGTTATCATAAGCAGCATGGCTGTGCCTATCTGCAACCATTTACACGCCAGACAAGCCAACAGAGTATAAATAATCACTTTCTACAGGGGTACCTCTCGTTGACACCCACGTGCGCAGGCCTGCTTGAATCTAGAGGGTCCGGACTTGGACTGCTAAAATCTACATTCCATGCTGAAAATTTCATGCGCAGGTTGTCTTGGTCTATCTCCAGCCATTTCTTCGCAATTCAGTGTTGAAATGTGCGCTGCATTCAAAAATCGCAAAAAATTCACTAAAAACCTCTCTTTGAGGGGTTCAAGGTCGTTCAAGCTCATCGATGTTGATAAATTCACTAAAAGCCTGTCACCAGTGCTTGTTATGACAAGCAGCATGTATGTACCTATCTGCAACCGTTTTCACGCTACACGCGATAATTGCGACAAAATAACCACTTTTTAGGGGGTAGCTGTCTTTGACGCCCGCCTTCGCCGGCCTCCTTGAACCTAGGGGGTCGGGACTTGAACTGCTAAAATCTACGTTGAATGCTGAAAATTTCATACGCAGGTTGTCTTGGTCTATCTCCAGCCATTCAGTGTTGAAATGTTCGTTGCATCCAAAAATTGTGAAAAATTTACTAAAAACCTCTTTTTGAGGTTCAAGGTTCTTCAAGTTCATCGATGTTGATAAATCCAAAGAGCCTGTCACCAGTGCTTGTTATGATAAGCAGCATGTATGTATCTATCTGCAACCGTTTTCACATTATTCGAGCCATTAACGGCAAAATGACTTCTTTTTTAGGGGGTACCCCTCTTTGACGCTTTCGTTCGAGGGGAACCCCTGCACCCAGTGGCACGAAATTTTGTCACGACAAACTAGAGACCTTGGGGCAGCCCACAGTGAAGATTTCGTGATCCTTACTTGCACCGTTTTGATACAGATCACAAGTGTGACAGACGGACAGACGCCCAGACGATGACAAAGACGCGCGAAGCATTCTGCTTTCGCGCGTAAAAATGTACAGAATAGAAATCAAAATCACAAATTTCAGATCATAAAAAGTTTCATACGTACTAATGTTCAGGTCATCTGGAGTACAACCTACAGCAAACAGCATTATTTTTTATTATTTTCCACATTTCATTAGAACGCCGTTATTGTCATTCTTGAGTGATATAGGTTTATTTCTGCATATGCTATGGATACAGCAATGCAATCACGTGCACTAAATCTACCCAATTTATTTATCAATGTAATGTTGGTGGCGGCGGCTTCCCAGTCCGATAATACACGATCGACCTTACCCTAGCACTTCAAGTTGAAGGATCACTTGGTGTAAACTCAGCCTACCTTCTGCACCTGTTTTGCATTTGCCGAGCAAGTATTCAGCTTTAAACCACAACACAACAGAGTCCACACAGCTGCTGGTGTTTCAAAACTTTTATTTAATTTAAAACAAGTTAGCACAAGTTAACGTATTCTTTGCACTGCTGAACAGTGGCACTGGCACCACAAAACTAAAACTTTATTATTTTTTCCTTTATATCCACGGTAGTAAAGGTTCCCGGAAGTTAAAAACAAAAAAAGGTTAAAAACAAAGTGTCGGGGTAACTAGAGGTCTGGTGCATATTATTATTATTATTATTAATGTGTAACAAAGTAACTTAAATGTCGGTTACACGTATAGACTATTAAAACATGTAATTACATTAGCCAAAATATAAGACTTACTGTTTTTTTCTAAATTTTGTTATACATTGTAACTATTTCGAACACGTTTGCGAACAAATAAAAAAATAAAAAGTTTATCATTAGTTTACCAGACAATAAATTAGCAGGCCTGCATTGCTTGCTAACGTCCTACCTTGAACAATGGCATCAATGACCGGCTGCATTGTCTGACTATCTTGCTGAGTCAGCACCTTGTCAAGCAGCGTCATGCTTGGTGTCCCCTTTTTCGCGACAAACGTGAAAGCCCCTCTGAACTGCACATCCGCCACGTCCGCTCCAAGACCTGCTAGGGTTGACAGAGCATCGGACAGTCGGGCACTGGGTTCATCGCAGGACACCACGACCAGGAGGCTGTTATCGGGCAAGTTGTCCAGGTACGCTTTCAGCAATGGGGCTGCACCGCTATCAGCAAACGTGTCGTAATGGTTTTCCTCAATGACGCTGCAAGCGTTGGGATCGATGAGAAACGTGTTCACGCCACGAGCGGGTACCCAGCTTGCCCAGGATGACGTGTCGGAATGAAAGACCTGTTGCCCATTCAGCTTGACGAACCCCTCTGCAGTAGGAGGGCCAGGCCAGATCAAACCGTATCCCTGGGTCTCGATCCTACAACTTGCTGCAATAAATAAAACATCAACAGTCAATAGTCAAACGCTCACAAAAAACCTTACAATATTCAATACATGGTCGTCTCAACAAGGAAGCTAGAGAGAACGCGAGTCCGTCTCTTATAGTTGTTTGCGCCGCTTGTGGCTGCCGTGTGTGTTGTTTTGGTGTGTTTTATTGGGTTTTCGTGAGAATGGGCAGTGGTCGCCTTAGACATACAACTAACGTTTGATACTGATAGAACTAGATGTGCTGGATTGGACTATTTGCACAGCTGCTGGATTACCATGAACAGTATCGAGCATTTTGACGTTAAATTTCTATGCGGTTTACTGTACGGGGGTTTGATCACATGCTACGTTGTTGGTCACGCGAAGCCCTCCCTAGCTACAGTCAGCAGCCTATATGTGTGATCTGGACACAGAAAGATGTCTGCGAGAAACAGCTTCTCGGATCGGCTAGTCGAGGTCTCAGATTTCTCACCGCAGACGACTATGCGACGCACTTCACGTCGGCAGGGGCATCCACTGCATTGACAGGTAGAGGCAGATGCCTCATGGAAAAAGTTGGGGTGAAAGTAAAAAATAGAAAATTTGCGTTTTTGGCCAATAACTCGCTGTATCTCAGTAACGGTGCGAGATAGGGCCTAGGTTACTATTAATCACTAATAGGAAGTCGTACACTAGCTCTCGATTGGCGCCAAATTCAATGACCTTGAATGACCTTGAACGCCAAAATAGGGGGTTTTATGGATTTCTTGGCGATTTCGGGCTGCGACACAAGTCTATATTATTCACAAGGTGGCGTCACGCTACTATTATTATGCGATTCAGATAGTGAATTTGGTATTTGTATATCAACTTAGCGTGAACACCCCAATTTTCAGCTAAACTACTGAACCGGAACTGCTCTAGGCTTTTGCGCTTCTCGTGAGCATTAGCTCAAATTTCTTGTTTTACTTAAAGCTACAGAGAAATAAGTTTTCTCCGTCAGTGTACCAAAGTGTTTTTTTAATCGTTTTGCAGATGGTTAATTGCTTTTCATAGGAAACCCATCTCAGAGCTACTGAGCGACACCCGCCATATAGGATCACACAGTGATCCTATATGGCGGGTGACGCGCCATGTAACGTCACGTGGTACAAACATGGATCACACAGTGATCCTATAGGCCTATGCCACCCGACACAAGTGAACGCGCCCGCCTTAACCCCAGCCAGATAAGCCGGTAGTCGATTTACCTACCCCGGAGGATTGGAAAACTGAGTTGAGTTAAGCGGCTGGTTACATACCGAGATGGTTTAGCTGCTCGCAGACAGTCACCATTCCAAGTACTAACCCGGCCCAGAGTAGAGCAACTTCGTTAATTAGATACAACGGGTTACGCTACGCCACGCCACCAACCCATGATAATACGAATCAGAACCAAAAAAAATTATCGGAAGCACAAGCTGTGTCCAGGAAAGCTGCAGCATTATAGATCAAATGCATGTATAAGACAAATAGCTGAATAGTATGAAAAGTACAGCAAACACTTAACATTTGGGGCACAGCCCAACGTAAGGCCACCCGGCGCCGAAAATCTGATTAGGGAAAAGATTTTAAAAAGGGGCAAAATTTTTCTGGTAGCAACGTCACGTGGTACAAACGCAATTGCATTTGGGGGAGAGCCCCGAAAATTTTGGGATTTAGATTATTCAATTGAACATACTTTCGATCACATGGCAAAGTTTCGCGGCGGTGGTACACTGTAACAACAACGGTTAGTGCGCGTTCTGCGTATGCTAATGTATTTAATTTCGGTCCACGTAACTTTGCTACGAAAAGAATTTCAACTTCTAAATTTATCCTCCATTCGAACTTACGGCGCCGGGCAAACTCACGTTAGGCTCTGTCCCGAATTTCTAGTTTTATGCCGCTTGCGCTAGTACTTTAATTAACAATTTCTGTTTCTTCAATTCTGTTTAACGCTGTAAGACGTCATTAATTACAATGACGTTACGTTCGCTTTAAGCTTGTACGAGTATGGAAGGAATGTTTTACTAGTAAATATATTTTTCAAAAGTTTTCCAGCTCCCCTTGTACATACATGTATGCATACAAGCATATTGCAAACATACAATACAGACTACTAAATTAATCGCATATGCACAGGTGCTGAATAATCAGTTTAATATAACTTCTTACTTCTTAACTTTTTTATATTTATACCTCAACGCAAAATATCTGCACGCGATTGGTCCCAATCGTGTCACGTGTCATTCGGCAATACGCAATGTTCCCCGAGCGGGCAACACTGGAGTAAAATGTTGCCCGTGCAGGCAACATTGAGCCGGCAACATCAAATCATTGAAATGATTTTTGTTTCAATTATTTTTGTTAAAATGTTTTGTTTTGGTTTTGAGGTATAACAAAACAGTGACTGGCGTCATCGATCACCATTGAAAACTGTTTTCCCTCGGTTCTTAATAATGTTTCCCTCGGCTTTCGGTCTCGAGAAAACATTTTACGAACTTCTGGCAAACAATTTTCAATGATGGCCTCGACGCCAGTCACTATTTGTATACTGTTTTTACACATATACATGTCACTGCTCACAGTTTTTAGTTATGAAAAATGCTGTACAATATGATCGCATTGACAATTATTAACGTACCGCATGAATCCGCAGCACTGACGAATTCGACACTGCAATAAACCACAAAAACAATTTTATATATATATTACTGTTATTATTACAAGTAATTAGCAGTAACTGCTATTCCTACCGAGCTCGAGCAAAGTTGTCCCCAACCTCCCTCCCCACAAAAAAACGGAAAAATCCAATTTATTATAGTGCCAGGACAGCACAAACTTGCCACGAAAACTATGCCGCCACCTGGCAAACACAGCGAACTCTGTGCGAATTATGATCTGAATTGAAAAATCCTTCATCCGGACTATGCATCCGATCGCCACTGTAATTTGACTGGCTGATCATTGGGGCACTCTACACCGCTCCGTAAAATTTTATCGACCTTCGTTCATAACTCGTAGACTTTAACCCAGTAATTGGCTAATGATGAAGAATTCTAGAATGTGACCAGACGATTTCCATAAAAGAAAAGTTAGCGAAAAGAAAAAGCGACACCAAAACATAGCCTAATCAATTCATCTCTTACCGACTCGTACATCCGAAAAATTTGCCACCGGGTGATTATTGCAAATCTTGACTGCAGATGTTGTCACGCGTACCTCCATGGAGCCTTATCATTGCAACATTAGATGAAATTTCCTCCGAATGCATTTCGAACTCTTTGAGTGATCAAGCAAATAAATAAGCAGACAGTAGGTTACCTGTCACATAACCTCCGTCTAACTCGACGGAGGTTATTCTTTTGTAGCTCGTTAAAACACAAACTTTAATTGCTGCAACTTATTGTACGAGGGTCGTCCCAAACGTTTCCGGCCTCGACATATTAAACAACAATATTTTCCACAATCTATACATCAGTGAAACGAACATCCTTTACGAACTTCAATGAGTCGGTTGCGGATATGACGTCATTGTAATTTATGATGTCACAGAGCATTAAATAAAACCGATTTCCAGCATCAACGAAAGAGGCTTGAGTCATTCATCATGATGGATAGCGGACACCATCATTATCAGATTTCAGATTTCAAAACAGATAATAGTCACTGGGGGTTAGGTCGTTGCTCTATGCAGAGTGGTCTTGGTGTTGAAAGTCATAGTCATGAACAGCCAGCTGGGTAACTGTAGACTTTGGACTGGACTGCAGTGCTGAAAGTTGGGGAAACTGCGCAGGGCTTGCACCCAAGCCCCTCCCAGCCCCCTTCCCATTAAGGGCCCATGTAACTAGTCACAAATTCTGATTGGCCTTTCGTTAACACAAATGATATAATTAACAGTTACATTTTTAATACAAGTTTTTCTTATAGCATCAAATATTGGCATTGCGTCATATTTTGGCTAAAGTGCTTTGATTTGCGGATACTACATATTAGGCTATAATATATTTACATATTCAAATGAGAAATTCATAAACGTATAGATGTCAAGGCTTTCGTAAAATCAGATGCCATCGAGCCCCACTTTGGTAAATCCAGCTACAGACTGAAAAAGTTTCATGCAACAATCAGCCTGATTCAAATGCTGCTTTCGTTAGCGCACCACATCGTTTCAGCTTAATGCTCCATGACGTCATAAATTACAATGACGTCACTTCCACAATCTGCTTACACGTATACGCAAAGTAGGTACCTTTTACTGATATATACACAATAAAAATTTTTTGTCCATTATATCGAGGCTCAAAAATTTTTGAATGCCCCCCGTATTTGCATGAAATCGTAATTGACTCAAAGGCTTTTATTTGCGGCTAGCGCAAATGTAGGCTGTTGTATATTCACATATGCAAATGATAAATTCACAGACGTATTTGTTAGGGTTTTCACAAAATCAGATGCCACGTGGCTCCGCTTTAATAAACCTAGCTACAGACTGAAAAATTGTAAGTAAGTAAGTAAGTAAGTAAATGATTTATAAAGCGCCAAAGTCTCAGAAAGAATCAGGGCGCATAGGATGATGGACGCTAGGTGGCAGAAAAGGCTGACTGAAAGAAGTGGGTCTTTAAGTGACATCTGAATGTAGCCAAGGTTTGACATTGACGAATTTGAGGAGTTAAGGAGTTCCAAATTCTCGGAGCAGAGACACGAAAAGAACGAGAACCAAAGGATAAGT
>Ga0056128_1007481_pt1 | contig 13788 bp, 8 predicted proteins | sample WorMetLIZISLAND2_FD_71113 | JGI IMG/M metagenome (GOLD analysis project Ga0056128, IMG submission 71113) | Marine gutless worms symbiont microbial communities from Max Planck institute for Marine Microbiology, Germany - Olavius geniculatus... ... | reverse complement strand
ATAAAATTCAAAATAAAATAAAATGACAATAAAAATTACGATACAATTTTAAATAAAATTATAAGAAAATAAACTAAAATAAAATCGAGTGCAAATTCAAAATAAAAAAGTTGAGATTTAAAAGAAAAATAAGTGATGTGCAGATCTGACTCCTGCGACGTTTTAAGTAAAGTTTTCTGCCAAGAAAAAAATTACCGAGCAAAGAAGTTGGCCAAAAAGGTTTCCAAAAAGCTAGTTTTTGTCATTGTTGAATAAGTTGCTCACTAAGATTGATCAAACCAGCACTGTGGATCGCAAACCCGGCAGTGGTAGAAAAGCGTAAGATAAGAATTGCTAACAATATTAATTCACCCAACGAGCTGGTATAAGTCGACAAAATGTTATCATTATTATCACTGGTACTTTGCTTCATATAGAGATTTTTTGGATCTTGATGTTGCCTAGCCTAATATTGAAGCCTTTCAACCTTTCAATCATACGATATTAGATCTGAGCTGTTCATAGCAAGGCTAAGTGTTGAAGCATTTCATAAATGACCAGGTTAATGTCATTTGTCACTAAGTGTGTAATTGTAAGGTATAATTATTTTTGTGAGATATGATCAATGTTGACAATATTACAAAGTGGAAAATATTACCTTGTGAACTTTGTAAAAAAATGAACAATTAAAAAGTAAAAATATGAGCGGGATTTGAAGCCTGATCTAGGACACTGATGTCATATACGTTACTGATCTTTCACCAAGGATTCTGGCTAAATTGATTCAGATGATCTGTTCAAACTGTGAATGTATATTTTACAATTTTCAACCTACAACTGGTGGTTTCTAACTTGGTCACTAGTAGTTTCTCTCAATGTGCTGCATTAACATGATACCAAGAAAGTATGTTTAGTTTATAATAGTTTTACACTCGATTTGTGCAGTCTGTTTTTGTATTGTCTGTTGCAGCCACATCTGCGAATATGGTAAGAGTATTGCAGTATTTCATTAGTAAGTGATGCATACCAAGTGATCTAAGATCATACTAGATATATAACTACTAATGCTAGTCAATGCATGTTTGCTAATATAATGCTATTCTAACTTAAAAAATAACTGTACATCATACAAAATAGTGGTGTAAGTCTGACAGTTTAGAAACATAAAATTTACATCATCTTGTTGATGTCATGCATGGATATTCTGAGCATGTTAAGTTGCATATGTTTACACATCATTGATTACACCTGAAGAGGGGTCATTCAAAATATATGTCACGCCTGAAGGGGGAGGGGATCAGATGGAGTGTGACAAAGTGTGACAGGGGAAAGGGGGAGTTCAGGAACATGTGATGTCACACTTTTGTGAAAAATTTTTATATCCCTAAACAATGTTTGTCGTAGGCCTACTTGTTAGTCTCTGATAAAATGCCTACAGATTCAGACACAGTAGGACGTTGGCTGTTATGACTCGAACTGTTCTTTCATTGCCAACTACTGTATGTAAACTGTAAAATAATGTTCGAAATGATTATGATGATGGATGGATGCATTTATAAATATATTCTATTTATGGGTAGATGAATAACTTTTGGCTGGCTTGGTAATTATAGTGCTACATTTAGTAAGATGCATACAGTTGAGGGGGAGGTTATGTGGCCTGTGACAATATTTTCATAGGGGGGTTGGCCATGTGTGACAGTTTGTGACAGAGGGGAAAGGGGTGGGTCAGTTTTGGTCAAAAAAAGCATGACTTTTTTTTGAATGGCCCCAGAGTGATGACAGTGTTACACCATCAGTGCTAAGTGTTACTTTGTTCAAAAACTCTGCATGTTTTTCAACACATTTTTGCTAAACTGTGTGTATGTGAACAGCCGCTGATGTTTTGTGATGATTTCTGGTATCATAATGCTGGTAGAATAAACAGATATGTGCTGTGAATGGCCCTGTTTGTGCACTATGATGTGTCTGTCATTAATTTGTTTGTGAAAACTGTAGTGAGAGAGTGTTGCCAAAAAAGCAAATGAAGTTAACTTTGTAACTGTTTACACCGTGCACAGAAACTTTGTTACTTTTTTAGTTAGTATACCAGCATGAGTGATATGTGATGGTGTGTTTTTACGTGCCTTGGAAAGGGGAAGAGGAGGATAGAATGTGAAGGGGAGCAGAAAAGGGGAAGGGAGGGGAAAGATACCAAATAGAAAGGAAGATAAAGATAGGGAAGGGGAGTAGAGAGTAAATATGTGGTGGGAAAGGGGGAAAGAAAGAACAGGAATGTAATGGGTAACTTGAGCCCAATTTTGATTCTAGATTCAGGTGGATAAAAGCCCCTATATGGCCATTTCCACTTTCCAGCCATGTCGTGTGGCTTCACTATCATACTTTGTTTCCATAGCTGATTTTCTGCATTGTCAACATTTTATTCTGTGCTCTCACTAGCATCGTGGACAGCTGTGAAAAATTTCTCACAGGCAGATATCGTACAGTCTTATATGTTGCAATGCTACACGTCGTGGGTGAGATTTTATGCCAATTCGTGTGTCTTAAAGGTTTTGAATGTCTGAGTTTTTTGTTTTCATAACTGCTTGATTGACACCGACTTTGAGTGATTGTTGTCTCTGAATATATTACATCGCATTTTATGTTTTGACTTGTGTGATACAGAATGAAGTGGGGTTCATTGGTCTGGGTAACATGGGATCACACATGGCCCGCAGTCTAATGAAGAAGAATTACAAGGTGATGGTCTTTGATGTCAATGATGATGCGGTTAAGGCAGCTGTTGAGGATGGTAAGCAGACTCATCGTGAAATATGCTCAGCTTGCACTGAATACTTTTTAATATTCCAGTTTATTACTAACTTTCTCATTATGTTACAAGATTAAATTGCTGTCCTTACGCTAGAGTGTATCAGTGCCATCAGTTGCATGTTAAGAATGACATCCAGTCTATAAAAAATTCTACTTTGGCAGTTCCCAAAAGTTTTTTTTTTTTGGGGGGGACTGGTCTAACCTAGAGTTACTCCCAGAAAACCAGGCCTGCTAAACAGTAACAAATAGTAGACCGTGGGCCAATAAAAAACGTGCCACTTTATTTTTGTCCATATCTTCGCCAATTATTGACTGACAGCAGACAATGTGCAATAATGAAGTTGTTATATATCCCATCACACCGTAAGTGCATCTCTACACTACCTTGTGAAATATAGATTTAAGAAATACCAATGATAATAATAAACATTTGGGTAAATGAAAAAAACTCCTTAGTCCAACATTGCACTGAATGAACCATATGACACTAGACTGTGTAAGACCCACACAGTCTAGTGACATACAGATCATTCGCTGCAATGTTAGTTTGAAGTGTTTTTTGTTCCATTTTCCAAAATGTTTGTTTGTTATTATCGCTATATATGTATATTTCACTTATATTTCACAAGGTAGTGTAGAAACGCAATTATGGTGTGGTGGAATATATAATAATTACATGATTGCAAATTGTCCACAGAGTGTGTCAGTGAAAGAATTTTGAAAATTGGTCAATAATTCACAAAGATATAAACAACTAAAGTGGCACATTTTTTATTGGCTCACTCTGTAGTTGAAAATAATAGTTTAAATAGCTTACTTGTCTCTGTTATTTGGACCCTTCTTAGATTTTTGGCCTTGTTTTTTGGCCTAGTGTATTCAGTGTGTGGCACAGGTTTGCTGGATGTAAAATTCTCACTAGTGACACTTTGTGGTTAGCATGGTTGTGGCAATTAATAGGCCAGATGCTTTCTTTCTACCAACCATAGTGCTAAAACACTGAAAGTATTATATCTCTTTCTGACTTCAGCCAAAAATAGCTTTCGTGGTTATATTGCAAAGTTGTCTTTATGCTGGAGTGTACTAATGCCATCAGTTGGATGTTAAGAATGACATCTAGTGTATAAAAAATTCTACTTTGGCAATTTTCAAAAGTTTCCAAGTAGTATATTTTTCGGACTTCAACAAAATATAGCTTTTGTGGCTATACTGCAAAACACTAGCACTAGCAGCATTATATGCATACATGCATATTCCAATAGCAGCAGTTAGTTAGACCTCGGGAAAAGTGGATTCATTTTTTGGTACATTGCGCTGCGCCATTTTGTTATTCAGGAGCTGCAAGGGGTGAATCGCCTGCTGATATTGCAGCGAAGCACAAACTGATTGTTACCATGCTTCCATCTAGTCTAAACGTGGCCGCAGTCTACACTGGAGAAAATGGCATTTTACAGTTCAGTTACACAGTCATATGGTTTGATTCAGTAAACATTAGTAACTCATAGCATTCTTCAGTTGTTAATAATCTTACAGTTGGCATTGCAGCAATACATATTATGTACGTGGTTTATTTGCAGCACAGTGGGTCAAATTTTACTTACTTTAGTTCTTTATTTTAGATCTTTCAGAAGATGTGTTGTTGTTTTTTCCTCTTTCAGTTTTTAAGCCTAATGGCAGCTTTATAATCTGCTAGCTGCTCCTATCGTTAGCATCTCACTTTATAATCTCATAATGCTATTTAAGATGTTGCTTAACATTTGCATTTTGCAGGCGCTTTAATCCTGTTGTTGTAGATTTGCCCAACGTCCTCCCTTCTATTACATCCTACAACAGTAAATAAATTATGGTAACACTCAGAGAAGAAAGTAGTTAAGAAATTATGGTAACACTCAGAGAAGAAAGTAGTTAAGAAGTCCCAAGGCTTGTTGGCAGATTAGTCATTGGCGTAATGTTTTAGTTATTAAGCACTTGCATTTGTGACTGTATAAGGGTTGCTAAACAGAATTTTGTGACTGACTGGCTGGCTGATTGGGCGCAGTGTGTGGATGTAATGCTGTAGTGGCGTGCAGTCGGGAAGCTTGCTGATTGACAGTAGCACCATTGATCCTGCTGCTTCATGTGACATGGAGCAGCAGGCAGCGAGCAAAGGAGCTGTTTACATGGATGCACCAGTCTCTGGAGGTACTGTACACCTATATATATATGCGATATACATAGCGTGATATACATTATACATAGCCTCACATTTACTTCTACCTCGGTTCATTATCTCGATGTGTTACGCTGTTTCATGGGGTTTCATTCATGATACTACTGTTACTAGTCACGTATGTAAAAAACTTACCAGTTTACAACTGTGTGTAATGACGATGTGATGATATCAGTCCTCTAAAACAGCAAAAATCATTTGGGTAACCTTAGATGCGGCTATGCATATGGCGTCCTTACAAGCTGACTTTAGTTGGTTATCACTAACATAGTCTAAAGCCTTCTTCATTTGATGCTATTTGTCGTATTAGGCTTACTTGCCCAATGTTTACTGATTAGCGTAGCAGCCGAAAATGTTTCTGTTAGCCTATGGCTTAGCTAATGGTAGGCCTAACAAGGAAGCGAAAATATGACCCTGTGCCGACACAATATCGTTATAGTCAATTTTGTCCCAAATTTCGTTGCCATGGCAACGGTGGTCAACCAGGAGTAAATATAAATGTCACCATTAATTAGGCCATCCCCAAAAAACCCTATCCTAGAACCAAAAATTACGACTATCTTGCACACAACCGAAGTTATAACAGTTTAAAGAATTTTTTTCCCATAGGTGCCATTGTAATTTTTTCGAATTTTTCGAATAAATAAGTGAAAAATAAAATTTTTTATTTTATAACAATAAAAAGGTACTTTCTTGCGCAGAACCGCGTCATTTGACGTATTAAGCATAAAAATCGGTCTAATGGACTCGCCTGTAGGCGAGTTCAAGAACCAAAAAAAGTGTAGTAAATTTCGAACAGGAGGGGTGTATATTTCAGCTATATGGGGAGCAAAAACCCCTGGGTGGACTGAGCCCAAATTTTTTTGGTGGTAGGCGTCCACGACGTAATCACGCCATTCAAATTTGGTGACAATCGGTTCAGGGGTTTTGGGTTGGCTGAGGGTCAAAGTTTGCCTTTTCCAAAATACTTTGAAGGTCATCCTTACAACACTCACACTATCGTGTGAGGTGTGATGAAGTTTGTCATCTGTGGTTTCATTGTATAATAGTACATTTTTTAGTTCTCATTAATGATCTTTTTAGGTCTTTCTAGTTTCAGCCTGCCATCACAAATTATTGGACTGTTTACCATAGTACTGAATTTGTGCACATCATTTTTATTACAGGTTTTCACGTTTATTTTTATTTTTTATCCAGCAGACTAAACCGACAGTTTTCTAGCAATTTACCCAGATTTCATTTTTTTATATGAGAAGACAAATTATTGATTGATGCAGACTGAGTATGCGTTTTGTTGCGTAGGAGTGGTTGCAGCAAGAGATGCTCTGTTAACATTTATGGTTGGTGGGTCGAAGTTTGATGAAGCTAAGAAGGTGCTGGAAAATATGGGCAAGAACGTTATACACTGCGGACCTGTAGGCACGGGACAGGTTTGTAATTAATGCGATGCAGGCTTACTGTTTCACTGGCACACTCTCAGATTATTTAGGTGACAGAATAGCACTAATAGTAATAGACACTGTTTGTGGTGCCGTCATTATGATGGGTACGGTGACACTTAATCGCGCGACAGTTAATTGGTGACAGTTCATCGCAGCAACAGTTAACCGGAACGACAGTTAACTGCGGGACACTTAATCACGCGACGAAATTGCTTAATATACAGTTGGCTTACTGTTTGCGTAGTGTTCACGTGTGTGCATAGTAGTTTAGTTATTAGCCTAGTTAGATTCTCGTGCTTTCTATCATATTTAAAAGTACGATAAATAACAGTTGGTTTGCCCTTACGCCTACTACTAGTACCGAATACGACATCCATTATTGCTTAGATAACGTTACTATTCCAGGTAAAATGAACAGGAGCTCTATTCAGTGCTTCAGTGATAATTAGTTTGGCTTTTGCTGATAACGATTTTAAGTCGACCAGGGGTAAGGTTAATTGCGGCTAATTACGGTGCTGGACGCGTAACAACTGCTCGCCCGATGAAGTGTCGTGGAACCCATTATGATACTGGCAATGCAAGTGTTTAACCAGTTCATGTGATGAATTTAGCATGGTCCGCTTGAGCCATAGATTCATATTGGCAGCAGTAGTACTTAATTCATTGTGGCTATTTATTACTGTTTGGTTTGAATGCTACACTCGCTTTACCAACCCATGGAGGATAGAAGGCTGAATCAACCTGGTAGCACGCAGTCACCCATCCAAGTACTAACCCGGCTGGGCGTAGGGCAACTACGTTGATCAACGTCAATGTATTGTTGCACCGTGCGGCCATGCCACCAACTACTGCATTAGTTGCACTTTTTTTACTACAAAAAAAACAGAAAATGCCTGGTAACACTAAGAGAAACCTGAATCTAAGAGAAGTAGTCTGCTCCAGTAGACTGATGTACTGACAGTGGAATTATGGCACACAGCACAGTGCATTCTTCTTTTATTTTTGCTTTTGTCCTTCTTTACTGAGTGGATTTTTTCAGCCTACCCAAGAGCATTTATTATTTCTTTTCCGAGTGACAATAAACTGCCCAATTGTGTCTGCAGGCGGCCAAGATCTGTAACAATATGCTGCTTGCTGTGTCTATGATTGGAACAGCCGAAACCATGAACCTTGGACTCAGGTAACGTAATAGTGTGCTCTTACTTATTTTCATGTTGCAGTTGCAGACAAAATGCTGACTCTGTGTAACATGTTGCTTACTATCATGCAGACTTTTGCTGCATTTACAAATTTTGTAGTGAAAGCCGATTGGCACTGATATTGTATTATATTATATCTGTAACTGTAGTGAAGCAAATGATGCATACAGTATGTCACTGTCATATAACTAGGGCCCACAGTGTTCTGCGGGCCGCAGAATTTTGAGCCGAGCGGCAGAATTTGCCCTTTTCTGGGAAATGTTGTTGTGGAATTTTACGGAATTTTGCAGAAGTTCAGAAATGACCAATGATTAGTACGATCGTCCGCTTGATAACGTAATTAGACTAACTACGCGGTGTTTCATAAAAAGGCACCCTTTTTGTTTCTTTTATAACTCAGTCGAATGGTGATCAATTTCCATGAAATTTTTAAGAGATATAGCCGAAGAAATACAAATTCAAATTTTTTCAACAAAATGTGGATGTTAGTTAAATATTTTTTGCTAGTCGTAATGTAATGCTGATGTCATAATGTGTCGTGTGTACAAACTGGTTTGTCTCAACTGGTTCTGTTAGTAGCTGCCCTGCTTTGATAGTGAACTTTATCTGGTTTACTGATGAAAAATGTTCATCGTACTAGCACTTAGCAACATGGAGGCATAAAATCAGGTGTCTTGCAATCCAAAAACTCATCCATCTCATAAGCAGAGTGTGCTGGTTCACTGTCTTGCTGAAGTGCGTAAAAGTTAAGCTATCCCCACAAGTGTATGAAAATGATCGTTTTGGGCATTTTTGTGGCTACAATGTTATAAATTCAACGGTTTGTCATCAATAAACCAGATAAAGTTTGCCATCGACACAGGGCAGCTATTCAGTAAGTCTAAGTCTGTCAGTGTCAGTTCCAGTTTCAACAAGCCAGTTTGTACTCACAGCACACTATGACGTCAACATTATGTCACAACTAGCAAAGAATATTTAACTGTCAGCCATATTTTGTCCAAATATTTTGAATAAGTATTTCTTCAGCTAGATCTGGTAAAAATTTTGTGTAAATTGATCATCATTTGACTGAATTATGAAAGAAAGAAAAAGGGTGCCTGTTTAATGAAACACTGTGTATATCACAGAGAAAAATCAAACTATACTGCCTAAAACTGCATCTCTACTAATAATTGCCATTGTAACACGGCTTAATCGAAAATAAACACAATGTGACTAATTGACAAATTACACTTTTGAAAAGAAAAAAGATTGATAATTTTTTGTATGTTGCTAGCATAACTGAGCATCATGCCAGCCTCAAAAAAGTGAAGTTTTTTAACAGAATAGAGCTTAGTTTGCGCACAAATGGAAGGCCGCAGTAAGCCGCGGAATTTGGACAATTCTGCCGGGGTGAGCCACAGAATTTTGCCGCGGAAAACTATGGGCCTACATATAACCAACAAACTGTGGATTTGCCAAGCTTCTCAGCACTTTCAAGTGCGGTCAACAGTTTGATTCATGCATACTGCAAACATGAACATCCAGCCTAGTTTCTGCCATTGTGTGGACATGATTCATTTGCAATACTCTATGTGGTGCTATATAAATGTGTTTTGATTGATCGATGCTGCAGACTAGGTCTGGAGCCAAAGCTGTTGGCTAAGATACTCAACAGCAGCTCTGGCCATTGCTGGTCAAGTGAAAGTTACAACCCGTGTCCTGGGGTCGTTATGGGAATTCCTTCAAGTAACAACTACCAAGGCGGATTTGCCACGGGACTTATGACGAAGGTTTGTTGCTGCTACTAAATGTCAAATGTAGATTTATATAGCACATTATCGTAAAAACCTCTAATTCACTGGACACACTAATACTGCGAGAACAGTTGTTCAGCGACTGTCTGAAATGATCCGTTCATGCCTGTGGCTGTTACATTGCAGCAGTTAGTATTAAAGATATTTGCATAGGTCTCTGCTGATTATAACTAGTCTTTGACATGCCCATTTGACCATTCTATTGGACATGAGAATGTGAAGTAAAAATTTAGCTATAAAAGATTACTGTACTGTTTGAGCTGTGACTGATTTGCAGTGGTGCAAGTTAGTCACAGCAAAGTTAAGTTTGGCTGGGCAATGAATTGTTTGATTATTATTAATTGCTTTAAAAAATGCTTAATTTTTAGATGGGAATGTGCCTAGATTCAGTGTGGGAGCCCAGCATTGTGAAAAACACTGTATAAGTGCTGTTATGATAGATGTGACTTGCCGTTGTAGGACCTTGGTTTGGCACAGACGGCCGCTGCATCTACTGTAAGTCCAACTCCAATGGGTGCCCTAGCGCTGCAGCTCTATCGACTCATGTGCAATGCTGGCTACACCGCCAAAGACTTCTCATCCGTCTTTCAGTTTCTTCAGGAGTCTGAACATTGAATTCCTCTGTGGCTGAACACTGCTGATATCACAGAAGCTTTATTGAGATATTTTTGTATGTCCCATGCTATGCTGCACTTTTTGACTTTTATTTAACCGGTCAGTTTTGTCGTGTTCACCATATAAGCCTTCGTTGCCTTGAGTTCTATGTTGAAAGTTGATTGTATGCATTGAAGCTGGGAATGGCATTCCAGTTATTTTCGCTGGTTTCTCTGTGAACGCTAGCAGACCTTGTTTAATCATTGGAAGACATGGGGATGAATTGTCTGGTTTGGCAAAAGTGAAGTTTGTGCGCATCTGTTGCCTAAGCTTTGTAGTCTATGCAGCATTTTGAATGTCTGAAACCTGTTCACTGATTGTTGTTAATCCATGTGGTGTCATGACAGTGTAATGTTTTACAACATCCTCAGTTATTATATATCAAGTGGCATTGTTAGAGTTATGAAGTGCATTGGGACCAAGGTATGGTTATATGTGGCCAGAAGTTGATCTACAGGGTGGGCCAAAAAACCGGACCTGTTTGAGCATTGATAACTCAGCAATGGTTACCTGTAGAAAGGTGTGTGATATGTCAAAAGTTTTAGAATGTTGTAGACAAAAAGGCCGAACTTGCATAGCAAATCATTTAAATATTCTTTACCTAATTTGCATAAATCTTCATTACCCCTGATATTTGGCATTTGCCTGCACTCCCATGTGCCCGAGTTCATTGAAGTCAAAAACTCACTGCCAAAACGTCCAGATTTAAATTCTGTGAATTATTCAGTGTGGGGGCATTGCAACAAATAGCATGGTCACAAAATTTCAGTAACTGACCAGCTGAAACGTGTGCTAATCGAATGCTGGGTTCACCTGATCCTAAACACATTGACTCCAGCGGTCGATCAGCTGCCTAAAAGGACTGATGACGGTTATGAATGCAAAAGCTGGGCAACTGCCTAGGTCGAATTTCATCTAAACTCAACATATGTGTTAATGATTGTTGATATTTCACTGTATGCTGAATGAAAATCAACTTCAATTCATGTGTTACTGCAAATTTGGCATGATTATAGGGATGGGGTAAATTGTGTAAATCAGGCAAAGAATATTTAAATGCTGAGACATGCAAGATGTACACTTTTTCCGTACACAGTTTTGAAACTTTTGGCATATTACGCACCTTTCCATCAGTTAACATCGCTAAGTTATAAAAGCTCAAATATCCATGTTAAATCCATGTGTTACAGTCAAATTTGGCAGAATTTCGGGGGTGACAAATATTTACGCAAATTAGGCAAAGAATATTTAAATGCTTCACTATGCAAATTTGTAGTTTATTCTTTACAACATTCTAAAACTTCTGACGTATCACACATCTTTTTTACCACTAACCATCGCTGAGTTGTCAACGTTTAAACAGGTGCGGTTTTTTTGGCCCACCCTGTATGTTGGTCATTCCAATGTCTGTCATAGATTTCTGCACCAACGTTATTGCACTGTGAAAGCAGAAGCCTGTCTGCCGGCCTCATGTAGCAGAATAATGGTACAGCTTTTATTGTGCAGCCATCCTATAGGCTGCATACACATCTGTTTGTCTAACTGGAATACAGAAAGGCACAAACGGTCGGCCAATTTCTAGCCCAGGCCCGTTTTAGGCCCACTAAAGTTCAGAACAGGCTTGGGCATGCCAAAAATAAGTGGCGCAGTCCGGCCACGGCGGCCAGTCGAACTTCGGGCCCGGTTCGGCTCAGCTCATTTTGTTTAATAAAATTTTTGGGGCCACCTGGTCCATGGCAGGAGTCCAATGGTGACCTAATTTACTGTCAACGCTCGAATTGTTGGACATTTGGGCGGACAGCCACATATCATGTTGGCATTCGCTGCTGTAATGACGTCCTTTTCTTTTTGCTAACCCTACATTGTTCAATGTTCATAGTTTGGTCAAAGCGTTCACTTTGGAAGACTGTGTTAATTTCATATCGGTCATATGCCAACGGAACTACTGCAGTGTTTGTATTGTTGTATTGTACTACAGCGTAATTGATACGTTGTGATTAGTGCTTGAATGCTGTCCACATGTGGCTGGTGTCTTTTTTTCTGTTGAAGACTTTCATATAATGTTATGCTGTGAAACTTTTGTATGTCATGTGGCATAATTAATGCGACCATAGAAGAGTACCTTTAGTGTGTTTTTGTTGTATTTAGTGGCATTGAATATGCAAACTGTGATTATACATTTCTTTTTGTATAAATGCTATCCGTCTACACCGTGGGCCATGAAAAAATGTGGCACTTTACTTTTGTCCATATCTTCACCAATTATTGACCAATTTTAAAAATTTTTTTACTGCCACACTCTGCGGACAATTTGCAGTAATGAGATTATCATATATCCCACCACACCATAAATGTGTCTTTACACTACCTTGTGAAACATAAATTTAAGATAACCTAACGATAATAACAAACATTTAAGTAAATGAAAGAAAACACTTCATACCAACATTGTGGTGAACGATCCGTATGACACTACTGTACACTAGATTGTGTTTGACTCACACAGTCTAGTGTCATACGGATCATTCACCGCAATGTTAATCTGAAGTGTTTTTTTTCAATTTCACCAAAATGTTTGTTATTATTGTTATACATGCATATTTCATTCATATTTCAAATTTTGAAAATCGGTCATTAATTGGAGAAGATATGGACAGAGGTAAAGTGCCACGTTTTTTATGGCCTAACCTGTATGCCAGTGCTGTTTAAATCATGCTAGTAGCAATGTTTTTTTTGTTATTTTTTGCTGACAGCTGTATTTGTGAAATGTCCCTGAAGTTGGCTGTCATGCTTGCTTGTCATCGGTGCCTTAATACTGATCGATGTTAATCCCGTTAATTAACAAACCGTGACATTATTTTGGTATGGTAGTATTTTTGACTGTTTTTTACAGCTTTATTTGTCAGCCATTGTCATAGTTAGTTGTCCATTTAAGGAAATTCATTAAACTTAAAGTAAATATAAACTACAAATTTGGGGCAAAGCCCAACGTGAGTCCGCCCGGTGCCCTAAGTCCGATTGGGAAAAAATTGAGGGGGGTAAAGACTGGGGGGAGAATTTCCCTGGCATCAAAGTCACGTGGCCCGAACTCAAATGCATTGGTACACGCCGAACGCGCTTTGTCGACTTAGGGAAGGTCAACATTAGTGCTTATAACTTTGTTCGTTGTGGATGGAATTTCACAAAAAAATTTTTTTGTTCAACGCCGAAAGGATCGCTCTTGTCAACGCCGTTTAGATTTTGTCGCTATCTTCATCAATTCCAGAGATATTTGCAGTCAAACTCGAAAGTTGTCGTAAAACGTACTAAATTTTGGACATTTTTTGCCCTCCCAAATTTTAAGGGGGGCGGTGCCCCCAAACTTCGCACTTGCATTAACACCCCAACCTAAAGGTGCGTCAAGTGCCAAAGTCTCGTCAGGCTACATTCCCTAACTTTGAAGTTATAAGCGCTCCTTTATTGCATTTTAAGCCAATTTTTGACTCTCCTTTGAAAAAAGATGTAAGGGGGGCCCCCGCCGCCGGTGGGGGATGCGCTACTAAAAATTGGTCATTCTCTAGCGCGTGTAAAAATTTGGGAAAGCAGCACCCCCTAGGGGCCGAAATATGGCCTTCCGAAAAATTTGACTTTGGTGGGTAAACATTAGCCGCGTAATCTCTGATGTTAGTGGACTGAAGTTCACACAATTTTTTTTATTCAAC
>Ga0056128_1007478_pt1 | contig 13790 bp, 9 predicted proteins | sample WorMetLIZISLAND2_FD_71113 | JGI IMG/M metagenome (GOLD analysis project Ga0056128, IMG submission 71113) | Marine gutless worms symbiont microbial communities from Max Planck institute for Marine Microbiology, Germany - Olavius geniculatus... ... | reverse complement strand
AAGAAACAATATTCAGGCAAAAAGTGTCCAGGGTGGGTGGGCATAGTCTAAGAAAAAATGCGAATTACCATAGTGATATCTGTACGGCAAACAGGGCATCCCGCAGCCATTTCTGACACATGCATGGCACACCGTTCACAGAAGCGCGCATGTCCGCACGGCATCAATGCGAAGCCAGCACGTGGCGCCACGAGGCACACTTCGCAGCAGTCGTCAGAGGTTGATGCAGCTGACGATTTCGACGCCGTCAATGAACAGTTTTCTGATTTTTACTCAGCAGTAATAATCCGTCAAGGACTATTCAGTCCCTCTGTTCAACCGCTGTTTGATCTAGTGCTTAAACTACATGGTCTCGCGTTGTCAGGTCTCGCGATGTCCATCCTTGCTACATGGTCTCACGTTGTCCAGTCTCGCGATGTCAGTCCCCACAATTTTGATGGTCTAGCGATGTCAGGTCTCGCGTTTTCAGCGTCCCCCTCCCAGGTGCATTAGTTTTAATTGAGGACCATCCACGTTGAGGGCTTTAAATGAAAGACGGTTAGATACAGTGTAAGTGGCGATTTTTAACCAGTAAGTCGCCGTGTCTCAGAGACGGTGCGAAACAGGGCCGCGGTTTCAATTAATCATTAATAGGAAGTCGTACAGCATACGTGCTTTCGATTGGTGACAGAATCAACGAATTTGGGTAATCTTGAACGACCATTACGCACTCCACTACACAACACAGTTTGTTTTTTTCAGACCTCACCACTGATGTTTGAAATAAGTACAGTTAGCAGCACAAAATGTAACCAGAGGATTGATTGCGTGGTGTGTTTGTGTGTGATGCGTAGGCGCTGCCTTATGTAGCTCTACTGATCGTCATGTTGTTCTTCATCTACGCTGTCATTGGCATGCAGGTAGGCTTACCTGTATTGTTTTTTATCTATCACCTGAGTTCGAGTATGCGCAACTTTTTAGGCCTGCAGTTACGTCAGATAAAAGAACAGTTCTGGCAAATAAACTTCTCTCTCTTTTTTTCTCTCTCTCTAAAGACGCCGCTTCATTGGGCATTTACCGCGTTGATAGGGCACTAAATGAGCTTAATCACAGCACAGATCATTCAAGTTGCGTTTAAAAGGCACATTTACAACGTATAACTTAGACATATTGGCGACGCAGAACAGTTGCACGATTAATTCCACTGTAAAACCCGAGCTGGTGGATTTGCTACAGAGCTTTTGAAACGTTGTAAACTTGACGATATTTAGGCGGCTTACTTAGCGTGTTTGATGCTAGGCTATTTGTTGTCTGTCTGAAGGTGTTCGGTAAGATTGCGCTTAACGACGCGACGGCGATTCATCGCAATAACAACTTCCAGACGTTTCTTGCAGCTGTTATGGTGCTATTTCGGTCAGTCAACGTTTTTCTTGCGCTGTGATACATTGCGCGTATTTAATATTTTCAAGTTAGCAATACGATTAGGTTTGCTATATGCCCATGGGTTTCCGTGACAGTTAGACTAGGATGTCGATCGTGCAATTTGTTAAAAGATTTGTCTTGTTCTTTTCTGATGTAAAATCGTTCCAAGGAAGGCAGGCAGCAGCGGTTATCAAAACGCCAGCAAAGTAGTAGTAGACTAAACTAAAAAAGCACTCAGAGAGCGCAGACCTTCGCCAAGCATTTTATGCCCCATTTAAAGCAATGTTAACGAAAATTTCAAAGTGATCCAGAATCCAGGATTTCTTCCGGATCACCCCCAAAATTGAATCACTTGTAGTTTTTGCCATTCCTGACATTCCCTCAACATTTCAAAAAGATCTTTCCATAACTTTTTGAGTTATCTTGCTAACACACAGACAGATAAACAAACTCTGGAAAAAACATAACCTCCTTGGCGGAGGTAATAGTGGTTGCTATTTGATGAATTTTTGTAGTTTAATATTTGCCGGCGCTGTCGGTTGTGTACGTAGGTCGGCTACGGGTGAGGCGTGGCAGGACATTATGATGGCATGTTCTAACAAAGCTTCAGTGATCTGTGACGACGCGTCGGACAGTGCCGGACAACGATGTGGCTCTAGCGTCGCTTTCCCTTTCTTCATCTCTTTCTACGTTCTTTGCTCATTCCTCGTAAGCAACACGCCCAGTTTTTTCGCATTTTTTTTCTAAAAACAGTATAAAAAAGTATGTTTTTTTTTAAAAATTTGTATGCAGTGCAATGGGGAAACTAAAAACGATATTGCTGTATAAAATTAATTTAAGTCATGTAAATTTTAAATGAAATTTGATATAAGCACGATTGCTACCTTGGGTGATTGCAGCCTCGATATGTGCATTTCCGTTTTTTCGACATTCGCCCCTGCAGTCCTCCATGCAACACTGCCAGTTTTATTTTATACACATTGGTGATGTGTCAGTCAACAAGCATCTGAAATTTAAACATCAAATTCTCGCTACTTTAAACTATAATTTTGCTGTTATTTACCGCACGCACCCATAGCCCTATTTCACACCTGCGATTTGCGAATTTGAGTCGCGTTGGCGTTAAAGGTGCGAATTGGCTTTTAGATTGATGCAAATACGGTAAACAGAACAGAGGAATCGAGTAACGTGGCGCGGTTGACATGCATCATACATTATGTTGATGTTTGCAGATAATAAATTTGTTCGTGGCCGTTATCATGGACAACTTTGACTATCTGACGCGCGATTGGTCAATCCTTGGTCCGCATCATCTGGACGAGTTCGTTCGTCTCTGGTCTGAATACGATCCCGAAGCCAAGTAAACATTTCTACTCATTCAGCTAGAATCGTACGTCGGCCCAGTGCTGGCAGATAATGCGGCCGTCCCCGTTTTTGTAAACTTTGATCTTTTGAACTGAAATTTGGCACATCGGTTACTCCTGCCTAATCGTGGTTTCTACGCTTTTTTCGTTTTTGAGTTTGGAGCTATAGAGTGGTGACACAGACGGACAAGCAAGACCCGCAGTGCGGCCTATTAGAACGGACGCTTAATGACTTCGTAAATTTCAATCGCCGAATTTCGTAATTATATCGATACATTATTCAAATGAAATACTATCATGAATTCCAGGAGTTGTTTTGTCCGTGTGCTTTGTTGAGGAAGACATGCAGTATATAAAATGACTGATTCGTGTGCTGTTGCAGAGGGCGCATAAAACATCTAGATGTAGTCGCGCTGCTGCGGAAGATATCTCCGCCGCTTGGCTTCGGTAAACTTTGTCCTCACCGCGTTGCCTGCAAGGTCTGTTCTTATCCTGCCTTTTTGAGGCTCCTTCTCTGTCTTACTTGAACTGTCTTCTTCGTCCGTTGTTACTCTTTGTGATCTTCTGTATACGTTGTTTGCAGTAGCGTAGCCAGAAATGTGAATTGGGGATATCACCTCCTTCTTTTCCCACTTTCCTTCTCTTTTTTTCCAGGCTTGCCGTGGATATGAAATTTCCTATCTATATCCATATCCATATCCACAGATTTTCTGTGGATATCCATGGATATATCCATATCCACAGACGCCTATCCCGCGTACGTCGTCGAATTAAAATAACGCATCAACAACTAATGGGCCGCTCTGAGTCACGCAGTTATTGAACGTGCTGTTGGCGAGTTGCGTCAACGTCTACCGCTTGCGTTCGTGCTGAAGAAGAACATTTTGAGCACGTGTTGTCATACAGATGATGTGATATGACACGTGTGGCTTTTTGGAAGATAATTACTGTAATTCGTGTTTGTCGCTATTCAGTTAAACATTTTTGAGCCGAAACATAATGCTACCCTCTATGAATTCATTGTTGTAAACGGCCAAACTATAGCCTCTGAATTTCACAAGGTAGTGTAGCTGCAGCATTTATCTGAAGTGGGCTAAATTACAGTCGTTTACTTCACGTTTCTTTGTAATATAGCGTGCCAAAAATTATTAAAGTCGGCCAATGTTTTACGAAGTTTTTCAAAAAATAAAAGTGAAACGTTTTTATTGAGACACCGTGTATAGTCAATAGCGTGGCGTATCGGTGATTGCAGAGACTAGTGTCGATGAACATGCCGTTGAATAGCGACGGGACAGTCATGTTTAACGCGACGCTATTCGCACTCATCCGCACCTCTCTTCATATCAAGACAGACGGTAAAATCCAGGAACCTTCTTCTAGGCGCATCTAGCTGTACAACATTCTCATTCGCCATATGGTGGGGTCTCGATGCCATTTCTAAGCTGTTGATCTGCTATTTTCGCTGTGTGTAATTTTTTATTAAATGTTTATGTTTAGCTTGATATGAGCAGAAAACATTTCCACAAAACACCGTTAGGTGTGTACAAATGGCTGCATCGTGAGATCTTACGTGCTTATGACAATCAGTCAATCAAAGAACATTTGTAGAGCGCCATAAGGCCTATGCCGCGAGCTAATTAAACTCGAAATGTACTAACTTGGTCGAATTTCATCTTTTGCTGAACGTATTATTAATTTCTGGAATAGCTTATTCGAAAAGTGTTTCGCCTATATGAAAAAAGATGTTGATTTTATTTTATTGTTTTATTGTTTGCAACATAATGTTCAAATGGATGAAAACAAAATGTGAATTTCACCTAAACGTTGAGTTCTTTGCGCGCGTTGTGTTGCTGGCAGGCTGTATTGACGAAGCGAACGAAGAACTGCGATCTGTGATATTGCGAATCTGGAAACGAACTCCGCTAAAATTACTTGACGAAATTGTGCCTCCGGCCGGCAGTAAGTAACGACGTCCATTGTCGTCTTTATTAATAACGAAAAAAAAATCTACGCTAATGCTAAAGAGTATAACAACAAAATTTCAAAAACTGTATGATCAAATTTAATGTACGTAGGCGACGTTATATAAGAACGTTTTGAGATTGTGTTTAAAAGTCGCAAGTGTGGAGTCTGTATTTGATCTAGCTATAGTGACCATTCAACAGCATTATCACAATTTGGACTGTTGATGTTCTATTGTGTATCATGATGTGTGCAGCGGAGGAGAACGACGTGACGGTCGGCAAGTTCTACGCGACGTTCCTGATTCAAGACTACTTCCGACGATTCAAAAAGCGCAAAGAACAGTTGCGGAAAGCCAGCGTCAGAGAGCACGCCAACGCGCTCCAGGTATAACCAGCTTCTGTTGTCGCTATTTTTATAATCCAGCATCATAGGCGTAGCCAGGAATTGGAGTTGGGAGGGGCGGACTGAGACTTAAAGAGCCAAAAATCGAGGCTGAAAGCCGAGGGCAGGGAAAAGGTTTTTTGGGAGAGGCAGCGAACCCCCTTCCGAGCCCACTCTTTACCAGGTAAGAGCGCTGGGGATGCTGGAAGCTCCCAAGAGGAAGGGTAGAGACGTAAACGAATTTTTGGACATGAAAAGCCGTCAAAATTCATGCAGCGAATATAAATTTTGTTATGTTTGCTGGACAAATCTGCATTTACAACTGGAGTTGGAGGTGGCGGTCGCTCCTACCACTCCCTTGGCTACGCCATTATCCAACGTCTCTAGATAGAGGAAAGATACAACTGTTTGCTGTTGACAGTCAAACCCACGGTTTCCTCGAGCCCAACTTCACTTCAGCACACAGTTGCTGTTGTTATCTGTTAGCCGTGGCGACTATAAGTCAAAATCTTATTAGTGTTGTTGCGAGTGTTGTATACATGGGCGTCCACGTGACTGGTCCAGGGGCACTGTCCGCACGGAAATGGAAACAATAAGCAACTATGCCATGCTTATCTAATCGAACGGCGTGCGATAAACGTCCGACCATAAAACAGTTTGATTCGAAAATTGATTTGAAAATTGTGTAGAGATTTGTTTCAAACCAGCTTCTGTAGGATAGGCCTACTAGATGCCAGTCTTTTGAGGTTCTGCTCCCCATCCTGTAGCCTAAACTTTTTGGGCGCCCGTGATTGTGCATTCTGTTGTGATATTGTGAGTTGATAATGTTGTCTGAAGTACACGTACATCTCCAAAAACTGTATTGCAAAATATAAGTTACCTTTGTAGTTCTGGAAGTTTGTATGCGGAAAAACACCATAGCAACAACAGTGGCGTATTTAGGATTTGGCAAAGGGAGGGGGCATGGCGAGCGCAAGCCTATAACGGGGGTCTGGGGGCCAAGCCCCCAGCGGGGTGCAGGGGCAGAGCCCCTGGTCGGGGGGTCAGGAAGGCAAAGCCCCCTGAAGCTGAAACACTTTTTGCTTTTGAATGTTCAATGGAAGCCGCAAATTCGCCCATTTTTTTCTGAAATTCGGAAACGCAGAAAATCACTGCGTCGTATCAGATGCAATCTCACATGGCGATTTTAATCGCATATTGTATCGGTATGAAAAACGACCATTAAACATTGTTTAATTTTGCAATTCTTGCTAGAAAACGGCAAAGAAACGAAGTCGCCTTAAAATTTTCATGGTCGGGCCAAGGGGGGGGGCATTGCACCGTGGCCCTCCCCCTAAATACGCCACTGAGCAACAAAGTTATGCCATGTGGCGCTAGGGGTGCCTATAATTATGCCCACCGTGTAGTTTGCGCGATCAGACTGGCTGCCTCGGATAAGCCATGACGCCGCCTAACATTTCGAATTTTTTCTTCAAAGCCACGTTCAGCCGTCTCACAAATGTGCATAGTCATATAAAACGCGCTGGCGTCGTGCGGTAAAAACCTCAACTTTGACAGTGTTGCGTGTGTGGCTGTGTGTTACCTTCAACCAGCATTATCACACAGTTGTAATAAACGCTTATAAATGTTTTTAAATTTCGTTCTCTTAATAACAACGTTTATTTTAACGACTTTATTTTAACGTTTTAAATTTTACCAACGTTTTTAAACGAGGTTTGGAAAAGTCAATGTGAAAATGACATTTATTACGTACAAATAAACCGGCAGATAAAAAATAGCAATTTTTGTGTTTAGATTTACTGACTTATGCGTGATGACAACAATTTGCTGAATATGAGATATAAGCTGTGTCTTCAAAGTAACGGATTTTGTCAGTAGGCCTACGTCGAGTAAATAAGTCACGATGTTTTACAAAGCTTTCAAGAAGCTCTCTCGTAATTCGCGTTTTTGACGTTTTTAGAAGTTTTTACCAACGTTTATTACATCTACAGGTGTCTGTGATTGTGTTGTGTAGTGTTTTGGCAGAAAAGGGACAGGGAGTCAACTGTTCCTTTTCCTAAAGGCGCGTACAGAGCGATGTGACTGAACTGAACTGAACTGTCACGATTTAGTTTACGTCGTTTTGTACGCGCATTTAAATTTTAGCTTCATGACATTTTTTCAAAAATACAAAACTTGTGGCTAGAAGTCTTCCATTTTAAAAGATGTAAAGGCAAATTAAAATTTTGAACAGCCATATCTCTTTCGTGGGAAATGTACAGCAGGCTGTCGGAAAATTGAAACTTGCAGCTCCAATCTTTTCACCCCTTTCCCTTCCCCGATGACGTTGTTGCTAGCGTATATTCGTGCATGAGTGCTGTGCCGTGACGTGTCTGTCTGTTTGTCTGTCTGCGTGTTGTGACGTGTGTGTGTGTGTTGGTAATTGTCGTTGTTCGTGGACGTTGTGTCGTGCTAGGACGGTCTGCGCGCGGTAGTGCATGACCTTGGACCTAAGATACGCCAGGCGCTCTCGTCCAACGAGGAAGACGACGAGGACGCTGCCAGCAGGGTATCACGCACTCACGATGATTTGATAGGCCTAATTCTGCGAGAAACAGACATCAAACGTAAGCAAACAAAAAAGCACGATATAAGCGCAAAAACACAGAAAAAGCGGGCACGTAATGAAAGCTTGACACTGTCAGGTGTATGACAGTGTTCAGAAAACATTTCAGAAAGCTGATACACTGTGCTGAAATAAGGCATGGAATTGAGTTTACTCACTGAATTTTCAACTGCTTTGACTACACCTTCTTTTTATCGTAAGCCTACGTGTTCTATTTATTTGCTAAAAAAATTTTAAAAAATGGTGCCGTTTTGTTTATTTTTAAGATACCGGTATCATTCTACGTAATTTAATCTGCAAGTTAATCTTTAAAATCGCAAAATTTTATATTAACAAAGTTTAATTTGACACGTCGACATTGTGCGTTATACAAATTTACTTACTCGATTCACAAGGTAGTGTAGCGACGCGTTTGAGTGTGCAGACGGGATGATCTTTAACAACCGCGCAATTGCAAATTAACTGCAAAGTATCGTGGCGAAAACAACGCTGGAAACAGATCAATGTTTGATGCGGGTATGACAAAAAACCTATATGACCTCTCGGTATGTTTATGTCCAGGGTGAGCCATAAAAACATGGCACTTTACTTTTGTATCTTCTCCAATTATTGACCAATTTTCAAAATTCTTTCACTGACACACTCTGCGGACAATTTGCAACAGTGTGATTATTATATATCTTACCACATCGCAAATGCGTCTCTACACTAACTTGTGGAATATGAATGAAATACGCATGTATAACGATAATAACAAACAAACATTTTAGTAAAATTGAAAAAAAAACACTTTAGAGATCAACATTGTGGTGAATGATTTGTATAACGCTAGACCGTGTGGGTCTAACACAGTCTAGTGTCATACGGATCATTCACTGCAATGTTGGTCTGAAGTGTTTTTTTATTTATTGTTTTTATTATCATTAGTTTTACTTACATTTATGTTTCACAAGGTAGTGTAAAGATGCATTTATAGTGTGGTGGGATATATAATAATCACGTTATTGCAAACTATCCGCAGAATGTGTTAGTGAAAAAATTTTTAAAATCGGTGAATAATTGGTGAAGATATGGACAAAAGTGAAGTGTCACGTTTTTATGGCCCACGGTGTATACACGTATGTCTACGATGCTGTGCACAGAGTAATTACGGGATCCTGGGTACGGTGATTTCGGCGTTGAGTCGCAGTCCGGGAGCAGGACAGACGGCTTTGACATGCAGTCGCAGCAACTCTGTGATCGTCGAACACGCTGTCGCCGTGTCTCCGTCTCAGGACAATAAACTGTCACCAAGCAACTCACTCAACGTCGACAGTCGTCATCTGTCACCGTCACCCGCGCCTGGCGCCGTCAGGTGCAACTAGAACACGCACTTTATAAACGTTTAATAACGCGCACAAAAACACTTTTTCTGTTTTCCGAACGTTTTTTTCAAAAATGTTTAATGAACGTTCAGCGGTCGGTGTGAAAATGACGGTGATTTAACATATACAAAAACTGATGCGTTACTGAAAAGATATCAAGTACTTACCGAATGATATACGAGCGTACTCGATTCATTTACTAGTGTTACGTTATGCACAATGATAAAATCATTAAAATGCGATGAATAAGTCACAGTATTTTACTTTGCTGCTGTTTTGCTGCTAGTTGTAGTGGTCTCGATCAACTAAGTAAGTTGTTCGACGCCGGCAGTATTACTACATGTATTTTGATTGGCGTCCGCCAGCAGATTCTAACCAGCCACCCTGGTCAACGCAGTCTGGCCACCCTTCTGTACGTAGGCGCAGTGAGTACTAGCGACAGCTGGGGGACGTAAACAGGGACACTGCGCGTTGCACTATCCCGCTGTCCGGATTCTGGCAGTGCAAACTGGTGTCTGGCTGTGGGCTAAGGAAACGGAGATCAGCGCCGCCCTACAGGTCATGCGACTCTGGAAAAAACGAAGGTTTACTTTTTACGTATGTATTCGTTCTACTGTACATGTAGGTCCACGTCGTTCCTCAGTGTTGACTATATGAATCATCATCAGCGTCACGTGGTACACGTAGACACCTCCTCCGCCGTGACGTCCCCGCCCAATGGTCTGACGTCATCGGAAGATGAGTCGCACCTGCCGCTACGTAGCAGGTATGATCACAGATGTAAGAAATGTTAGAAAGTCGAAAAGTTGAAAAAAGCTTTTTTATTAAGTTTAAATGAAACGTAGCCCTATTTTTGTTTAACGTGTTTATTAAATCCATTGCTTGGAGAGACTCTACAGAGCATACGGAGAAATGCAGTAAAATAATAACAATAATGTCGCAACTCAGTACGGAGCGGCAGCGGTAAAACGGGCAAGCGTTGTAAACGGATGTGAATAAATGCATGAACTAACGAGCAAACGAACGAATGTTGCTGACAGGAGTTTCAACGAGCACAACGGACAACGTCGAAGCACTCTGGCGACAACGATGGCCGCAGCGTCATCCGTGCCTGGAAGCACTGGACGTGACGTCAGTGCCTCGTGACGTCATCATCATTAGTGTCTCTTGACGTCATGGTCAGTGTCTGGAAGCACTGGACGGCGAGCGTCAAGGTTCAGTCGCGGCTCGTTCAAACTGGACTGCACCAAGCGGCAGCAGCAGAACAACGAACACCGTTTTCTTGTCAAACAACTCAGTCATCCACTCAGACTCGCTCAAGCACAGGTCCGCCGCTTCCAGCCTAGCTTATTGCACATATGGTATTTTAAGGAATTTTCAAAAGATACACCAAATTTGCCGTAGGAGGTAGGATTGTGGGAAGACTGTTCCTTTTCTCGTCTGACTAATAGGCTTGGGGTGTCCTAAGTTCTTCCAGCGGCGAACGGAACTGATCCAGTAAATGGGATTTGATGCATTTTGAACTTTGAAATAGGCCTACTGATAAAAACTGTTAAGAAATTTACTTTCGACGACGTCAGGTCTCTGTGAACAGCAGCGTACAATTTTAACGTTACACAAAACGAGTTCAGTGATAGTCTACAGAAATATAAAATATTGTAATAACTATTACTGATTATTGTAATAATAATACGCTAAAATATTAAGCCTGTGTTTGACTGATACACAAAGACTGCGGTAACGGACCGTTATGGAATAGTACGACATTATACTCGTAGGCCTTTAATTGACACAGCCTGCAGATGAGTCCTGACTAAAATTAGAAGGCACTGAGTGTTTGTACCGCAGGCCATGGCGCTAGTCGGCATGTCAACAAATGGTCAGCGCTGGTCAAGGACATCAGTTGACGAGACGTCTACTACTACAGCGCGTCAACTGTCTGCACTGTCACCTCGGCGTCACTCGTCCGCCGTTCATGGTCTGTAGTCGCCTTACCTCTGTTAAACTACGGTCAGGAGTGTTCAAAGAACCTTTATTACACTTTAGGCTTAGCACTGATTTAACCGAGACTTTATTTCACCGCCCGCAATGGAAAAAACAATAAAAAATATAACATTAAACTAATTGTACATGCTTTAAGTATGTAGGCCTACTAGGTTTACTTACATATACGTAAGTGCGGTCACAATAATGATGCGTATACTGCATATAATTGTCGAGTGTGAAAAATGTGACGCTGTGTATGACAGCAGAGCTGTCAATCAAAGACACTGATGTGACGCATCATCATCATCATCAGCAGCAGCAGCAGCAGCATCAGTCGAGTCACAGAGCGCTGGAAGCGAGCAAATCATTCAACTCAACTCCTTCACCGACTCCGTCTGCGTCTAACGGCGTCGGACGACCGCTAGCTCGCCAGGACCACGTCCGTGGCAGTGCCGACAGCCTCGTCACCAAGGCATCATCGCACTACTGAATACTAAAATGCTCATATTTTTGCAGATGGAAATTACTGCTCTGTCAGATGTTATATCAGATGCCTGTCAACATTTCACCTACTTTACTAATGATTCCTTAGTGACATGACACAGCAAAAATTTAACCAATCAACTTTTATGAATCGTTAAACATTTATAACACAGCTGTAACACAGACGCCAGTCTATGTGGTCAACTGATGTCAAGTCACGACGAAGGAAACCAAAACTGCAAACTTTTCTTACTCCAAAAATTTAGGTAAGAACGTTTCAGACAAACCCCCACACGACAAAGCATTTTATTCTACGCCGTATTTACGTACGGTACTATATGTTATGTTGTTGTTAACATATTTCCTGCATTTCATTTCATCCGTTTTTATTAGCAGTAAGTGTCCAGAAATCAACTTTAAATAAGTCGTATACAGGGTTTTGTCGTAACGAAGTCATTGTCACGGAGGTCTTGTTGTCGTTTGGGTCGCGACGCTTGTTTGTGACTGGCGTGCGTATTGTGAAAATGCAGGTGTTGACGTCGGAAGGTCTGCTGCGATACGTGGACTCTCGCTGCGTTCAGCGCGAGTTGTCTGAGGTGGCCGGTGGCATCAGCCAGCAGCAGATGGACGAAGCCGCCCACGAGCTGCTCTACATGCGCCAGGAGGACGCACCTGCTAGGACTACCATCGCCCAGACCACCCCGGAGACCATCCAGACATTCACTCAGACCACCCACACCCCCGCCACGCAGCGGCCGCCCTACTACGAACACCTGGGCGGCTACGGCATGCACGAGCTGCACGACTTCAACCAGTACTCAGCGTCATCATCAGCGGCGGTGACCAGTCGACCGGCGGCCGTGGCGACCACCAGCGCGTCGGGGTCCGGCGTGTGGTGGTGGTGGCAGAAACGACGACGTCACAGACCGGCTGAGAGTCACAGCGCCGCGCCGCCGCCATCTCAGAGTCAGACTGGTACCGCCGACGAGACCACCATGTACATCACGTCCGTGTAACATCTGCCGTCGCCTCGTCGCTAACAGTGCAGTCTGTTATGCCTACCCTACCGTCGTCCCACAGACGCCGATCATCGCTATTTATCAGTCAAAAAGGTGCCATACTCCTACTGGGGCGTAGGCGGGGTGCTCATCTCCCTTTCTGTGGCCGTTGAGCCCGTAGTTTGATAGACCACTGAGTCCGTGACGCATGGCCCGTGCGACGCCAGACCTACGGTTACCTTCCCAGCCGCAGAGCGTCACCGCCTTTTGATCGGCATTAAATTACACTGCTTGGTGAACAAAGGCACATGTGTGTGAACAACTTGCCCAAGGTCCTTACCAGGCAGTGCGCTGGCTCGGAATCGAACCTGCATTCCTGTAACATCGGGGTTACGAGTTCGGCACGATAGCGTTACACCACGAAGGCACACTATTTATGCAGTGCCTATCGGGAGGCAGTAAGAATTTGAGCTGCTTATCTTTTCAGCTCGGAAGGTTCGTTCGACCTCGAGGCAATTTTGCACGATAAACGCCGATAAACACCGATGAACGACGACTTCTTTGGGACACTCTGCAAAACTGGCCAAAAAATTTCGATATGCAGAAATTTTCTCGCCGATAAGTTTTGGTTGCCGATTTGCTTTCAGAATGAACTGGGATGCACTAGGACGGTTAAGATGAGATTTTGTGACGATTTTGAAATTTTCACTATCGGCAACAATTCGAGGTCTGTGGGACCGCAGGGTTAGACCTACGTACAGTATTATTATGTGGTCGTCCTAACAAGCCGCGTTATGGATCTTGCCTGTCTCTCTGTCTGTCTGTTCGTCTGTCCCGTATGGGCTTTTAACTAAACTACAAAAAGCGTTGAAAAAAATTGGCGTTTACATATGCCACGTCAGGGGTAATCAGTGTACCAATTTTCAGCTCAGAAAGTCAAAGGTCAAAGGTCAGGGTCAGGGCTAACTGTTCAAGGCGGACGGTCGCATATTATGTCGGCACTGGTTCGACATATTTTTCTAGTTTGTTGACGATTTAAGTTATCTGACTTACGGCTATAGCATGAAATGTACTGTGCAGTATTTTTGATGATCTTCAAACGTCTCGACTAATAATTATGAACGAGAATTTACTTACTTACAATTACATCGTTCACTTGAAGTACACTTTACGCGTGTTTTTGATCGTTATTTGATCGTTACATCCACACACACTCTCTCACACACAATATTATGATCAATCA
>Ga0056128_1007477_pt1 | contig 13790 bp, 7 predicted proteins | sample WorMetLIZISLAND2_FD_71113 | JGI IMG/M metagenome (GOLD analysis project Ga0056128, IMG submission 71113) | Marine gutless worms symbiont microbial communities from Max Planck institute for Marine Microbiology, Germany - Olavius geniculatus... ... | reverse complement strand
TGAGTCAGATTGTTCGGGACACCGGACTCACTGCTGCCGACGCATGGGCTCTTGCTGACGACCGGTCAACGTGGAGGGCGCTACGACCCACAGCCGGTTACGCGCAGCAGTGAGTGAGTGCGTGAGTTATACGTTGGATAGCGTTTGATACGTCTAACCACAGGCTGTTGAACAGCAAACTATTACCGGTATACCGTCAGGTCGAGCTTGGGCACAAGCTGTGTCGTCATCTGTCTGCCACGTATGTATTGTGGCTAAACGGTACGCACTGCTGGAAAACTGTCTAAACAAGTAGGGTTGCTCGACGGCTACCCTGGGGTACCAAGTCGGGCCACCCCTTCATTTCCCCCAAACGAGGGTACTGACAAAATACACCTGCATTGCGAATCGTGGCCAAATTGCTTCAGATAGCGGCATGGCTACTTTACCGGCGCTTTGTCTCGTATCCTGCTGGACACCTTGGCAAGATAGGCCTAAATGCCAGATGGCTATTGCCTATAGTGCTATGAATTCAGGCTTTTATCACATTTTCGTTTTTATAACTAACTGCATGTTTTAGTAGGCCTATAGGCCTAATGTTTCTTGTACATTGCGGCGCCCTTGTGCTGCGTATACGAAGCGCCATAGCAAACGACAGGCCTATGATATGATGAGGACTGAAGGTGTACCGTTGAAACCCCTATAGCAAAGTCTGTCCACGGGCCAATAGACCCAAGTGTTTACTGTTAACTCACATCAGTTGTTACAGAATCGGAAGAGCGGTGGTGGTGATGATGTTGTCTTGGGGGGCACCTGTAGCTGACGTCAGCTGACACGTCGACCAGCACGGGCGTCATCTGCGCCGGTCGCTCGCCGCACCAAGCCCTCACATTGCTTCTCACACACGACTCCAGCTGCCTTACGTACCTGCAGCCACAGATGTAAAAAAACGTTCCAGAAAAGTAAAAGAAAAGTTTTCAAAACGTTGCACAAAAAGTTGGCCCATAATTGGTTCAATCTCTTGCCTAATGCCTAATGCTGTAGGTGCAGTATACCCGGAACTATAGTCTAGACAAAAAAAAACTTTGCTTAATTGCAATTCAACCATGTAATCGTAACACCATAGCACTATACTAACCAAATATACTAGATAAAAAAAACTTTTTATTTAGTATTTTTGGACTAACTAAGTATAATCCCATCACTATGACCTATTAATTCATTTCTGTGATTTAAAAAGTGATTCGCCAAGTTCTCAATGGCATTCTTAATGCACGTTCTTAGTAAAAAAACGTTCAGGAAATAAAAAAACGTTAAAACGTTAAAAAATGTGACAAAAACAAAAACACGTAAAAATGTTTTACATCTATATCTGTAACGCCCGGATTTAATCCACTATGCTGAATACCTGGTTCAAAACCTACCTATTTGAAAACTACAGGAACTCGGTCCGCAGTCCCATACACATTTGTCAGTGTTCGACTTAAGCCAGTAGTCAACTACTTTTCACGTCCAGTTTTTCTGCAAAAATTATTTAAGAGAACTTCGTCAGCTGTATTCTTTTAGCTGTCTTGATTATATACTCCACTGTAAACCGCCAAACTACGACTTCTGCGTTTCACAAGGTAGTGTAGCAACAGGATTATGAAATGTACGTAAAACTACAGTCTACAGAAGTTTTTTTCGTGATGTTGCCTGCCAAAAATTACCAAAGTCGGCAAATGTCTCACGGAGTTTAAAGACACAGTGCATGTAGATTTATACGTACTGGCAGTAAGTCCTGACGGCCGAATGGTGGTTCTGTCTGGCGTGGTGCTCGTAACTGGAGGCCGAAGCCACGAATCGCTCGTAGCAAATGTCTACTGCTCGGCGCTGACCGTACAAACAGTTCTGAGCCATCGCGTATTCTGCACAGCCAGTCCATCACAATCCGATCTACGTGTATGTTCTATCAGGCCCTTTTAACCCCCTTGAATCGAATCGTGGTTTATTCAAAAGATATAAAAATATTAAACCAAAAGAATAAAAAAGGCCACCTGACTTTGGCCACGTTCCCTTTTTCTTAAAATCGTTAATTGTTGTTACTTACTCTTACGTAGGCATAGCCAGAAATTGGAGTCACAACACGACACGACAGCCGAAACTGACTGCAACAAGCAACAAGGGCCAAAAATTGTGGCCGAAAGCCAAAAACAAAGCTAGGTGAACTTACTGGGGAGAAGCCTGTCGCCGAGGCGCAGCCCCGGAAGCAAACGATTCTTTGGGCATGAACCCCCCTAAAAATGCATACATTTAGTATAAATTTTACTAGTTTTACTGCAGAAATGCACTGCATATGCTAGGCAAAAAACGACTTTGGCATCTTGGAGGGCCATGGCCCCTTTGTCCCCCCCCTAAATCCGCCTATGATAACGACCTTTTATATAGTTTAACGAAAATGAAAGATTTCCACACCGGTTATTTCTGCCCAGCGGAACGCTCGCATCAATTTTGCTTATCTGTTTTTTTTTACTTTCGACACTCGACAGACGGACGGACAAACAGACGGGAAAAACGCGTAATGCGGCTTATAGGACGGCCGCATGATAACTTGGACTACCATCTTGATATCTACTGTGAGGCATAAAAAACGCACGAATTTTTTTACCATAACTTGAAGAAGGGTGATCCAATTTTAATAATTTTTTTGGCACGCACATTCACGACACAATTGGCCATCAAACGGCCATTCAGTTTTCCACCTCACCCAACATCTGCTTCTGCATTACCTGCTGTAAAAAGAACACACAAATGTGCATTAAAATAAACAAAAACTTTATAAAATTTCATCTTTCCGGATATGTGGCCACCAACAGCCAATTTGTAGCCAGCTCCTCTGTATCTTTACACACCTTTAGTTTTATGGCGCTTTATAAGTTCGTTTTTTAACTTTAACTCAACTTAATCAGTTACAAAGTTTGTGCAGCATCACGTCTATTAAACAGGCCTAACATTCAGGAATATTGATAAATTCAAGAAGCAATATTGGTGAAGTCTGGATTGGTCTGAAGCAGAACCTTATCGACGCTGCTATCAACGAATGGAGAAAGTGTCTCCGAGCCGAGCCCATGTTCGTCGGCCAACATTTTAAACATTTTTGTAGACAGTTAAAATGGACAATTAGATAAACTATCAGCTAAAACGATAGAAATATGGACAAAATGTGTGTTTTGTGTGTGTGTGTGTTTTTTTGATTAAGCAATAATAGGCCTACAAGTGGTTAAAAATGCAATATTTTGTTCGTTTTGTTTCCCCAGGTAGTGCAGAATCACACAGTGGGTGAGGTGAGAAACTAAACAGACATTTGATGGCCAGTTGTATCTGAAATATTCGTACTAAAACTTATTAAAATTGGATCACTTTTCTTCAAATTATGATGAAAAAATTGGTGTGTTTTTGTGCCTCGCTTGCAGTGTAGCTATACGTTAGGCCTATACGTTCGACATGCTCAAGACGTTAAAACGTTTAAAAAGTCTTCAAAACGTTTCAAAACTTCTTTATTTTAAATGTAACCGCGGCCTAATGTAAAAAACTGACCTTCGATGAAGTGATGGCGGGTGCACATGTTGAAGACGGCGATGTATGGACGCACGACGTCCTCCATCGTTTGATGTTTGGACCGCGGACAGACTACACGTATCACTCGCACGCACTCCAACGACAGCCGGAACTGACTGCAACACGCAAGCAAGTACAGGCACATAATGTAAGCAAAACGTAAATAATTCATACTTGGCATTCGTTAAGGCGCGTACGCAACGACGTAACTGCACTGAACTGACACGGTTGCCGAACTGACCAATAAGCAAGCGGTAATGCATTACCGTAGGCGCCGTCTAACGGCGTCGGTGGCCTATACGTGAAGTACCCTATATGTACGCGTCAACCAATGCCAATAAGCTCGCCCTGCTTGCCCGTTGGTCAGGTAAAAATAAATAAAGATGCCATGCCCCAACTGGGGCTTAGGTGGGATGTTCATCTCCCTTTCTATGGCCGTTGCGCCCGTAGGTGGATAAAACACTTAAGTCCATGACACATGGCCAGTGCGACGCTAGACCTACGGTTACCTTCCCAGTCCCACAGCGTCATCACCCTTTGGCCAGTAACAAATGCTTAGTGAACTACAGAGGCACATGTGTGTGCCCAACTTGCCCAAGGTTGTTACATGCAGTGCCCCGGCTCGGAATCGAACCTATACAACCTCAGGGTTACAAGTTTGGTACGTTACTGTTACACCACCGAAATGTCGCTCATTGGTCAGTTGGTCAAAAACTAAACCGTGTCAGTTCAGTTCAGTTCAGTTACGTCGCTTTGTACGCGCGTTTACATTACGTGAATTAACAATTTCAAAACATCGCTGTGTATAGGACAGGAGAGACAGATGGACAAACTAAAGTCGGACGCACATTTTAGCTCGTTCGTCCAAAGTCACCTGTAAAATTTCTTGCAGTCCAACTTTCATCTCCGCTATAGGGGCTAAGTCATGACGGGCGATGAACTAGAAACGTCGTGCCGCCATCAGAAAGGGAAGCTTAAAATAACGTTTTCACTTTTCAGGCAGCCGAGTTTGGCCGTAATGCGCCATGCAAAATTTAGGCACCCCTCTTTTGGAAGAATATGCTGTCAATAATAACCACGCCGCGCTAACTGAGGCCGTTTGGCCGAAATTCGCAGTGCAAGTATTTGGGGTGAGTCAGCACCCCCGTTTAGAAGAAATGGCGGAAATGTAGGTGGTCCGACTTGGCACCACAGGGTAGCCGTCAGACAACCCTAAATTTACTTGTTCAGAAAGTTTTCCGATAACACATACCGTTTAGCCACAATACCCAATTTCCATTACAATAGAATACATATTAAAGTAAAAAAAAATGCCAATGGCACCGCAGCTAATTTTACAGTCTGTGGAAAAGAGGAAAAGAACAACTGAACAATTGCAAATTGTCCAAAGAGTGTGCCAGTGAATGAATATTAAAAATCAGTTAATATTTGTCAAAGATATGGACAATTACAAAGTGGGACGTTTTTTTGAGACACAGTGTAGTCCAAATATCCCGCAACGACGCCACTGATTATATCACCGAACACTTTGGCCTCTAACCCTTCTAATTCATTTGAACTAATTCCCACACTAATTACTGGCAATTTCTCATATAAATACTCGATTTATGAAGCCTTAATTTTAACATAATTTTGATGTCTCAACCACGACTGCCATTGTCTCAACCAGTACAGACTCGGGGTTGGTTGAGACATTAGGGTACTTGTTATTTTTCGTACTTTTTAACAAAACAAAACAGATTTTTGTTACTCAGACTTATTACTTTTGTTGCTAAATGAATACAGTAATAGCAGAAACTAAATAAGTCATACTGAACGCAATACATTTTCAGATATGATCTTTGGACCAAAAGTGTCTCAACCAACCCCGGTCTCTTCTAGGGTTAGCTATTTCAGGGATTTATGTGACGATAATGCACATCGAAACTAAGCGTAGGCCCTATAATATTGGCGATAAATTCGACGCTGCTGCAGGCAAGTACAAAACTTGCCGACCGACGATCCGTGATGCCCTCTTGCTACGGTTGAGGTCGTCAGTTATGCGGCTGCCGTCGTGTCTCTGCGGCGGTACGAGAATGCTCGTCGAACAGCCGCAAAACACGGCTTTAGCTAGTACCTACGTGCACCCTTGGGTGATCGTACGTACCGGCTAAGGCCGTCCCAGATAGGTAGACCTAAATAGCCGGCCCAGGTAGTATACCAGATTCATTCATTCATTCATTCATTTTATTCTTTAAAAAAAGCTGACAAACGCAGCTTCTGAAAAATATAGTCAGTAACTAAGTAAAGCAAATCTGACATAGGCCTAGTTTGCAAAGATGTACACATCTTGCCGTATCAATAGCTGCTGGGCTATTAGTACGGCGGCCGGATAAATATCCTGTACCGAAATGTTATGTATATCATTGTGTAGTGGTGTTTTTAGTATAAATGCACGTGCATGTTTTATATAGGAAAATGTGGGGGGAATGGAGGCTTGCTTTTTTCTTCACTATAAACTTAGACCTACTTACTGGCAGAGAGCTCTGAGGTTTTCGACGTCGACGCCGGCAAGGAAGTGTGTCTCCGAGCGTCGTAGCGCCGCCAAGTGACTGTTGTGATCAGCCAGACACTGGCGCGTGGCTCCGCCCACATCACGTGGACATGACGTCACACGACCGTCACACAAACACGTCACGAACGCTGTACAACACATCGCACACACCGCGCGACTGTTAGGCCCTTATCTGTAAAAATTAGAATTAGGGTTAGGGATAGGGATAGGGTTAGCCTTATTATGGTTAAGATTTAAGTTATGATTAGGATTAATGATAGCTTTTACAGGTTAGGGCTTTTACAGATAACGGTCCCATAATTTTTTTTCACATAAGGGCTAAAGGCCTCACACACGACATGTTTATCTGTTGCTTTGTTAGAAGGATTGCACAAAAAGTCAGATTTGGGTGAAATATTCAGGGAAGGTTAGACTTAGCCCAAGTTAGAAAAACAGAGATGTAGAGATTTTTGTAGTGATCTGGATCAGTGTCTGGATCCAAAATATGGCTGCAGGATTCTTTAGGGGCCTATTGCCAGATAGGCCAAATCTCCGAGCAGTCTCGTGTTGCTACCTGACGACCTCAACGGAAAAAATAGCACAACGTTGGTAGGGGTTGGCGCTCTCCGAGTGCCCTTCTGGTCTTTTATTGCAATCGCATACTCAGACACTACAAAGGTCGTACAAATGTCAAGCTGCATGACAGCACTGTGCAATGAAATAATGTGTTAGAGGGTTGAAAAAACAGTTGGGTGTTCAACCCCCACTTCCCTCTGACAATTCAAACACTGTTGGCGAAATCGCGAAGTAGGCCTATCCACTAATTTCGCCCAGTGTTTTTATCAAGGTCTTTGTGTTCGAAGACAAGGCCAAGGACATGGACATGGAACGAAGGCCAAGGCCAAAAAACTCGAAGCCAAAACCAAGGATGTCCAAATGCCACTATTACAGCGACACGTTACCGTCAGTTGGGGTGACTTTAATAGGATTTTGAACATTTTGAACGTCAGTGGTAGCATCATACTACTGGAATAAACCAACAATGCTAAAATATCAGACAAACAAAAAAACTGACATATTGTGACTCTTGCAATTCCAGACTGAGCAGGTTTTAACTTTTTTGACAAACTTTTCATTATGCTGTATTTATATACAACTTTAAAGTTTTATAATTGTTCAGTGATAGGCCTAATGTTAATAATAATGTTGTGTTGGTTTCGACAGTTGTCGAATATGGTCGTGTCCATAAATTACACACAGAATAGGCCGAAAATATTGAACCCTGTGGGATGCCACTAAGAATATCAGACCAATGTGACATAACTGAGTGAACTCCGTGCAATTACTATCATCACAAGTTTCGGTATGACAACAGCTAAATAATGTACAACATCTTTTCAGCTTTGTGTTCAAACTGTCGGTAATAAATTAGTTGTGAATAATAAATAGAATTTAACCAAAGTCATCGGTATTATGGCCGATGATTTTATCTCAGGGCCAAGGACAAAAACAAGGGCTTGCGACCCGAGGACAAGGACACAGCTCTTTGTCGATATGAGGACAAGTCATCGAGGACATGCGCACCGTCACTGATATCCGATCTTCGCTGACCAACAACGGCACACGTCAAAACAGTGCAGAAAGAAAGCATAAATGTAAAAAAAACGTTCTAAAAAATTAAAAAAAACGTTTAAAAACGTTGGATAAAAAACGTTGGCCATAATTTGTTCAGCTTCTTGCCTAATGCCTAATGTTGTAAGTGCAGTATACCTGGAATTATAGTTTAGATAGAGAGAACTTCATTTAATTTCAATGTAGCAGTGATGTCATAAGACCATAGCATTAAACTAACTAAATATACTGGTTAACAAAACTTTTTATTTAGTATGTTTGGACTAGCTAAGTAAACTACATCACTGTGATCTACTAATTTATTTCTGTGGTCCCAAAAGTGCTTCACAAAGCCTTTAATGGGGTTTTCAATACACGTTTTTTAAAAAAATTAAAAAACGTTGAGCAAAATAAAAAACGTTAAAAAACGTAAAAAACGTGGCAAGAATAAAAAAACGCAAAAAACGTTTTTTTACATCTATAAAAGAAAGCAAGCACATAGAACCCTATCGACTAGAGCAGTGCATGCAACAGTTTATCGCATCATTTCGTGTAGGCCTATACGACCCATCGAACATGCGCAAGCCAATTTGCTGTCGGTAGGCCTAGCTACGATTGGTGATGTCACGTACAACTGTATTTTTCGAAGTTCTGTCTAACGTGTTTCAGCGAGTCATTATAAGACTAGGTATATTTTATCCGTTTTGGAATGTTTGTATATTTTAGAAAAGAATAATTAATATTCTTGTAAATGTGAAAATCTCCGTGAGCATCTCTGGAGATTTCTGTAAGTTTGAACACTCCTGCTGCTGATTGTTATTGCTGTTTTCATTAACATATAGTTAGATTAAATCAAGACATTTTTCTTCTCACACGATATCGCTAAACACGTTCGCAACGGGACACAGAATAGTTTAATCTTTACGGTTTAACAGAAACCTACAGTTTGATCTATGACAGAAAATCAGGCTACAGTTTATTACACTGTTTACTCAAAATAATGATAGGCCTACTCACTGGTTTTCACAAACTGGCGAGTTTACCGCAATAAGGGTTAATTTGGTTATCTTGTCGCAGCACTAGCAATGTAGAGTCAATTTTGGACGATCGATTTGATTGATTCCACCAGTAACGAGTCGCTGTCAATCCGTCTATCGCTGCTGGTCAAACAGTTCTTGGACCGCGCTGCAACTTGCAAGAGGTCAAACAGTTATCCGCGAACACGTCTGACCCTGACCGTTACATATCAACCGTCGCAATGTTTACGTAGGCGAATCCACCGGAAAGTATAGGCTATTTGGCATCCAAACATTTTCTAAAACCCATAGGCCTAAGCTTAGCCTACAGCCTATACCGTGTTTTCATGATTTCTGGCGCACTGCATGCAGTTATGCTGAGGGCTTATGGCACGATTGTCGTCTATCTGTCCGTCTGTCACGGATGTATTGTGCTAAACGGTGCGAGATAGGGCCAATGTTGCTCACTTATTTTTTAGGAAGTCGCATATTGGCTTTCAAATGACATGCAAATCATTGACCTAGACCTTGAAGGTCAGTACTGCAACAGGAACTGTATAGGATGTAGCGCATGTTCCCCAGCGACAGCTGGGCTTTCTTGTGCTGTTTGTGTAGCCTATAATTATGATTAATTATCACCAAAGAAAATGCTCAGTCAACGTCTTAGCCTATAGCGCGCCCGCGAACGATCCTTTGCAAAACATCCGCCCAGAAAACGTCAACGAGTTATGTGTTTATAGCTGCAGCGACGAAGACGACTGTTGCCAAAAAGCAGCAAACTATATACACGTTTAAGCCGTGTCCGTCCGCCTTCATTCTGTCTGCGAGTCTGTCTGTCCTATGGAATGTAAGTCTTATAGACAGATTGTTGCCATGACGTCCAATGCCAAATTGGTTCTGGGTTCGAATATCGACGAGCGAACTGCTGCAGTCAGTGAGTGAGTGTTCTTGACGGTACACCAGCACACGTCGACAGACGTGTTTTTGCGTGCCACAGAATTGTGAAGCAGCAATTTACGCCGAGACCTCCGACGCTGTTGTTCTAATGCTGAGCTGGTCATAAAAATCAAACCACAGTATTAGCCTATTATCCGCATCACCCATGCACATATCAGCCAGATCAGTGCACTCCCACGCACATACAAAATCCAGCCCACTTCGACGTCTTTGCCCTCTCTGTAGATTCAGTCGCGTTCACAGATTTATTTGCGTGACTAAGATTGAGCGTCCCCAAACTTTTCTCGAAGCGACCAAAGAACTTCTTCCGAATCTAAACCTAAAACGGATCTGTTCACAAAGACAGATACCGACTGACAACGATAGGCCTACATGCATATTAGATGACGGAGACAGTTAGTTATCAGTTATCAGAAGCAGCAGCAGCAACCGAAGTCATCGGATCGATCGTATTTGCCGGTTGTCATGCTGCAGCGACTGACGATGTAAACTCCGACGATCAACAGATAAAAACAAGTTCCGTCGTCAGATAGCCTACTGCATGCATCGAGACGAACGCGAAGCACGTATCGAAATTTGTTGCATCGAAAAAAAACTTTGTGTACATTACTCTGTGCTTCGTGGGGGAGAAATGCTCGTCAGCTATCGCCAGCGAAATCCTTCTCGTATTGCAAGTCAAATCAATCAAATTAAGTAAGCCTATTTCTTCCATAAAACTAGCTTACTGATGGAGCGCAATTGCACCATGTATACAAGAACGGGATATTTAAAGCAACAGATGCAGTCAATAACTGCAGTAACGGTGTGTTCATAGCGACAGAAATAAAATAAACTAAAATGAAATTACATATAATTCTGCTGTTTCAAGTGGTTTCATTTGAGTATACCTCATTGCGTTCGCTCTGTATACGCGCCGTGAAATTGAGAAAGCATGCAACAAGCGTTGCTGTTCGCTACAGTCTGACTCAGCGGTGGGCTATACCAAGACTGTCTAGACAGATCGACCTTTCCGGATAAAAATTCTACCGGAACTGATTATAGTGTAATTTCACGAAGCCGGATCAGAAGCCGGATCAGCAGGATCAGCAGCGCAGAACACAATGCATGGTGTCGCTGTATATCCATCGGCGTTTGTAAAACAATCACGTTGCAGCGGCTCAATGGCTTTGAGTTATCGCAGAATGATTAGCGATGAACGAATTAAACCGGCTGCTGCTGCTGCTGCTGCAATGATACGGACTCGTATCAGTAGTGTCTTCATCTGCTTAGTGTCTGAAGTCGAGAGATGCTCTGATACATCAGATCGCAACCAATCTTGTAGACTACAAGATTACGGTACGCCATGGTTGTGGTCTGAATTGGGACGAAGTGGTAAGCGAAGCTATGGGGAAAGGAGTAAACCTAACAGACTGATCGGGTAAATGAGTGCACAATAATAGGTTATTTCGGACTGAGGATTATTCGGACTTAACAGCATATTGTTTAATTAATCGAAGATCGTTCCAAACACTGAAAACTCTGTTGCCAATAACGTGCAAGTTTGCGTATGCAAATACAACGTTCCAACACTCAGATAAACTCAACCCAACCATTTATTCGTAGCTAAACGCAACATGCTTAAAATTGGGTTGATTATGGGGCCACTTTCTAAGTTTCTTCAAGTAGCATTCAGGTCGGACAAGGCCATTTTAGTCTTTGGATTGAATATCATTGTGGTTACAGGACGTTATGGCTACAAAAGCAGCTGCAGTCTGCCGTCAGACATGACCGACTCATCCTAACTGAAAAAAAGATCGAATAAAACTACCCGACCGTTCCTATACAATTGTAAACGATGTCTGGTTTGACATTATACATGTTCCTATTCGGCGTCATCAGCGTCATCGCCTTACGTCAGTGGCAGCTCGCTCTGGAACCGGAATATGCCGATGCCAACTGCAGCCGGATGAACTTTGACCCGGCTAAACCAAACTCTGCAACGGAGCATCAGTCACAGAACTCCCAGAGGAATAAACGATGAATAAATATATTACGCCAGTGACCAGTGACGCAGCCAAAAATTTCCCTGAAGGGAGCGGGAGACGGGAACGTAATTGACATAAACTCAGGGTGCAATTATCATCAACGGATCTCATTTTAACTTTTAACACGCTGTTTAAGTCAGAGACTGAAGCATCTGGATAGTTTGTGTGAAAGGGAAGGACAAAGTGGGTCCGACAGAGCTCATCAGGGCTTCAGGTTACAGAGTAGCCTACTCGTGGTCACAAACGTCGTCAACGATGGCACGGTACCTTAACAACAACGTATAGCTGTTGCAATTTTACGCTCGTACTTCGCTATATTGTCGATTCATAGCTGCAAACCAAAATAATAGCAATACACTTGACATGGCCCCACAAAACCAGATGTTTCTTCTGGCATACGACAGAAGTCTGCAGGCCAACCATGATTAGGGTGAAATGAATTGTCTCTTAACCACAAAACTGCGCTGTTTGTGAGTGGCTTTTGTAAGTTTATGGAAAAACAATTTTGCTCATTTAGTTCATGGTTACGCCACTGTTATTAATGTGCTAAATGTCGTCTCCTGCTTAACACGATTGTCATCCGCTTCTTTTACATTAGTACGTGTCAATCAGATGTCGAGGTCTACACAGTGTAAAGCGCACGCGTTCAACAGTATACTATCGCTAGAACCAAGGGCTTCTATCCCTATACCTGGTGGGTGCAATCTGCGTCCAGGGATAACGCATATATGGAAGGGAAGTAGGGAAAAAAGCAAAGAAAAATGGGCGGATGGCAGGGGGAGAAAAGGAGAGGAAGGAGCGTGAAATAAAAGGTATACTTGAGCCAGAAAATTGGGGAAAACTTGCGCCCGATTTTGATTCCCGATTTGGGGGGATTGAAGCCGACTAATATACAGCTGGAACACCAATGCAAAACCACAAAAAGATAAACCTTAAAATGGTAAACCATGCCCGCAGACCCCATTTGCAGGTGACTTGCTAATGCAATCTAATCTAGTCTCAATCAATTAGATAGGCTACTCGTAGCAGAAATAACCTGTTACGCGTCGGGTGGGAACGCAAGTCTCTCTGCGCACTTACTGGCGCCAGTTTCTTAACAATAAGCAAACAGCGTGATGGTCGCGGGACACGTGGCTTTTCCTAGCCGGACTTCTAGGAGGTAACGTTATACGGCCGGCTGGCTTACAGTTACAGTGTTACACATCTCACGGTGTGACGAAGGAAAGATGCAAGTGTCGTTGTTGCAAAGAAGCACATCAATCAGTCATGCAGACACGTAGCAGCAAGCGTCGGTCAGCTGTTGCAGCCTCTGAAGCACGAAGGCGAGAAAACATAAACTGAGTGAAGATCGTCCGTTATCTCGCTGCTTAATGTTCCACAAATTGTGACTTGAACGAACTTTCGTGCGGGCAACGGCGATGCCAAAGAAGAAACGGGGGACCACATGTCTTCCCAATTTTGGCTTGGCCTTCCCTTTGTAAGTAAAACGACAAGTAATTTGAGCAAAGCTCACAAGACGCGCGAAAGCCTATACCAGTTCCTGTTCGCAGGTAATCGTAGTCTATCTCCATCCATTTCACTCTTTTGCAGCCAAAAATCGCCAAAAAATCACGTTAAATCAAAATTTTTAGGGTTCAAGGTCATTCAAGGTCATCGACCTTGATAAATTTAAAAGCCTGTCACCAGTGCTTGTTATGATAAGCAGCATGTCTGTGCTTATCTGCAACCGTGTTCACGCTACACGAGATAATTGCGATAAAATAACCACTTTTTAGGGGGGTAGCTGTCTTTGACGCCCGCCTGCGCTGGCCTCCTTGAACCTAGGGGGTCGGAACTTGAACTGCTAAAATCTACGTTGAATGCTGAAAATTTCATATGCAGATTGTCTTGGTCTATCGCCAGCCATTTCGTCGCAATTCAGTGTTGAAATGTGCGCTGCATCCAAAAATGGCAAAAAATTCACTAAAAACCTCTTTTTGAGGGGTTCAAGGTCGTTCAAGGTCATCGATGTTAATAAATCCAAAAAGCCTGTCACCAGTGCTTGTTATGATAAGCAGCATGTATGCACCTATC
>Ga0056128_1007476_pt1 | contig 13791 bp, 5 predicted proteins | sample WorMetLIZISLAND2_FD_71113 | JGI IMG/M metagenome (GOLD analysis project Ga0056128, IMG submission 71113) | Marine gutless worms symbiont microbial communities from Max Planck institute for Marine Microbiology, Germany - Olavius geniculatus... ... | reverse complement strand
ACAGGGGCCTAAGCATACGCACTGCAAATCGACTGTAAAATTTACAAAAAAACTTCTTATGCACAAAATCATATAATGATAATTTACTACCGGCGGTAATGACGGCTATATTGTTTCTGTCGCAAGGTTTTTTTTCACTGCAGAACACTTAGCTTGGTTAAATTTTGCACAAGTATAAAATATTATATTTCGATAACATGTTAAACCGTACTGAATTTCAAAGACATAGATCAAAGATCAAGATCACGTGGGGTTTTTGTGTGCACGATACTGCTGTTACCAGCGGGCAGTACTTAGCTTAAACAAGACTTGACAATCTGGTTATTTCATAAATTATTGTTTTCATACGGTCGTCATCACCAACATTTCATGACAACACCCAAAATATCAGTAGGCCTATATCATTTGTATCGATAAAAGTTTTCTTGTGAAAATGTCATGTAAAAATAAAAACGCTTTAACAATCATTCAATTGGCAAAACGTATAAGAATAATAATATTCTAGGCTTATTAGAAATTCTAGTAATACTGTAGTTATGTAGCCTAAATTAATTAGGCCTAAGAGTTGCCCAGGTACCCTGGTAGTTAGTTTTTCTGATGCACTTTTATATTCTTCGTTTTTCTCACTTTTATGGTTTTAACATAAATTTTGTTGTTATTCTAGTCCCGTTCTGCGATTAGCCTATAACGGACGATAAACGAACGAGTTGCATCGCATCCGTTCGCGCGCGCTGCAACCATTAAAGTAAAGGTCCGTTCTCACTGCGCGTCAACGCGCCGTACGCCTCGTAACGCGCGTTGCGCGCGTTACGCCGGCTGAATGGAACACATTGTTATCAATGTAGGCGTTCTCACTGCGCGCGTTAACGCGCCGTATACGCGGCGTAACGCGCGTCAAAGCGTATTGCATATTCATGGGCCAACCAATCACAGTGTCCTAGCCAAATTCACATTATCATAAATACACAGCTGCCGAGGTCTAAAATCGTGGATCCACTGGCTTCTGCTTCTTGATGTGCGGCGTTTTTTCTTATTTGAAATTATGCACAGTCCTATTAACATCACGTCTTCTTCACTGTCACACATTTTGTATTTGCGCCTTTCCGCTCTCCAGTGTAACCTAATTTGCATACGGCCTAGTACGCAAGTAAGTGGAACTTTTGCATAATTATGTGTCAACGCGCCGTACGCCGCGTAACGCGCGTTAAGTTGAAGCGCGGTAAGGCGCGTGACGCGAGTTATGCGGCGTACGGCGCGTTGACGCGTGCAGTGAGAACGTACCTTCAGGCCTACTATCACGCAGAAGACCTCTGCCATCGACGGCGCAACAGCCACAAAAAGCTCACAACTTCCATGGAGACAGATCACTCGAACAAAATAACAAACTATCTAGGGCCTACCATCAGATCCTTTTTAAAAGACAACTATAGAATTTTGCTGCTTCTCGATTTTTTTAGACGAATATAGTTATGATATTGTGATAAAACACGTCGCGTATATGGTTCAGTGTGTGACTGCGACGACGTCACGACGGCGACGAGCTGAGCTTGGTCCAGTTTAAACAGCGAACGACCGGAGAAAGAGATATAATATATTACCGGTATATACTATATGGTACAGTAATATATAGGCCTATGAGCGTACTAGATGTCCGTGTCGAGGTCGAGGTAACCTACAGTAGCTCGTCTGGCGTACAAACGCCCCCCTCCCTTGACTGATGCCGTTCTGTCATTGGCTAGCAGCAAGCTCAATAAAGTTGAGCAGAATCAAGCCGCTGTAGCTGCCGATGCAACCGGCTGCCGGTGGCCACGTCATAGACTCATAGTCTGTCAGTCAAAGACCGATCTCTCATTCGCAGGCCTACCTCCTAGTACTGACCCCACCCACCGCGCCCCGGCTCAACTGTCTATTTAACGCATCCGCATCGACGTCGACACGACTAAAACGAAAAAAACTTGGAAACAGCTAGTCTCTGACAACCGTTAGCCAGTAAGCGTAACTATTTAACTATTTGACTATTTTCTATACACTGCCGTAGAAGTATAGAATCATTCATTATTGTTTTAACTTTTAATCGTGTTTTTATGATTTTTTTTTAAATTTTCGGAAGCAATGCATTTATAGCATTTGAAACGCAAAACTGGGTAAAACTCTTTGAGCCATTAACCGCTAAGGAAGTTAGGAACTGCCAGTGTCACATCAGAGAGATCAGAGATGTTCACAACGTCACAAACACAAAAGGCAGGCGAGCAAGTTAAAACGTTTCGTTTAAAAGAATTTGGAAAATGTTTAAAAGTGCAACAATAATACCACGTTGACAAACTGAAAATGATCGTTTAATCGAATTGCAATTTAATTACGCTTCTAAGTAATGAAAGTCCAATGTAAAATTTGACACGGCTGGTAAAGAAGTAGGTCTATGTCTATACTATTATATACAATTCTTTCAACTACAGTACTGTCTAGTTCTCTGTGATTGCAGACTAAATTCCCTAGATTAATTTAAACACTATAGCTTTTCTTTCGCCGTAGGCCAACAGTATAAAATACTCTACGCTACCTGTGTGTACCGCAGAGAGATGGCGTCGATGTCAATGAACATCAGCGACTACGTGATAAGCGTGCTGTCGGTTCAGTCGCTGCAGCCGAGCGTGATTTCACATTCTCTCACGTTGATTGTCATTCTACTCGGCGCTGTCCTGCTGCACGATGCTCTGGCCCGCAGCAAGCATCTCAGCGCGTCCTGGCTGCTGTCTCATGACGTCGTCTCAGCGGCTTCACCGCCGCCCGGGCCCTGGCTCAAGCTCCCGCTACTCGGCTACTTGCCGTGGCTCGACGGCCGCAAGCCTTACGTCACTCTGTGGAACCTGTCTCGTCGCTATGGCAACGTCTTCCAGGTGCGCTTCGGCAGCCGCGCGGTGGTGGTGCTCAACGGTCGCGAGACGATCAAGGAGGCGTTTGTACGCCAGGGCGACACGTTCGCTGGCCGCCCGGACTTCCCGTCCTGGGCCGTCTTTTGTGAGGGACGCTCGCTGACTTTCAACTCAATAAATGACGACTGGATCACTCAGCATAAGGTAATAAATGTCTGTGCTATCATAGTCACAGTAAAGATGCGTGTTAGCTTCTACGAAACGTCTCAGGATTAAAATTGTTTTCAGTGATAAGTACGCAAGTTCTTTTTTACACGCTTAGCCATCGTCTAGGCGTCTGTCTGTCCGTCACACCCTGGTACTGTATCAAAACGGTGCAAGCTAAAATCACAAAATCTTCAGCTTGGGCTGCCACAAGGCCTCTAGTCTTTCGTGACAAAATTTCGTGCCCCTAGGTGCGGGGGTTCCCCTCGAACGAGGGCGTCAAAGAGGGGTACCACGTTATTTTAACCCTATTGGCTTTTCAAGCGTGAAAACGGTTGCAGATATGCACACGCATGTTGCTTATCATAACAAGCACTGGTGACAGGCTTTTTAGATTTATTAACATCGATGACCTTGAACGACCGTGAACCCCCAAAAAGGGTTTTAGTAAATTTTTCTGCAATTTTTTTGGATGCAGCGCACATTTCAACAATGAACTGCGACGAAATGGCTGGAGATAAGACCAAGATAACCTGCGTATAAAATTTTCAGCACTAAACGTAGATTTCAGCGGTCCAAGTCCCGACCCTTTAGATTCAAGGAGGCCGGCGCAGGCGGGCGTGAAAACGGCTACCCCCTAAAAATGGTTATTTTACCGCAGTCATCTCGTGTAGCGTGAAAACGGTTGCAAATAGGTACAGACATGCTGCTTATCATAACAGGCATTGGTGACAAGCTTTTTATTGGTGTCAATCTCGATGACCTTGAATGACTTTGAACCCCCAAAATAGGGGTTTTGGTGGAATTTTTTTGCGATTTCTGGCTGCGACACACATTTTAAGAGTGAATTGCGCCGAAATTGCTGGAGATGGACCTGGACAACCTGCGTATGACATTTTGTTAGCATAGAACGTACATTTTTAAAAATCTAAGTTTCGATCTCTTACATTCAAACAGTCTTCCGTACGGAGGACTCAAATTTAAGTACTCTTTCAAGATGCACTAATATCTTATTGCTGTAGGCCTACACTGGTTGCGAAAGTGGCAGGACCGCTGCTATCGCGCGTCACGTGAACTTTTCTCAAATCACTTGTTTTACTTCACTGGCCGTATATAGCGCTATAGATTACAAAGTTGTTGCGTACCCACAACTACGACGCAGTTCACTGCAGTTGTGACGTCTCTGAGTATTTTCTACGGTCTACTGCAAAGTGCTACCGCAGTTCTATTGTGAAATAAAACAACTTGCCTCTTGCAGTGTTCGCTGCAGCTGTAGTTGCGACGTGTTGTTTGTAGACGGTGCTGCGTGCACTCGGACTGTTCACGCAGAACGCGAAGCATTCTACCGAGACGCTGATACATCGTCAGGCCGTCGGGCTGGCTGAGCGTCTGGTCCACGATTCGACGCCGCCGCCAGGAAATGACCATAGCACACCGATGGCACCTGCTGCGGTGGAGCCGTACGACGCCATTGAGAGTGCCGTCGTCGGCGTCATGTTTGAGATGTGTTTCGGCGCACCGGGTGCCGGGGATGACGCGTTGTACGCGCAGATGATGGAGATGCTGCATGCGATGCGTAGCGTCATGCCGGCCGTTCAGTCCGTCGACATAATGCCGTGGCTGGCGCCGCTACTGCGCGCCCCACTGCGCCACTACACCGACAGCCTACTACACTCGCACCTGCTGACCACCCGCAAGACAACCTCCATCATCAACGCCGGAGTTCCCGACCAGCCGACGTGCGCGGTCCACGCGCTTCATCAAGCAGGCAAGTCCGAGCACGCCGACGACTCGCTGCGTGCACGCATCATGGCGACCGTGGACGACTTCATCGGAGCCGGGTCCGAGATCGTCGTCCACTTCCTGCACTGGGCGATCCTGTACGCGGCCAAGTACCCGGACGCCGTGCAGCAGCGTGTCCGTGACGAGATCAGACGTACTGTCGGCTGGACGGCAGCTCCAGTAGCGGCTGACCGCGCCCGCATGCCGTACACGGACGCCTGTCTGTGGGAGATCATGCGCCACGCCTGCGTCACGCCCATGACTCTGCCGCATGCTGCCGTCAGCGACGCCGTCATCGCCGGCCACAGCGTCCCTGCCGGCACGATCGTCTTCGCCAACCTCTACTCGACCGGCTGGGACCCGGAGATCTGGGACGATCCGGATGCTTTCAGGCCGGAGCGTTTCCTGACGCCGGGAGGCCACCAGCTGGACCGCCAGGCGCTCGGTCAGTTCATGTGTTTCGGCGCGGGGCGTCGGCGTTGTCCTGGCGCGCAGTTCGGCACGATGGAGATGTTCATCTTCTTCGTGGTCCTGATGCAGAGATGTGCGTTCAGCGCCGCACCGGGGCACGAGCTGTCGACCGACGACGCAAACTTCGTGCTCACCAACCAGGCCAAGCGCTACCACGTTCTTGTCCAGCCAGCCGCTCATGATGACGACAAAGCGATCTGATTCAACTCAACCACAAGCTCCACTTACTTCGATTTGTTGTGCAACTTGTCGTACAACAAGCGGTGCAACAAATCCACAAGTTGCACAAGTCCATATCAGATCGAAAGCTGGCAGCAATCCACATAATATATCTTGACGTATCTTGACAGTTGATATGCCAAGATATGTAGATAATCAACACGTTGTACGTTTTTTGTCCAAAAGAAACCACAACAAAACGAAGTAGTGTAGTTTGGGCTCTGCACGCAGCAATGGGACGCCGATCGTCGGACTGACTTTGTGACTTTTTAACTCACCTTTATCAGCATTGTATTTGTAGTTGCAGAATTTTTATCATGCAATTTTACTACTTATTATCGTGATGGGGTTTATTATCGGTGTTTTTTTCTACTGACATCGACTGCTGCAGCCCTTGTGGCTATATAAGATTTAGAAGGCGTTGAAAATGCGTAGTTATTCGTCGTCTACTCAGTTACTCAAACTATGACGACAGCTAAAAGAAACGATAGCCTACGTTCCAAACCTGAAACGTCAATCGAACCACACCAAACCTACCACCTCATTACAGGTTAAACATGTCCAAAACACGCTGATGTGCTAGGTCGGCCTCCAATATCCGGACATAAGTTGTTTCCAAAGGAGTCATGATACCAAAAACTTTGAGTGGGCCTACTCAAATGGCATAGGCAATAAATAGCCAAATATTGGAATTTTACGCCTAAGTTTCAAAGAATCTTCGTCGACTCTCTGGCTCCCTGGGACGCGCGCATCTCAGCGTCACCAAGCTTCCTCATCCACTGTGTGACGTTTGTATGCAACTACTAAAGACAATAAATGACACAAACGTAACCTTCGCCGTCTTTTTCGTAACTGTTTTTTGCTAAATGTAGAATTACCGTACGTAACGCATAATTTTATAACGTGCTGTAGGCCTATAGTGGCCTAAAGCATCGTACGAAGACTCGTCATATTTGTTTTATTTCACGGACTGCTGCTATAATAATGTTTTGTAGTGAGGCCTATGGACACTTTGTTGATTGTTCGGTTGAGTGTTTTCTGAAGCAATACATTTAGCAAAGCATCAGTGTAGAATGAATAACCAACATCGTAAATTTAACGGGAAATCATTTACGACAGCGTTACGGTCAAGGCGAGCCAATCCCTTCAGACCGAACTCACCGAGCATTTCACTACGCATTAATATAGGCCTATTAATAGAGCAACGCACGTATTATAAGCAGTATCAGCTGGGCCGTCTTACAACTCGTACAAGTCAGTGACCTAAAGCGGACACAGAGACGTACAATGAGATCGCGACCATAACGACACGCACTTGTCCTGCGCCAGACAAGTGGACCGTGATAAAGTGCTTGCGTATTTAGAAATGGGAAGTGGTTATACACCGTGTCTCAAAAAACATTCCCGACATTTTTGACTGTAACTTTAAAACCAATTATCAGATTTTGATAGTTTTTGGTACGAATATTCCTGACACAATTTGCCATCAAATGACCGTTCAGTTTTCCAGCTCACCCAATGTATGCTTCTGCACTACCTAGGGAAATCAGATCAAGTGAAATATATGTTGAAATAAACAGAAAACCTGAAAATAACATCCCCGATATTATTGATCGTAACCTGAAGAAAGATTAGCAGATTTTAATAGTTTTTGGCCGGCCAAAATATTTCAGACATCACTGGCTATTAAATAAGTGTTTTAGTTCCCACCTCACCCATCGTCTGCTTTTGCACTACCTGGGGAGATCAGACCAAGCATAATACATGTTAAAATGAATGAAAAAACCTCGATAAATTCCATCTATCCTAATCTGTGGACCCCAACAGCCAGTCCATTACAAGGTTTGACTGTCATGCAGTAGTGTGTCTACCAGAAGAAGTTTAGGAAATGTTTGTCAACAAGCGACTGGTACAGCCTGGATTGGTCTAGAACAGAACTTTATCGATGCTGCTGTCAATGAATGAATGAAGGCGTCTCCTTGCCTGTGTTCGCATAGTGGGCCAACACTTCAAGCAATTTTACTGCAGGCAGTTGAAAAATGGACAACTGGATGAAATGTCAGCCAAAGTGTCAGAAATGTGAACAAAATATGTTTTTACGCGTTATGTTGATTAAGCAATCATATCTCATTGGATAAAAAGTGATATTTCGCTGGTTGTGTTTTCCCTAGGTAGTGCAGAAACAAACATTGGGTGAGGTGGGAAACTGAATGGTCGTTTGATCGCAAGTTGTGTCAGGAATATTCATACCAAAAGTTATCAGAATCTGATAATTAATTTTCAAGTTACAGTCGAAAATGTCGGGGATGTTTTTTTTGAGACACAGTGTAGTCCTAGACCCCTATCTAGGCTAGCAGTAATACGTCCACGTTAGACTTCCCTTAAGATCAATGTCTTTTTTCATTTTTTCTCACTTTCAAAGGGGGCAGGCACAACCCCCCAATACATCCCTTCTACGAGTTGATTCATTGCTAGTCCTGTCGCATCAAATCAAGCAGGTAAAGGCAAGTACTTGATACAGCACTGCTTGCATGAATAAGACTCGTGATCAGAAGCATTCTACGACCTTAAAACTGGAAGACGTTTCAATAGTTCCAACTACAGGCTTGCAGACGAGATTGCACAAGAAAGCCCAAAAAGCCCAATGGCTTCATGAAATGGAACTATTATTGCCCGAAAAGACACTGCCGATGGTTCCTACTACTCTGTAGAATTCATCTTCCCCGACTTTTCAGGACAAAATGAATCGTTTTCCCTGACTAAATTGTTCTCACAAAATACCAATGTTTTCAATCGCTTGCAATCACACTAAAAACAAAGGTGGTGGAACAAATTCAAAAGTAAAGGTACAAGTAATCTGCGACCAAAGCAAGCAGGAAAATTTTTTTAACAGTTATACGCAATCTGAGTACAACATTTCAAAATTTTTGTTTTGCATCTCTGTTAACTTTTGCACCCTGGTACTTTTAAATTCTTAGACTTTCCCTGACTATCTGAGTTTTCTCTGACTTTGAAATGTAAAATTCCCTGACTCTCCCTTATCCTCCGATTTTTCCCTAACTTCCCCTGACCATAAGAACCATGACTGTCATTTTCCTCTTATGTTAAATGTGTATGTTGCATCAGTGAAAGTCTCCTAAACTGCATAATATGAGCAACGAAACAGAACAGCTGCAGCGAACAAAACCAAAGCAACCACGCTAATCAATATTTGTGGGCTGCCATATGCACTCACAATTTACACTTTGCATACACTTATTACAACTCTGGCAGCTCTCCATGAACATAAATCTTTCTGTTTTACAAATACTATGTCACGTAAACAGGCAAGTAAAATGTCCGTTAGTGGATGCTGAATTTTTATTTGTGGAAATAATCAGACATTTTGTTAACAAAATACAATGACCACAGCTGATAGTGGATGTAGCCTGTGCAGCTAACAAAAACAACAAAAAATGCTATCAAAATATCATCATCAGCCTGACAGAATTTTGGAGAGATAATCTGCTGAGATGGCAACCATCTCTGTCGTGGTACACTGGTGAATCAAACAACTGAAAGAAAACAAAAAACAGCTGCATGCAACAAAAGCAAACCAACAAACAACTTTTCGGTTTGTGTTACAACCACTGTAAATCTCACTCCAGTGAAGCCTGACAACTGAAACACATCTTGTGTCTGTATATTACATACATGACCCATGCAGAAAACACCGTAGATCAGCTGTTGTTGTTGTTGTAGCCCATAGCTCTTCTATTTCTTTAGTTGTGGTCAAGCTTGAGAAAATCAGCCATAGTGTCCGGGTCATCTCATATGTTTTGAGTTGTCAGTTGTGTTGGGTGAGCAGGGCACTGGAACAGATGTTCAACGAAGTGTGGTGCCACTCCACAGTCCAGACAAACATCTGTCATGCCTGCAGTGATGCGGGTGTTGTAGGAATTCAGAAGCCGGCAGTGACCTGAACGTAACCGTGCAATAGTGCGGATGATAGGTAGCATTCAAATGACGATAACTCAGGCGGAGTAGATCCAAGGACTCTGTTTGTACAAAGTTCGACTGGGCATCGCCTGCGTAGAGTACATAGAGCAGAACGGTACAGTTCAGCTTCAGAGATGTCGTCATCACATAACGGTACAACATCTTTGTTGAAGTTACTTAGCGTGCCCTTCATAATTCTGATTGGGGCAGGCTGAGATGTTAAATGATGATCAGGGTGGTTTGACTGGTGACAGTCACAAAATAATCACGTTTCATCATGCTCTAAAGTTTATCACGCCTTGCTACACTCACAAAATACAAAACTGTAAGAAAATGTACAACTAAGTCGGTGAACGTCTCCTAAACTGCATAATATGAGCAACAGAAAACAAAACAGCTGCAGCCAACAAAACCAAAGCAACCACGTTTTGTTAGAGCAGAAGAGTCAAAAATACCAACTACACTGTTCTGTGAAGATGCAGATACCTTAGAACACTGAGCAACAGTTCAAGTACCGAGATTTCAGTTCACGATATTTAACGAAAAAATACACAGTCACCACAAAATGCTCCATAGTTATTGGACCACTCTAGCTTTCAGCAGTTGGTATAACTCTGCTAATGCATGCTATTTCTACACTTTTTTGTGCAAAATTCACCTAAAACTTGCCACTGATATGTTTAATGCATTGCAATAACTGTAATAATATAACATCATTCTTGATACAAGATACGTGTAGAAGCCATGCTTGCTATATGGAGTGTAATATTTATAATATGATGTCAAACTAATGACAAACACTATGAATTAAACTAGAAACACCGGTTTCACTAGATAAAGTAAGTTCTGTTTCAAAGGCACAATAAGCACAACAATTCTGCTATGTTCAATGCAGAACAGTTTATCATATTACTGCGTAAAATGTCACCTATTTACGCAACTGCAAAAAGTAACAGTTAACTCAAGACTCAAGACATCTGGGGGGCGTGGTCAATCAAAATGAAACAAAAACCTCTACAGGCAAAAACGTCACATCGACACCATCACTGCAAGGCAAATACATTCAAATGACATATTACACACATTATATTTTATGGAACTTTTCTTCAAGGAAATAACATTAGCAGAGTTATAGGTCCAGAAATCAAGAGATGCTATGTATACAGACACACAAGTAGATGTGTAATTATGTGCAATGACAGTGGGAAAACACCCTGTATCTCGTATGACAAAAAAACCCGCAACAGACTGCGAATGTGGCTGTAATGGCAAGAAGCCGAACAACTGTTACGTGGACCCCGACACTACGCCATTCATTCACTGGACTAGCGCATCTTGTAACGCATCAGAATCTCTTTGGACGAGTATTGACCGTCAAAGCTGACCTCAATAATAAAGTCGAGATCACGCTGTCAACACAACAAGAACAAAACGCTCATTACTTCTGAACCACAAAGTGCATAAAACAGTTGAGTACACCAAAATTATTAACAAACATATAATTTCTGCTAAAAAGTTTCTTTAAATTAATTTGTTTTCTTTGTGTGTGAAGACTTTCTACTTTTCATTGGTGACATTGCCAAAAATACAAACTAAAATCAAGTAATGTATGACTACTCTGAAAAAAATATGAGAAAAAAATTCCGTAATCTTGACATGTTTTATAAAGTTAGTTGATTGTATTACTCAATTACAGTGATATCCCTGAAACAGTACAGTGGCGTAAGATATCTGGTACTTTTGAGAAATTTATTCATGTGATTTCCATTACAGTGAAATGCTTTATTTATGAATCAGTTTGGTACATAAGCAAACAAAGACGGAAGCAAGCCAACAGCGGAATTCCGCAGCAGTAACATGCAAACAGACAGCCACATACGATATTGCGCTGATTCGGCTTGAGGTGAAACACTCCGTTGACTTCCTCACCCTTCTTCACAGTGATATAGTCATCCATGTAGAAAACGGTCTGCTTCCAGTGAGTGTAGTTAGCATATGGATCTATCACGTAACATCACACAGAGAGATATATTAACATATGACAAGCTTAACCGACACCCAGCATTTGATAAAGTTACCGATCTATATGAGCTTAGCGTACTACTTTTTTCTAACTCAACATATACACATAGTAGTCACGAAGCATCACAGAATGAACAAGACACTGCAACTATTCAGGTGAAATAGTAGCAAAATCAGTAGAAGATGGCATTCAATTACTATAAACTATCGTTCACAATTTTACTAGTTTACACTGATATAACTTAAAATAATGCACTGCTGTAAAATTTCCTGGAAAAGTAAAAAAATCTACCCATGTATTTCCCATCAACTATAAAAATCATAATATTATGAAACATTACAAAATGTTACAAAATGACAGAAAAGACTAGACCTGTGGAGAAACCAGTTGGCTTGTGACACTTCATGAAATCGATGGTGAAGTATGTGACAAAGGCCTGGATGAAGTCATTACGTCGGCAGTACAGGCTGAATGGTGATGAGAATGTCAACTCATCCAGCGTTATAGTATACATATCAACTTCCTGCACGAAAAATACAACACAATGAAACAAAATACTAGATGCTGAAAAACCAGCCCAAACATCCCACTAAATCAGCAAAAATTAACATCTGGATCTGTTACTGTTAGATGCAATGAAACGCTCCAACCCAAAAGCTGCCACCGTTATTTTCTTCTTACATCAGTCAAATCTGTAGTGATTGCACTTATCAAGTTTCTTCCTAGGGCTGGTTACTCACTCTTCCAGGTTAACTAATTACCGGTAGTTAGCTCATCACTAGTTTATGACTGAAAAGTTAACCTAAGATGCATCCTGAAGATCTCTGTTAGGGGTGCACGAAATCCATATCTGAATTTGGCCAAGCATATGAGTGGTTTTTGTGGATTTGGCTTGGATCTAAATCCAGCTTCGATACAAATCGAGCCAAATCTTATATTTTAGTATCAACCTGGATCCGAATCTATGGATCTGGATCCGGCCAGATCCTGTCTGTCGATCCGGTTAGATCCGGATCTGAACAGTCTGGATCCAGTGCATCTCTAATCTCTGTTATGTAAGTAGATCAGGAGTTAAGTGCAGTTGGTTTGGCTGTTACAGAACTATGCCAATCAGTGGTCTCTTCAAATAAACATAATCTTAAAAACAGAATCATTTCATGCAGCACGATGACATGATGCCCCTTGACATGTCATGAACAGAGCACTAGAAATGACTGTATTCTACTTAATGTGTACTGACGATGTTAGAGCACAATAACTATTGACTGAGTGTTCACCTTCACGAGACACGAGTTGGTGACAATCTGCTTGGCGCTGACAACGTCAACAAGTGGTTCGCTGACTGCGACCTCACGAATACAGCTCATGTCGAACCCGTAGACGCTGTCCCACCCTACGATTAACATACACTGTTACATTTCCACAGATGTACATTGTCCTACCCTAAGCACAACACGCACTGTTACACACTCATCATCACTTTACGTCTGGAAATCAATTCCAGTCATTCGGCATCAGTAACGTTAACAAAGTACTTGGCCAAAGTCAGGCCTTCCACTACAGGCATGGCATAAAAAATTTGTCAAAACACCAAAAGCCCTACTATTCAAAACATTTTCCAATAATTTATCCAACAAGTACAAAAGGTGTACAAAAATAGAGTGCTAAAAACCTACAATATCGACATCACTCTACGTTTACGACGGAAGGAGGCTAATGAACAGCTATTGCAGATGTCAAAAGGAAGAGAGTTCCAAATAGTAGTAGGGGCAGCTACAGAAAAACTTCTAGAGCCAAAACATGTACGTACACGAGGCACAGACAACAGATTAGTGTCAGATGAATGCAATGTACGAGATGGAATGTAATGTTCCAGAACAGAATTCAGATAAGCAGGCTGAGTAGTGTGAATGGTCTTGTATGTAATACAGGCGATCTTGAATTGGATGTGCCGGTGAATTGGAAGACAGTGGTAATGTTTGAGCAGAGCAGATGAGCTGGTCGACCGTTGATTGGTGCCCCAGGTGACTACCCGGGCGATGGCGTTCTGTGCGCGCTGCAGACGAGCGACGTTTTTCGTCGTTACACCGACCAAAACAGAGTTGGCATAATCAAGCCGCACTCCAACGAGGGCACAGGCGACGGTTTTCGCCATGTCCTCAGTGAGGGCAGAGCGAATGTGATGCATAGCTCGGATATGGTAGAATGCCGACCTCGAGACTGAGTTGACATGGTCGTCAA
>Ga0056128_1007470_pt1 | contig 13796 bp, 4 predicted proteins | sample WorMetLIZISLAND2_FD_71113 | JGI IMG/M metagenome (GOLD analysis project Ga0056128, IMG submission 71113) | Marine gutless worms symbiont microbial communities from Max Planck institute for Marine Microbiology, Germany - Olavius geniculatus... ... | reverse complement strand
AGGGGAACCCCTGCACCCAGTGGCACGAAATTTTGTCACGATAAACTAGAGACCTTAGGGCAGCCCACAGTGAAGATTTCGTGATCCTAGCTTGCACCGTTTTGATACAGCTCACGAGTGTGACGGACGGACGGACGGACAGACAGACAGACGGACGGACTCCCAGACGATGGCAAAGACGCGCGAAGCATTCTGCTTTCGCGCGTAAAAATGGATCGAATGCGACATTATTCAGAAGAAATCAGCAACGGTTAACTTAACATTAGCATAACAAACAAGTGCTATGATTTGAAAAATTTAAAGGTTATAGTTTCTCAGTTAAGCCTAATTTTGCAACCTTTGTATCGCCACTCGGAGTTTGCAATTACCTGTTTCGGCGACGCACCGGCATACACTAGTCTAATACTTTACTGACGTGCAGTCCTGAAAATGAGATGGTTGCTATTCAGGTTAAGTTAAACTTCCCTGTGATAACGACGATGATGAACGAGGTCATACAATACGCGTACCTGTTATCGAGATGCTTAAGACGCGGAACGAGTTTTTTTTGCCGAGGTCGTAGTCGTTGGTGTTATTGTCACGTGACTTGCTGACGTCATAGTGACGTCACAACAATCGTCACCGATGACTTCGTCGTCGCGGGCTTTACATGAGAACGTCTGAGCTTTGGGTGGCAGTGATTTACTCGAGACGCCGCCGTCATCATCGACAACGCTCGGTCGCTCGGTCTTTTCAGCCTGGCGCACGACTAATTGATTGATCACCGGTCCAGCCAGCACATTCTCAATTACCTACCTACCGCAGCGCCCGCCCGGGCAGGCGATATTGTCGCATGCACGGACGACGACGCAGCCAGGCGCCCCACCCACTCCACGCCACGGATTAGATGACGACCGCACTATAATCCGCTGACGTGCTCTGTCAGTCTGTCCAGCCCGGCTGCTGCTGCTGCTGGGGAGAGAAACTGAGATGTAAAGCCGACGTGCTCCTAGGATTGGACGACTGGGCTGTACGTCTGATGCAATGCTGTGCAGCTGGATTTACGGGTTACAGTTAAGATGCATCCACGCGGCTTTCCGCGCAGTCAGGGTCGTGCAGTTAACGTCTGAACGCAGCAAACACACCAGGCACCACACAAACGTTGAAGCTATATATTACACAGACGCAATAAATGTTAGAAGACAGATTTTTAGAAAAGTTAGAACGTGTTTTATGGCAAAAATAATAACAAAAATAACTGCAAATGTTGAATAAGAAACGTCACATTTTTACTTGACGTATAGCGGCTAAATCCTATTCTTCAAAATATTGATAACTTTTTCGTATTTATCATTTTTGTTTTGCACCAAAACACACCATTTTCACACATAAAAATTCCAAAAAAATTTTGGGGAGGGAACACAGCCCTTTTTCCAGACCCTCTTCCTCTACATCCAGATCCTGGCTATGACACTAGAGTAAATATTATAGTAAATACAAATTATGTCATTAAAACTTATTTTTCACATTTTTTACGCCGTAGCTGTGGAATAGCCTTCCAGTGTTTGTCATCATTACATTTTTATCTGAGACAAACGACAGTGACTTCGAACAGCTTAAAATAATTTTTAAGGATATTTTTTTTCGGATGTCCAAAACGCGGCACGTTGTAACTACCTGTTAAATTGCACCTGTCATTTTATGTTATTTTATTATTTAGGTTTACGGCACTTTTACTTTTAAGTTTTCGTCATTTGACACATTGTCTAGCATCAGTCACTACTCCAAGACCTATCACTGATGAACGAATCGTAAAATGCCGCGATGATAGCAGTATGTGTAGCCTACGGCAAGTAGGCTCTTAATCCCGTGAATTCTGATCGATATGATATCCTCTATCTCATACACAGCCGCAGTACTGTCACGTCCAATAGAATTAGTCTGCTGATCTGACTTGATTTTGCGATTTTTTTTGCATTCAGCTTATTGTTCTGATTTTTTATCACACATTTGCAGTTTCGTATAAAGCGCATTCGTAGAACGCCATGTAAATTAAAATTCTTGCAGGTAAATCTTGCAAAAAAACAAATTAGCAAAATTACAGGACCTTAAACAGAAACCATGGTTATTTATGTAAAATTTTAAAAAAAACATGTGCTTAGACGATCCACCAGGCACATCTTAATATTTAATTAATGCTCCAAATTACCAAAAAATTTGGATCGAATGTGACATTATAGGCTTAAGTACAAACTCTGAAGTATCCGGTTTTTTTGTAGGCCTACTTTACGAGACGCCGTCATGGACTTGACTGCCAACTGGAACGCTAAATTCCAGGATAAGAAAATGACAAAAATAAAACTTAGTTTCAAACTATGTCGAGTCAAGTTTCCAGCTTCCAGTTTTAACACGAAACCGTAACTCGCAACCCAACCCTAATCCTATAGGCCTACACGAACACTAACCATACTAACGTTAACCCTAACCTAACCCTCATGCTAACTCTAATCGAGTAAAAATGTGGTTAAAAATTGACGAGTTAGGCCTACTACCAGTACTCGATGTATGATGCGTCGTCGAGTTTCCCGACTCGAATTAAATGAAAATGGATAAGGAGAAGGTACGACTCCGTTGAAATTTACGATGTTGCTAAAAATACCGTTCGCATCTTGTATTCGCATTTTTCACGCCCTGCATTTTCATGTCCTGCGTTTTCAGTCAGCCTCTGACTGCCAATTACACTGGCGTTCGTGACGTCTGGACCCAGTTCCGCATATCCTTCATTTTACCTGTGTCTCTATACATGCAGTCTGTGCCCCTGACCACTATTATATTTCATCGGCCTTGGCTGTTGACCCATTAAAATAAAAATCGGCATATCTGTTACCATTATTATATAATAGAGATTTATCGTATTATTTCATCGGCCTAATCAGAGCCGGAAGTTAGCGTGTGCCAATTGGGCAGTGAATTAGTGGTCAGTCAAGTGGTCAGTGGAGTGAGTTGCATTAGAGGCCATTTGACAGCACTCAACCGCTGACCATCCAGTCACCACGCACATACACACGACATCGCGCAGATGTACCAGCGACAGTAGGCCACTACTCCACCCTCGACCACGCACGCACGCACGCACGTCGGGTTTCAAGACCATGGTCACGTGGTTTGGCTGACCGACCGATTCTACAGAGCATTTCCGGTCAATCAAACGCCGGTGATGAGACTAATCCAGTCATACGTCACAAACACCATACAATGTAACTATGATGTACACATCAAGAACTTTTGTGAGAAATGTGATCGGAGCGATGTTTCGTGTTCTGTAGGCGTAAAACAGTCGATCAAGTCGGTCTATCGCATGCATTTTTATGGGCGATAGCAGAATGTTTCGCGCGTCTTGGCCATCGTCTAGGCGTCTGTCCGTCTGTCCGTCCGTCACACTCGTGATCTGTATCAAAACGGTGCAAGCTAGAATCACAGAATCTTTACCGTGCGCTGCCCCAAAGACTCTAGTTCATCGTGACGAAATTTCGTGCCCTGAGTGAAGGAGTTCCTCTCGAACGAGGGCGTCAAAGAGGGGTACCCCCTAACAAACGTTATTTTGCCGCTATTGGCTCTTTTAGTGTGAGAACGGTTGCAGATAAGTACAGACCTGTTGCTCATTATAACAAGCACAGTGGTCACGGGCTTTCTAATTTTATTAACATGGATGACCTTGAACGACCTTGAACCCCCAAAAGATGGGTTTTTAGTGATTTTTTGCAGTTTTTGACTGCAGTGCATATTTCAAGAGTGAATTGCGACGAAATGCCTGAAGATAGGCTAAAACAACCTGCGCATGAAATTTCCTGCATTAAGCGCAGATTTTAGCAGTCTAAGCGCCGACCCTTAAGTTCAAGAAGGCCATGCTCACGCGAGCGTAAAAGAGGGGTACCCCTCTAAAATGTGGTTATTTTACCGGTATTGCCTCGTCTAGCATGAAAACAGTTGCAGATAAGCACAGACATGCTGCTTATCATAACAAGCACGGGTGACGAGCTTCTTAAGAGTGTCAACATCAATAACCTTGAATGACCTTGAATCCCCCAAAATAGGTTTTTTAGTAATTTTCTTTGCGATTTCGGATTGCGACACATATTTTAAAAGTGAATTGCGCCGATATGGCTGGAGATGGATCTGGAAAACTTACGTATAAAAATTTTAGCATAAAACGCTGATACATTTTCAACAATCTAAGTTTCGACCTCTTAAATTCAACGAGTCTTCTTTACGGAGGCCTCAAACTTGAGTACTTTTTAAAGACGCAGTATTATTCTATTGCATTTTGTTCACTGATTGCCAAAGTGGCAGTAACGCTGCTATCGTGCGTCACTTGAGCTTTGCTCAAATTACTTGTCTGTTTTTAATGTTTTACACTGCTAGGATTACGTTTAACGCACGCGTTGCAAGGTGCGTGCATCTGGAGTGTACAAAGCTACTGAACTGCACTGATATATTCGAGTTCAGTTCAGTTCACCTCTGTCGCTTTGTACTCCGTTCGGTTGCCCGCGATGGCGTCCCTGTTTGGTTCCGATATTTTCACCGTGCGATCCACGCAGTACAAAGCGCGGTATTGCTACCGCAAGCCGAATGTCCGTCCGTCCGTCCGTCTGTCTGTTTGTCTGTAATGATGCGCTATCGTGGTCATATCGGTTGGGCGTCGTATAAAGTAGATTCACGAAAAATTAGCTTTGAGTTTTAGCACTTCGGACCTCAAAAGTCAGCATTTAATTTTAGGAGACTATCCATAAATGTTGGGTAAACACATCACCCGCAGACGTAATTACGTTACTTATTCATCAGTTATTCGTGACGTCACCGAAGAGCAAGATCGCAGAAATGCGCAACATCGAGCAATGTTTGCTGCGACCGCAGGGCACTCGTGCCTCATTACTCTGTTGACACAACTGCAGGGTCCCACTCGGATCGTTCTGATGCAAAAAAAAACGTTCGAGAGCAGAAAGAACGCAAGTCGAACCAATCAGTCAATCACGTTTAAGAATAAGCTGCTTATAGGTGATTACATCCACTAGCATTCCAGTCGATACTGAGACGAGTGTGACTGTGCCAAACGAACAGACGGACAGAGAGACGGACCACGCCACGGCAACATTTGACGCAATAGCCGGTATTAGTGACATTGGGCCTACTGTGCAATAAAAAGCATTTAACTCGTCAATATCTTATTATGAAACTAAAGCTGTCCAAGCGTTAGTTATTTTAACGCGTGCATTAACGCGTTAATAACGCATCATTAAAAATATTACTGATATTGTAGAGCGCTGAATTTGCAAGACTTTAAATTAACGGACCGCGAAAAAACAACGACTGGAAATTGTAACACGTGGAAAATGAACGACCTGATCGCACCTTGTTATTTAAATATTATTATTAGGCCTATTTACAGTAGTGATGGAACAGCAACAACAGTTTAATTACTTGAATTCATTCGATCGTCAAATAACCGCAGTTTAACGAAAAATTGCAACTCCCGCGTCACAAAATTTAGTAAATTTACATACATATGTGCATTAGTTTTTAACGCGCGTTAATTTGACGGCTCTATATGAAATAATTAACGAATATTTTGTTAGAAAATTACGCAACAAAAACAACCAATCGAAAAAGTAAGCTTCTACTCTCACACTAGTTTTTACTAATAATTGAACTATAGCAAGCAACTAATGATAATTTTTATTCACATAAAAGCAGTGTAAAGTGAAACAGAGAGAGAAACAGAAAGTAAGACAAAAAATAAACATAAGTCATATTATACAAACATAATAAAAGCATATCAAACATAAGCTTTAAAATGTCCGATAGAATGTTCACATACAGAATAAACTAAACATAATTTGTTAAACTCAAAAAACACATCTTAAAACATATTGTGAACAGAAATAATATAAGTACTTTGTCTAAACAGAAAACAGAATCTGCGTAAATCAAATACATAAGATATAGGCAGAATACCAAGACAATATTGCACATACAACAAATTAATCTCATCGTTTAATTAAAACATTTTATACAAGACAGTTTTCCAAGTAACATAGAGGGTTTGGCCGGCGAACTTTCCTTATCCTGCGCTAGACTGATGGATGGCCGTTTGACCACTTTGTGGGTAAAGCGTCCACTATCAGTCAACCAACAAGGCCAACTCAGCCTGCCATCCCTCCGGGGTCGGTTAAATGAGTAGTAACATTTTACATGGGTTACGGAAGGTGGGGACCTTGGTACAGCTGACTGGAGTTGCCTAGCCGGCCGCTGTGCCAGCCTGTGTCTGCAGGCTGCACACGTTGGCCGTGCGGCAGGCGGCTCTGGTTAGTGACGAAAGCGCATTAGAGGCGTGTTCGCGACGATGCGCTATACAAATTGACGACCTTTACCCTTTTTTGGCGATTAGCATTAGAAATGGTAACAGCTTCAAGACCATATAATAAAATCGGCAAACAATAAGTATGAAGTAAATGACACAAGTCACACAATGACATTAAAGAGGCAGTGGACCCAACACAGGCATATAAATAATCAAAAGCTCTAAAAAAACTTTATTCTTTTGGCTGCAACTAATGTTTTCTTCTAACAGACCGTTTCGTAAAAAGCAACGGTGTGTGAAATTCATTAAGTTTGTAACTGAAAAAAGCCGTTGCAATTTTCTGTCCGTTTCTCTAAGTACAAAGTGGATAATAAACCTACGTTCAATAATTTCAAAAAAAAGATCAGAACAATCGTATAAAATATCGCTTTCACGTGGCAGAAAAAGTTTGTCAACCGCTTTATCCTACGTTACGTAAAGTCATTGTCCGCTTGCCGTAACTAAGCGTGTACGTGTCATTTCCACGAAATTTTTGAAAGCCTGTGGCCGACCGTTAAAGCTTTGAGCTGAAAATTGGCACATCGATAACAAAAAACGGAAACGTTCACGACAATAATAGTTTAATACGGTTTTGGCTATTTTCGTTAGAAAACCGTACGAGAAGGACAAACGGACAGACAAACAGACAGACGAGCAAATCGTGTAATGCGAAACGCAGAGAGACACCATCCTAGGCCGATATACTACCTAACGATTTTCGACAAACGCATTTATAATGTCACTTCACTTACCAAGCAAGCGACTTCTGCTTCGCTGATACGTTTTCCACTTGCCAACAATGTCAAATTCAATCAACCTGACACGACAAAAGATCGCGCGGAAGCAACGCGCGTGTCGTCGTCGATACAGCATTAACGAAGTAGCAATGGGCTTGCGATGCGCGCAGTTGCTGTGAACACTCACACGGGACAAGCGAGGCGATTACGCGACTAGACGCTGCAGCTAGAGTGCGGACTGCAGCAGCTGCAGTAAAGGCCGGTTCACACTAGCCGTGTTCACGGGCCGTGTTCACGTGAACACGGTTGCGTTTTTTGCGACCCGTGTTCACTTGGCCCTATCTTTCAGGGTGTCCGATATATGGTCAGTTTTTACGCGCGAAAGCAGCTACTGCTGTCTGTCAAACGGTGCAAGCGCGTCTTAGCCATCGCAATTCTGTCCGTCCGTCCGTCTGTCTGTCACACGGATACATCAGTCAAAAACGGTGCAAGCTAGGATCACCTGCCTGGAAAACTCTAGTTTCAGGAACCGTAAAGCTTTTTTCATAAATTCGAAGGGAGTTACTTCGAACTAGGGCGCTAAATGAGAGGGGGTGGGCAAAATTTGCGATTTTTGGCCAATAAGTCGCTGTATATCAGTAACGGTGCGAGATAGCGCTAGATTACTATTAATCACTAATAGAAAGTCGTATACTGGCTCTCGATTGGCGCCGAATTCAATGACCTTAAATTAAAGTCGACCGTGAACGCCAAAATAGGGGGTTTTATGGATTTTTTGGCAATTTTGGGCTGCAACACAAGTCTATATCATTCACAAGGTAGAGGCACGCTACTATCGTTATGCGATTCAGATAGAGAATTTGGTATTTGTATATTAACTCAACGTGAACACCCCAATTTTCAGCTAAACTACTGAACCGGAACTGCTATAGGCTTTCGCCCGTCTCGTGAGCATTAGCTCAAATTTCTTGTTTATTAATTTTTTTACTCCCCTCTTATTTAACCTCAAATTTGAAAATGTTTCCCTTGCCCCAGATGACTGAAATTTTGTCTGCCCTAGTTTCACACACATGGCTATTTATTCGTGTCAAAAAAATTTCTACAACCCAAAGCTTAGCCACAATACATCCGTTACAAACGAACGGACGGACAAACAGACGACAACTCTCACCAATAGCTTGACCGTAAGTACGGTCGGCTAAAAATATTTCAACAAATTAAAAATATACAAAAAAATGACTTTACTTAAAGATATTTATCTATAGACGCTGAAATTAAATTTGCTGTAGGCTTACAACAAATCCGCAAAATCGAAGCAAGTTTAGTTTAACGAAAACTAATTTAATTACTATTCCGAGCTGTAGTGAATTTGTTCCGAGGTTTGCTCTCAGCTTTCTACAGCTGCCAATCAACGCAATAAAGGTGGTCCGCAGAGTGCAGCAAACATTAATGAAGACAACTGAACAACGTTAATCGTAATTCCAGACTATCGCACAAACAGAATTTATCTTGCTGAAACCTCTTTCACATTCTGCAGCTGAGCAGCAGTCAGAACAGACAGTGCTTTCACCTGTTTAAAACTACTACTGTACTAAATCTAAATTTTGTGCACCGGGTGGGTCAAAATGTTGAACGCATTTTACCTACGTCAGTAATATACCACGTAAACTGCAAAACACCATATCAATATATTTACACTGTTTGATGTTTTAACATTTGCTATTAGTTATTTATCATTCACAGTTTGAATACAGTTATTTATACGAGAAGATTTTGTATTTTTTTCGGAATCCTCAGCCTTTTCGCCACACGCAAACGCTGAACCAACCATCGTGACGGAATTACAATTTGATCACACAAAAACAAAACTTGCTTTGATCGGCAGGCGAACTGCGTGATGATTAGGTCTACGTTTTAATGGAAATGGTGCGTGAGTAAAATATAAATGCAAATACAATATAGCTAACAAGAGAAAAACAACAAATACCGTAAGGATGCTGTTTTTGGGCCACCAAACTGCACAAGTGTGCGTTTGAGTTTGATGTCTATGAACTCAAAACTTGACCGTGGGATGAGCATCGGCTAACTTGCAAGCAGGCGGCGCGCTCAATGCATGTTGGGCCTCTGAGGCCTATTACTGTTATAACCGAAGTTATACCGAAAAAAGTTTTGTCGATGCTCTAGACAAACAAAGAGAGAAAAGAAAAAGAGTGTATTTACATGATGAAAAAGTACAGATGACAATATGTAAAGAACAAGTAATTTGAGCAAAGCTCACGTGACGCGAGATAGCATCGGTCTTGCCATTTTGACAATCAGTGTACCGCAATAAGATATTAATGCGTTCTGCAGTTCACTTTTGAAATGAGTGACGCAGCCGGAAATCGCAACAAAAATTTTTACTAAAAACCCTTATTTGGGGGGTTCAAGATTATTTAAGGTCATCGACGTTAACACCAATAAAAAGCTTGTCACTATTTCATGTCTGTGCCTATCTACAACCGTTTTCACGCTACACGAGCCAATAGTGGTGAAATAACCACTTTTTAGGGGTAGCCGTCTTTGACGCCCGCCTGCGCCAGTTTCCATAAACCTAGAGGATCGGGACTTAGACTGCTGAAATCTTCGTTTAGTGCTGAAAATTTCATACGCAAATTGTCTTAGTCTATCTCCAGCCATTTCGTCGCAATTCAGTGTTAAAATGTGCGCTGCATCCAAAAATTGCGAAAAATTCACTAAAAACCCCTTTTGGGGGTTCAAGGTCGTTCAAGATCATCGATGTTGATAAATCTAAACAGCCTGTCACCAGTGCTTGATTGCTTGATGTGATAAGCAGCATGTCTGTACCTATCTGCAACCGTGTTTACACTAAACGAGCATACAACGGCAGAATAACGTCTTTTTAGGGGGTATCCCTCTTTGACGCGTTTGTTCGAGGGGATCCCCCGCACCTAGAAGCACGAAATTTTGGGGGCGACTGAAATCGCGAGACCTGACAACGCGGCACCAAATAGCAGTGGTGGACATCGAGGGAGACAACGTGAAGTAACGCTAAATGACGCATAATATTAACTTTAATTCCACGTAACCCGTATTCAGTTAAACATTGAATGAACTTTGACAAAATAGCACAACACAGTAATATTATATAAAAACATTCCATAAAAAAGCAAAATCAGTCAGTTCAACATTGAGTAAACTTTGACACGCGTTTAGTTACGAAAATAACGGCACAAATAACAGAAAAAATCAGTCAGTTCAACTTTGAATAAACTGTACTACGCGTTTAGTTCGGAAAATATCAGCAAAATAGCACAATACATCAAAATTATATTAAAAACCTAGCAGTAAAACGTTAAACGTCTTCATCGTACGCTGTCTACGAGAAAATACGCATAACGCACGTAATAACGCTAGAAGTTTAAAGACGATGTTTTCCAGTATTTTACCGTTGTTCTAATAGGCCCTATCGAAGCAAGCCTCTGCGGGTGGTCTAAAGAGAACGTGGTGTGTTTACCATTAAAAACGGTAGGCTAGATCTACATAAGTTTGGATTACTGCGTATATTCTACTGGTGTGTGTGGAAATAGGAGCAACAACATACGTTCGTGAACAGTGCGATTGATCGTCGCCAGGTGGCACAGTAGTCGTAAGACAGTTGGTTTCAGGCGCCGCTAGTCGTATACCCCGGATGTGTCGTTTCATTACTTCGTCTTTGTTCACGCTCTCCCATTGCCGACTGCAGTTGGCAACTGTCTTTGGCTGGAAATGCCAAACGTAGCGTTTTTACTGCTAAACGATGCGGAAAAATCCCGACTTTCTGAACAACAAATCAATCGTTACCTTAGCGTGGTAAACGGTGCGGGTTTTAACACGGTGTAGTTATTGTACTTGCTAACTTGTTCTGCAAAATAACGTAGAGTTTAAACTTATCAAACTGTGCTGTTTAGGCTGTATTGTATTTGCCTGTAGCCTATATGGCGCTGCATTGTGGTCTAACTTTCATAATGTTCGATGAGCGGCGGTACTCTGTTGTGCAGTTTATTCCGGTCTGTTTTCTTTCTGTGATTTCTTTATGTTTGCGCATGTTTTATTTATTTCTTTTGGCCGTTTGTGTTGTTTTATGGGCCTTGCTAGTTGAATTAAATGAATAACTAAATCACTCAATAATTCAAAGTTGAAAAGTTAAGGCGTTTTAATGCCTTTCATTGTTATGAATCATGACAATGGGAAAACGTTGTCTTGTACATTGAACATATTGGTCGAAACCAATACTAATATACCCATAGTAGAGGTGTGTGGGTACGGCATTTTTGGCCACCCAACCTGACCCGATCCGATTTGTAGCACGTTACCCCGTACGTGTACCCGCGGGTACGAATATGCCCATACTTTACTCGGACACTTCAACTGCTCGACATAATAGGCTAGCTTGCTCAATGTTCAGTGCTTCAACTATACAGAGCACACTGAATTCAGCTTCATACTAAATTACTAATCACGACTCATTTGCCGTTGAGTATTACTTTTTTGCTAGAGTTAGCAAGTGGCATGTTGACTATCTGACAGAGTTTACGTTTAGCTTTAGTTAGTTAACTCAACTAAATCGGCTAATAATCACGTCGACAGTCAAGTGCCATTCACAACGCAGACTTGACTTATTTGGCATTGGAAAATGCCAGTTAGCAACGGTGTGGCCGCGGGCGACGACGGACTTCTGATCGGCAGCATCGGATGAAAGAAGCATCGATCCTGACCGGTGACCGAAGACGATCAGACGCACAGCCCCGGCGGCCCTGTGTCAAAACGTATGTTTCCTTTGATCCCTAGAGTGTCTTGAGATGTTAGTTTTCGTCGGTGATAGACGGGTGGGTGTGTCGGTAGCGAAAGCAGCTAAGTATAGGGCCTAACCGAGAAACGTCGTCACCGCAAATGTTTTAATATGCATTCGCAATTCCGTTCTGTTTGTAAAGACGATAGTTTTTTTATAAGTATAATGCGAAAGTCAGTTTTAGCTCACGGACGTTTTTTCGTAAATGTTTGCATATTTTTAAAATGCATTTTCATGATTGTGTTGTTAGAGGTTGCGCTTATCAACTTTTTATCACACGAAAATACATGATAATGATGACGATGATGATTTAAGACGACAGGACAAATGACCCACGGCACAGAACATTGTATTGCGTCGGCAAGTAATGTAAAAAAATGCCAGCCTGCTTGGTGAAGCGCAACCTCTAACACGTATGTGTGAACAACTTGCCCGGAGTTGTTACCCGGCAGTGCACCGGGCGGGAGCTAGTCGAACCAGCGACCTGGCGATCACCAGTCTCACACGTTACCGTTACGCCACCAGGACACACAACGTCGCAGGGAGGAGTGAAACCAGCATAGCGAGACAGTATAACGCCTGCCGTCGACCCATCGGCCGTCGCGCGGGCTGATTAACGCGTCGACCGAGACCCCGGGCTCGCCCTCGTCTATCGACGATTATCGATACGCCGTCCTTCCACCAACCGACCGACCGACCGACCGATCGGCTGGAATAAAGGCGTCACTCGGAGCCAATGTATGCATACTCCGGCGATCCCAGAACGGGCGCCGTGGGGCGTGCTCACGTGGGACCGGACGAACCCCCCCCTCACAACATCCCAGCCCAAATCACCCTTTTTCTACGTTTCTTTTAAAAACAACACTGCACCGCTACGGGCAGCCTTGAATCTTGAGTGGATAGCAGTGATGTTTGACTTCCACAAATTATTTGGCTCTGACTTTTACTTTTGCTTAGTAAAAATTATTTGACTTTAACTTTGACTTTGACTTAGGATGAATCAAATATTACTGGTGTATAGTAGGCCTAAGTGAAGTAGAACTACCGGTAAATAAATTTGACGCACGATGTCAACGGATAACGCGTCGAATCTGTCGTAGCGACTTTGCTGGCGAATATCGCATGGTGTTGGCGTCATATTTCTGCGTAATTTAGTGTCCGTTCGTAATACGTCGGGATTTAGTCACGGAAAGATGTTCCTTTACAGCAAATCAGGTAAAAAAAAGTGAGAATGAGTGAAGACCGATACTTGCGATAGCACTGCTTTCATGAGAAAATCCTGGTCAGAAAAGTTTAACAAACTCTTAGAGAAGTGACAGCTACACGATTGGCATAAGCTAATAATACCGCAGCGAACTATGCGGCCATCCCATGGCTGACCACGTCGCCGCGTTACGCCGGTCGTGCCTGTTTCAACTACGCCAGCTACGGATGGTCAGATCTTCCCTGACTTTTGAGGCTGCGAAGACACTGGTGCACGCATTCGTTAGAAGCCGTTTTGATTACTGCAACAGTCTGCTGTACGGGATCGGTGACAGCCTTCTGACGAAACTGCAGACTGTCCAAAATGCAGCAGCGCGTGTCGTGACCGGAACTAGGAAGTTCGACCACATCACTCCAGTTTTGCGTCAACTTCATTGGCTTCCGGTCCGCCAGCGAATCAACTTCAAGCTAGCGATGATCACCTTCAAGTGCCTCCATGCTCTGGTGCCGTCATACTTGGCAGATGTGTGCACCCCGGTCTCGGGGGCTCGTCTGTCGTCGGCAGGTGGCAGCTGCGGTCGGCAAACAGCGGGGCACTCGTCGTGCCGCGCACAAGGACCACGATCGGTCGGAGGGACTTTGCCGTGGC
>Ga0056128_1007465_pt1 | contig 13798 bp, 8 predicted proteins | sample WorMetLIZISLAND2_FD_71113 | JGI IMG/M metagenome (GOLD analysis project Ga0056128, IMG submission 71113) | Marine gutless worms symbiont microbial communities from Max Planck institute for Marine Microbiology, Germany - Olavius geniculatus... ... | reverse complement strand
CTTGTACAGTCAACATCGTCATCATTTCTCTTTCTTCTTTTTGTTTTTTTTCTTTTTTGCGGTTGCTGCTGTTTATGTTTTTATTTTTGTTTTTTTTGTCGCTCATTTTTTCGACTTAGGCCTACTTGTGTTTCTTTTTCTTCTTCTTCGACGTCTACGTATAACGAGTTGTGGAGCTAATGTCGTTAACAGCATTATCGTCAACGTGAATAAATCGTCTTTGTCGTCATTTTCTTCTTCCATTCTCCTTCTTATTGGGCTAATTACTGTTAGGCCTCCTATAATACAATCGTATCTGATCTGAGACTCCGGATGAATTGACAAGAGCCATCTAGCCATTTAAACAACAAGTTTTACCGGTAGGCTTTAATAGACTCAGTAAGCTTTACTGACCGCGCCGTCGCCATTCGCTATTGACGTGACGTGGTTTATCGTCTATAAACCACGTCAGTTCAGTTTAGTTCAGTTACGTCGCTCTGTACGCGCATTAGTCTAATCATTTCGCGTTGTCATAGACTTACTGTATTGTAGCCTTTCTTTTTACAGTTTATCATCATCAATATTATTAAGACTTTAGTGACATCATTTTCGTCATTTTCTTTTCCATTTTTTTTCTTTATGTTCTTTAGCGGTTTGCTTCTATTTCAGCGCACCTGCACTCTAGAACGCCTGCGTTGTTCATTTTGTCTTGCACAGATGATCTTTTCCATTCTGCAATGACTTTAATTGGTAAACTGTCTGTCCGTCCGTTTCAGCCTCTCGTTTGTTGCTTATACCAGGAAGTAGTGAAGAAACCATCAAATGGCTGTATAACTGTCCGATGTTGCGGATGTTTACGTGCACGCACTAAAGGGTTAATGTCGGCGGGAGCGAAGCATGCTTCTACTGACCGAATGACAGCTATAAATTGTAATCGTTCCAATTTATGGTCATATCCAGCATCGTCCATCTACATCAGCACTGTGTGTACATGTATCTATAATGTCTAAGCGTAGAAAGGCTAAGAAAAGGGCAGACTGGGATATGCCAACGGAGACAGGGAGAATGCAGTAACTTAGTTAAGCATTCTCCGACATGGTCTTAAAGAACTTGCAGCATTTCTCTGCTACTAAGCTTACCGGTTTGCCTCACTGCTTCCGTCTTCATTTTATTCGTCCACAAAGACATTAACGTGTACCGCAACAAGCTTTAGAACTGGACAGTTAGGCACCGGCCACGCATGCTTTAACAGCAGTCCAGAATAGGCCTAATAGCGATGACAATAATGTTGTAAAGCACGCTGCACGGTTAGAAACAAATACATGAAGGGGAGAACGAACAAAGGAAAGGGAGCGCTAGGAATGAGGAAAAGGGACACTTTTATGGTAGCTGATCGGCAAAATGCTGCAGTGTGAATCCCCACAGATTTAGTCGAGTCATCTGACCAAATAAAAAAATAGAAAAATGTGAATAAGGAAAAAACCGAAGAAGTTCCTCCAGAATAAACTCGGTTCGGTTCAAATTCGGTGGGGCTTCGGTCCACGAAGTTTCTCGGCTGCCGGCCCATCATCACGGAACAGTTTGCCGCCAAAGCTCAAGAACGCGTCACTGAGTATTGAACATTTCATCAACCAGCTGAAGACAGAAATGTATACGCAGAGCTACTACGCATCAGCGCAGCCGTTAGAACTTTTTCTCAGACTTGCGTAAACAAAATGCTGCTACTGAACTGAACTGAACCAAAATTCGTGCAATGTTGTAAATTTTTATTACAGAACATGTGAATCAATCAATCGATCATCAATCAATGCGCGAATTTACGGGACGCCCACTAAAGAGTTATCAGAGGCGCCTGTTACAAGTAGGCATTATCATGAAGCCATGTTTTAAGGCCTTGTTTAAAACATGTGTTTGCTGATGTATCCGTTTTTCCGTTCCAAGGGTAGGCCTAGATCGTTCCACACGGTTGATGCCGATGAGAAGAAGCTGCGCTGCAGATTGTAACCCGCCATAGCCAGGGGCCGCCATAGTTAGGGTTACGGTTAGGGTTAGGACCCCACATTCCTATAGGCTTTCCATAGAAACTATTCAGCTATCTGTGACCCTTTGGCCGAAATTCGCATTGCAACATTTAGTAAGAGGGGGTCCGAACGGTGTGCTGACGAACCCTAATCTTCACCCTAACTGTAACCCTAACTATGGCGGCCCCTGACTATGGCGGGCCGTCACCAATCGAACCAAGTTGTAAGCTTACGTGAGCCCGGAACGGCCACGTCGCCTTGGTCTGCAGATCGCAGTCTGGCCCGAGCTGCGGTAGTGTGGACTGGTGTCATAACACCCTTAAAGTAGCCAGGACCCTGACCACAAACGCAGTCGAAAGCCATCAGCGCAATTTTGACACTATATACGCTGAGACACTGGCAGCCAGTTCACATGATAAAACAAACACGAAGCAAACTTATTCAATGCACACGTGCACGACGTGTGTTCTAAGTTTGCTTCAGGTTTTCATCATCGTATGAACGGGGTATAACGTGTCGCGCAGTGTCGCAGTGATGTGCTGATTTCGTCTTCTGAGCAGTCAGATCGGATCCGCTGGGAATCAGTTGAGCTGGTGTCGATGTGTTAGTAGTCTGGCATGGTCAAGACCTTAGACTGGTCACAGCGCCAGACCACCCGTGAGTGTGTGAACGGCTGACCTCCTGAGTGACAGGTGTCAGCGGACGTCAACGACGCACTTCATCAATTACCTCGCCAATACAGCATTTAGACGTTTTGACAGCTAGCCCAATTGACCGCTGATCGACAGCTCTGTGAGTTTTTTTCTCGGCGCTCGTTTTTGCAGCATCGCATTCCCACATATGCATTTCGTCGCCGTAAAAATGTTGAAAGTAGCATAGATAATAAAAAGAAGTTTAAGGCCCGTGTCAGAATAAATAACGCCGTAATTACACAAAAACACAGAACACAGAAAAACACTATTTGAAAAGTTTTTCATATGTTTTGTTTTTTTTACATTTTTAATGTAGGCTAACTAGTCTAAAACATTAGCAAAATGTTTTAAAATAATTTTAGCAGCATTGCACCCAGCTTAAAATGCAGCCTGCAGGTTGGCTGCATTAAGAAATCCATGTTTTAATCAGCAAGGAAGTTTACGGGTGATTTATTGTTCTTTCTTCAAATAGGTAGTGGTTAGGCATACATCGACAAAGCATAAACAAATCACTAATGTTTGAGACTTAGTTATGCGTGTAATAAAACGCAAAACATTTGCCAACGTTTATGAATACGTTTTTTTCGCGCGATAGCGCGTAGTAAGACAGCTAAGCGCGTCTTAGCTGTCGGAAAGGCGTCCGTCTGTCCGTCTGTCATACTTTGCTGCTTTATCAAAATGGTGCAGCGTAGGATCACAAAATCTTTACTGAGAGCAATGAAAGCATTGTTTTTTTTGTAAAAAATATCGTGTTGTTCGTGAAAAGATTCTTCTTATACGATGGCGTCAGCGAGGAGTCGCTTATCGCCGCCATCCCCTAAAAGTCGTCTTTTTTGGTATTATTGACTCGTTTAGCGTAAAACGGTGACAACATTAATGCAATCGAGCGTCACTTGAGCAATGCTCAGATTACTTGTTTTTAGGCCGTCGTGGTCGCATGAAAACAAAAAAAATGTCACACGATTCAGCAGCTTTTCGTCGGTCTGACCCACAAAAGAAAAATATCTCAGTGCGTGTACAAAACAAATGAAATGAACTTCACTGAAGTGAAAATAAAATATCGCAATGCAGTGCGGTTTATTTCATCTCAGTTTATTTCGCAAAGTATATTTAAGCCCAAATTCCATTACACCGACTTTGCTACAAAGTCTGCTTTGTCTCAGACACAAATTATGAAAGTCGCCGACACAAATCATGAAAGTTGGCGACGTGATTTGTGTCGCGGAGAAGTTCCGGTGAAAGTCGGCGTAATGGAATTTGGGCTTTAGCGAGCTTAGTTTAGTTTAGTCCATTTCTGTGCCCATATATACACGCCTTTAGAATCGATGTCTGCAATGGCGACCGTGACGTTTGATAAAATATACCATATCGCGACTGAGATCTGCTAATACGGTTACAGTAGTCACAAGCCATGACTAGGAACAGTAGAAAATCACGGAAACACCGGAAATTCCGTGATTTAGCCAAAATACTTTCCGTGTTTTAACCAAAATGCCGTTTTCTTGCGTTTTGTACAAGAATTTTTCGTTTTTAATCAGCATAAGTTCAAGTTTATTGTGTGATCTTAACACACACAAAATATTTATTTTTGCTGCTGTTACCAAAGTCCATATGCATACTTACTTACTGGCTCAATGATCGTAGTCGTAGAAATATGTATTTTAATGCTCTGCAGCGACGACATTTTACAGATAAAAGCTTTGCACTACATGTAGTGATGGTCGTCAATGCCTGGTGTTGAGTTTTATAGACTTTATAATGGTCTTTGAGCCCGTAATTTGATACCGTGACTTTGCCGTGATTTTTTGCTGTCCCTAGCCATGCAAAGAAGACTATTATAAGTGTTTACAATTTTATTTTTGCTCATTAAATTTTTTATACGTTGGCGATTTCAGCCTTTTATTTTCTATCGTTGGAATAAAATTTTCAAAAGTGCTAAAATTTAAGTGGTGGGCATTACTTTCACCTTTATCTTCTTTGCCACAACGCCATTGATTGCAGATTCGCTTCGTGGAAAGTCTGAATTCGAACACTTTCCTTCTAAATGTTATTTACGCTGGCCGCTAGGTGTGAGAGGTCACGGACGTAGGCCTACCGGACATTTACTTACTTACCGACTATATACGTCAGTTCTTTCTTCTAACTCGCTGCAGGCAGCACGGCACTTTGCAGTCTCGGAAACAGTCGTTAATTGGACTGATGACCTGTAATCGCTCACCGACTGCCTTCGCATCCGACGAATAGGACTTCACTCGAATTTTCTTTCTGCACGCTCATCGATTTCTGTTTGCTGTCCGCAGCAGTATTTTTTTTCTGCGAATTTTTTTATTTATTTAATATTTGCGTTATAGTGAGCAAATCCGCGCGAGAGCTGACAGAACTGTTGAGAGGTGTACAGAGCGACAAAAATAGAATAAAGTGAAATAAACCAAACTTAACTAAAGTAAAGTTGAAAATAAAATTAAAGCCGCTTGCTTCTGCTTTTATTTTATCTTGGTTAAGTTTAGTTCAGTTTATTCTTGTCGCTTTGTACGCAGCTTTACAAAGATACACGCGCGTATACAAGAAGACAAGAAGACCGCTAAATGCGAACTAAACCAATATTTCCATTTTTCTAGTCCAGTGATTGAGCCACTACTGGCTAGACGTAAGCCTAATTACAGAGGTCAATGTCCATTCGTTCGTGCAGTAGTAAAATACCATAAATACGTTGCAGAATTCTGGGCATTATGTTATTTTTGCATTCGGACGTCGTTGATAATAAAATTGGTGAGGCTACTATAACTGTGCGTCTGTGTGTTGTAGAGGGAAACTGAAAAAAAACATTTCTGGTGCACGAGCGTTTTATCCGTGATTATTATTTTTTATCTGTACACTATTGTTGAGTTTTATTTGAGCTTTTAAGCTGTTTTGTACACCGCGTGTTATTTTTGTAAATAGTTATTTTTTGATTCGTTGGTAATGGTTGCAGACAGCAGTTTTGCGTTGGCGAACGCGCGAGTGGTGGACTATCCGGCGGTTTACTGTAACGACGGGTTCTGTAAGTGACGTCATCACAGATAAAAGTGGGATGTAGCCTAGTGCTGCCGTGACGCGGGTTCTGTAAGCTGAGCGGCTACAGTCGAGCTGAGATCATGCAGCGAGGTGCTTTCACGGACACTTTTTGCTGGTCACCATTTAAGGGCTGGAGCCCCTAAACCTCTTTTTGGGCCGGTATTTAGCGAAAAAAACCCATCCAGGAAATCATGCAGCGAGGAGCGAACTGTTCGTTCATGGCCGGCGAACTGACGAACAGGGAGACCATCAGACGAATCGATGCCTGTCTCGAGACCAACGAGCAGGAGCAGGTCGAGATACTTCTCTACAAGAAGAACAGTGACCAGAGATCTTAAACATCGGCAGAAATAGATCGGTGCTGTCACCTAGGGAACGCCACGTATAGTGTCATTTTGCCTAATGGTAATGAATACTGCTCTACAAGAAAAACAGTAAGTTTATCTCTCTGCTTGTTGACTAATAGTAATAACAATAGTAGTTAGAAGCAGTCAGAGATCTAAAACGTCGACTGAGATCGGTCAGTTTATACGACACATTTTCTAAATATAAAAAATATTGCTCTCTACAAGAAGAACAGTGAGTGTCGCCGTCATCTTTCTCGATGGCTAAAACAATAGGCCTATATATATTTTTATTATGTGACTGTCCTGTAGACCGCATTACGCCTCATGCCCGTTCGTCCGTTTGTCTCTTTGTCAGTTTTTACCGCACGGGCTCCCAACTAAAAGGCTCAAAAAGCCAAAATTAGCGTAACCGGTATAATTTTTTTATAGTTTAAAAGGTCCAGATCAACGGATGACGTACCTACCTGGAAACGATGTCGCATATCTCGAGTAATCACGGTTTTCGCAACGAACTAATTTTCTGTCGACGCCTGAAATGCTAAGCAACTAAACAAATAGACGGCAGCTTATCACGTCGGCACTCGGCGCCGTGTTTTAGCAGCAAACTTTTTTTTGCAATATTTGATAAATAAGTAAGTGAGTTTGAACAGTGTCAATCAATATCAGGAAGACATCTGCACGATGTGCAATGCGTGGTCGCGGATAGTATGTCAGTGACATTGGGCGCGTTAGCACTAGCTTGCAGTGCTGTCATTTCATTCATTCATTTCATTTTATTCTTTAAAAAAAGCTGACAAACGCAGCAAGAAAACGCTTAGCAACTTAACAGCTCTAAAACGACAGTGCTTTCGCTGGCAAAATAAGCGCGGTCGAAAGCGCTGAGTAACTTGACGTGCCAATTGTGTCGAAGATGTGTTCGACTTCCGCACGAACTCGTTCAGTGGTAGTCGGTAATTAGTCCGAGCAGCGGATGTTCCGATAGATCTTACAACATGACTTATTGTCAGTGTTGTGCAGCTGTACTCGCTTCCGTCACTTGCTTGCAATGACGCTGAGAAAGTTAACGCTAAGGTTACGAAGAACTATAAAACTGCCGAGACTGGAGCGGCATTTTTTTTACAAAAAAATGACACTTACTGCCGTTTCTTGTTATCTTTGTGTCTTCTTTGAACTATTACAGAGTGGTTTATTGTCTTCTGCAGAATTTCTGGAAGAAATTAGGTTTATCCTTCATCGCAAAGCAAATCTTAAAACTGGCTTTTCTGCGAAAGTGAATCACGCAACCGTGCTTGAAAAGGTACCATAGCAACGGATAATGTTCTTAAGAGCCAAATAAATAATTAAATAATAAATAAAGCAGTAAGAAGAAAATAACAGATATTTGTCACTAAATGGTAGGCCCGACCTTTATCATTACGGGTTTGACCAATGTTGATGTGCACATTTTTGCTGTGGGTTTCAATTTCCAAACCTCTCTTTTGATCTTTAGAGAATCTACACTGTGTCTGGAAAAAAGTAACCTCCTAGACATCGTACAATAAAATTGTCAAATCTGAACAAATTTAAATAAAATTTTATACGCTTAATTCCCCAATAAATTACGAAAACAACTATTGAATTTCGTTAAAAATATCATTTTTAAGCGTAGTTACGAATTGTTGAATATCGGTAACAAAATATCACTGTTACCAATATGGCGTTACCGGTACATAAGTAAACCCTGCGGTTAATGTACATTTTCGTAACTCCAACAAAAACACTTAGTTCTAGCAACATTTTATATCAAAAATGCGTTATTTATTTGCACTTAAAATGCAAAATTTTAAGTACATTTGTCAAAGCAAACAACAGTTACAGCAACTTTTGTGTGAAGTCACCCCGAAACATTTCAGTTTCAGGTCTTGTGTTTGACGTAATCCACAAATACCTGAAACTGAAGTGTTTTGGGGTCACTTCACATAAACCACTGTAACTAGTGTTCGATTCAGTGAATTTAAGTAAAATTTGGCATTTTGATTGCCAATGGATAGGGTTTTTTTTGTTAAAGTTACAAAATTGTATATTAACCGCGGGGTTTACTTATGAAACGCCACACTGGTAACAGAAACATTTTGTTATCGAAATTTGACAGTTAATAACTCCTTTTTGAAGCAATGTTTTTGAACAAAATTTGGCGAATTTTTCAGTAATTTATTAAAAAATAACCGTACGAAATTTTGTTCAAATTCGTTTAAATTTGACATTTTTATTGTACGGTGTCTATGGGGTTACTTTTTTCCATACACAGTGTAAGTTTATGTCCAAGGCAGTGTTTCAGGAATGTCCATGCCAAATGGAATTTCTTTATTCATGAATACAAATTTTTGTCATAGTTATATCATTTAGAAGCATATCTTATTTTCTGTCGTGATCTAGTGTGTATTGTGCAAATACAACGAGGCATAATGCAATCTTGCCCATGTTGAGACGTGCCTATTTCACGATCGTGATCGACGGCGTGTTCTGCGTAGAACACACGTACGATAAACAGACGCGAAGAGCGTTTCAACCGTTGCGCTTGACTGAATTGAGATTATGGGCGGTTGTAACACCGCAGACATTGTGGTGAAAGTTAGGAAGACGAAGAAGAAGGTCCGGTCATGAAATAAGTACTGTAAATCGACTTCTTATTTTACGCCAGTTTACAATAGAGTTCTATACTGTGGCCATCCCAAAGGCCGTATCATTTACAACGTTAAACGTCACTAGGTCTCAAGCCCAGCAGACCGGATAGCACGGGGCCATGGGACCATGCGTTGTCCAGTAAACTGTGGCGCAGATGCAGACGCCCATTCATTTGCCTTACAAAACTTGCCCACTATGCGTGTGTACTACAAATAGTGTAGTCCCGGAAAAGTGAGGAACGCCTGCCTGGAACGTAATTTGGCGTAAAGTGAAATCTTAATTTAAGCACGTTTTGCACTTTGCATTTTAACAATAATTACAATGAGATCACTACCGTACGATAAAAATTAGCCTATCATGCAATTCCAATATTTTCTCTGCCACGAGAAGTACTGCAAGATATAAATACGAACACATGATATAAGTTAGACAGAAAGACAGATAACGTCTACACTGAAAGGTTTTTTGCGCGTTTATATAGATCTTTAGTTTATATAGATTTCAGTAAAATAGCTGAAGAAAGCGTTCTATCTCGAAAAAAAATGGGGACTGCGCCCTCCCCGCCCATTTTCGTATCACTACAACCTTAGCTGTAGACCGCTATGCAATGGTGTGTTGGATCGATGGGCGCCATTGTATAGCAAGATAAACGTGACGCGACGTTAAAACGCGTGCAGAACGACGTATCTGAACTGAATTGACACGGTTTAGTTTTTGACGAACTGACCAATGGGCAAGCAGAGCGAGCCCACTGGTCATTGGTTGACGCGTAGGTAAGCGTAGTCACGTAGGCTGCCGACGCCGTTAGACGGTGTCTATTGTAATGCATTACTGCTTGCCCGTTGGTCAGTTCGTCAAGAACCAAACCGTGTCAGTTCAGTTACGTCGCTGTGTACGCGCTTTTAGTCAACGGCAAGAACGAGTGATTAGAGAATAATTTCGTCATCGGTGCGTGCAAGTTAATAATGCATTGCAGTATATGTATCACAGTATCGACTTAACCAAAACCGTTTAACAGTGAAATTTTTTATATTTGATTTTTAATCACAAATGATCTGAAAGCAGTTTGGTATTTAGCAGCGACATACAACCTGTCAGATCCAGGGCGCAGCGCTAACAAAGACGCTTTCGAAACGCTATCCTTTCGTTCTTATAAAATAATCTTAGCAAAATCTTGATATTTGCACGAATTCCATTTCATCGAAAGTCAATAACACTCCGTAGCCGTCCCTGCTCAGTGTATCGAAACGGAATGCAGTCGGCGGCGGTGTAGGCTTGGGCCGGGGGCACAGGTTCCTCCAGTTTTGCTCTACCCTGCCCCAGTTTCGTGGCTACCCGTGATTTTTTTTGCAAAGATAACACAAAATCATCTGATGACATTGCGTTTCCAAATTTTAGAAAAGTGGGAAAATTGGCGTCTTCATTTGAACGTCCAAAAACCAAAAGTGCATCAACTTCATAGGGCTTGGCCCCGTGACCTCTGACAGGAGCTCTGCCCCTGGACCCTGCTGGGGGCTCTATCCGCAGATCCCCGTTATAGGCTCGCTTTACCGCCCTTGCTATGGCGCCGTCCCCCAGATATTGCGGGCTAGAACCGCCACTGCATGCCGTCTTTACTAAAGTGAGGTTGTGGAAGCACAACAGTTGCAACGTGACTGCATGAATGCACAAACAGCTTGAATGCGCTACAAAAACTAGTGTCTACCTAGAAATACTACCTGGAAATAGTGTGTCTCGAATTTTCCAAAAAAGCTAACGAGAACATCGAAACATTAAGATTTGACAAGTTCGCCGACGAGGCGAAGATAGTGACACGAACGTTGAGTTTGTTAATGCTCACAGTCCACCCGTTTGATTTGGCAAAAACCTTGTTGTAAAACAGATCTAGCAACTAATAGAAACAAGAGCAGTTTAGACAATGACGATGGGCAATCAGTGAAAGTAGGTCTAGGCTAAGACGGTAAACAGAAAGTTCTATGATTATGTAAAATAAATGTCTTTACGCTTCGGCTTCCTGCGATCAGCAGCGAGGTCTCCAAAGAACGATCGGTCGCCATTCACACAACTTGTAGCCTAGTTAGCGGGCCGTAATGACAATGACACGTTGTGACCTTGACCTCGACCTTGATTCATCCCGCATCCAACTGGACATCACACTGTGGACCACACTTCGACGACATTTACCGTTGTAGGAAAGTACTTTATTTCTTCATTTTATATTACTCGTTCAAAATAGGAAGTAGAAAAGCAGTATACGAACAACTAGCCACTGACACTAAACTAGCAGAAGCTTACATTATTATAGATTTACTGACTTTTATGTAGGCCTAAAAACTATTGCATAACATAACATATAGACTGCATATTACATTACAACATAAAAAGCATACAATATTATTACAAATTGAATGTGACCATTGCGACTAAGATAGCTACCGACGATTTAAGATTGTCGTGTGGCCGGCAAAGCAGAAAATATTTATATCTCTGGAACCGTGACGAGACAAAGTCGAAGCGATGGCAAATCAGAGATTTTTGAGCACGGCTCGCGAGCTGGAATGAAGTGTGCCCGTGAGATTGCGACACCGATCGCGGCGACCGAAAATTGTCGTTTTGGCTTAGATATATTTTATTGTTTCCGTTTCTAAAGCATTGTCTCGAGTCGTTCTCCGAGACTTTATTTTAGCTCGACGAGTTCAAAAACTCTCCGGTTTGCCGTTGTAATTTTGATAAAGTCTCTTCTTTCTTCTTCGTTCTTTATTTATTTTCAATGCACCAATAACGGCCATACAAGCGACCGAATCAGAAGCAAACAACACTGGTGTCATGCAACATTATGGTGGAACAGCTAGGCCCAAGGTATACAGTTTACAGCTGCCCAGCTAACTAAAAACTACAGTACACACAGAAAGAGCAATACAATGAAAAAGAGGCGTTATTTTTCAAAACCACAGCACAATAACAGCACAAAATTTGAACACTGACCACTGCGAAACACAGATAAAACACAAACTATAAAACATAAAATGTAAATAATACAAAGTGACAGACCGAATTTGGTGGAAGATATGAGTAGGCCTAATTTTGATTCGGTCAGACAGACAGCTGTAGATCGTCGTCGAACTTATATGGAAACAGTTTCTTTGAGTTCGTTATGGTCGTTTCTCTTCTTCCGCTTTTGGTTGGATTTCATCGTCGCAACGCACGCAACGTACGCACGCAATTTTACGCAGATGACGCAAGCGACGCGAGGAAAATACATTCAACTCAAGGATGTGTGTCGTCAGACGGATCTGTAGAAGCCATGGAGACAGATATTTTACGACTCTGAGACAAACTGACATCAAATTTGAACAGTTTAAATGGCTGCTGAAGACACTTTTGTACGGGCGTTGAGAGCGCGGCGCATTGTGGCTAACTGCTAAATGCGCTTACTAAGTCGTCGCACTTACTTACTTAAAAGCAAGCGAATAAGTAAGAAGTAGATTGCGCTTTTTCTGTTAAAGTGTCATAACAAAGTGGACGTAGATTCAACAGATTGTATCCACCATCTCGATACGATACGATAAGTACATAAAATTAATACGTTTATTTGCTAATATATTTTACAATAAAAGATAAACGTATGCCAGCTGGCTACCAGCAAAAAGGTATCGCTTATCAAGGTCGGCTGGTAGCAAAGTGCGAACGCAACAAAAGCAGAAAAATACCTGTTCCTGTTGCAGTACTGACCTTTAAGCTCATCCAGGTCGATGATTTTCATTACATTTGAAAGGGCATATGCCACTTCTTATCAGTGATTAATAGTAACCTCGGCCGTATCTCTTACCTTTTTCGAGCCATGGTCAGTTTTCCGTTGAAAAACGCACATTTCTTTTACCCTTCTATGTTCAACCCCAATTTTGAAAATGTTCGCACAGATTGCTAAAATTTTGCATGTTTAGGTTTAGGACACATGGATAACAGATTAATCTTGTAAAAAAATTCCCTAAGACTTAACGTTTAGCCACAATACATCCGTTAGACGTTACAGACCACAAACGCCTATAGCTGCAGCGCGTCAAAAACGCCGGACCTCTTCGCGAAGTAGTTTCTATTGCAGACTGATGCAAAGATCAACTGGGAATTTAGTGCTTTTGGCGACACGTTTGCATTTATCCCAGGTTCGCCGTCATACAATGCATAAAACGAACGCGCGCATTAAGATTACAGCTTTTGGACCATTTATGTTCGTCACGGCGTGAGATGTGCGAGAGAGAGCACCAGCCTAGCCCGCCGGAAGTGCATCTAGGATACCACGTGAGATAAAAGCCGCGTCTAATTGATGTAACGTGCTGATGCAATTAAATACCACGTCCGGCAGGACGCGAAGTTGCGCATATAGTAAATTTTACATTCCCACGCCACCCACATTGTTTGGCAGCATCAGCAGGCCTAATGTCCCCGGAGGCCAAAAGTAGCCTTTATATAGATACATTGAGTGCTGTTATTCGTAAGCTAAGCCTACATCGTTAGGTTACAGAGTTGTTTAAAGGTTTTTTTTACAAAGTTAAAGATGTGTACAGCTTTTTAAGAAATCGCGTCTCAGAACTACAAGATCAAACCGCACAGCAACAAAGCGTTAGCCACTACAAGTCTATGCCAAACCAACAAGCCACAACATTGTTTGTTTTGATTAAATTTTATTTATTTATTTTAATTCATCAACCAGCACATATTGCACATACATGTATAACTTTTGACGAACAATATACACTGGTCAAATGGCCAACAGAAGGTTGAAAAAACCTTTTATGTGCAGCCAAAATTTTTTTTAAATATATATATTTAAAATACAGTCAAACGTGACAATAATATAAAACATACAGGAACTACGGTGCTTAAAAACTTAAACCCAAGAACAATTTATGACTTGCCCAATACGGCGAGTTCTGCGCAACAGTAGGCCCTGTGGCCAGGACTGCAAGTATACCGATCCAGTCGGTTAACCCGGCCGACTTGGGCTGTATGCTAGCTTAATTGGGCTTCGCCCTCGCCGGCT
>Ga0056128_1007464_pt1 | contig 13798 bp, 8 predicted proteins | sample WorMetLIZISLAND2_FD_71113 | JGI IMG/M metagenome (GOLD analysis project Ga0056128, IMG submission 71113) | Marine gutless worms symbiont microbial communities from Max Planck institute for Marine Microbiology, Germany - Olavius geniculatus... ... | reverse complement strand
GTAATTTGCGGAATCGGGCTGATCACGTGATCATGCCCGTCAACCAATCATCTTCATTCCGCAGATTTCGTTCCGCAAATTACTTTCCGCATTCCGCATTTCCGCAAATTACCCATACCCGGATTTTCCGCCACTGTAGCTTCGTGCTATTGGAAATACCAGCTGTCGTCTGCCGATGCGATAAGTCGTATTCCACTTAAATAAATAAAATTATTGCATTCTCCTTATTCAAAAAAAAAACAGATAATTTAGCAAACGCTAATGTGACATATTGTTAATTTTTGAGCAAATACAGTTGGATAAACAAAAACTAAAATCATATCTTCCGCAAAAAAATGTAAACAAAAGTCCTCTCTTCAATAAATAAGTAAGACTGCGCTGTGCGCGGACACCTGCCGACGGTAGATGGCGCTTTCCTAAATTGGTTAAATATCGATGTTATTTTTCCTATTGATTGACTTGCCGGTAGTCTATTGTAACACAATAAAATTATTATCTTATATCTAATTCACCAAAAATTATATTTGCATCAAAAGGCTATGTCGCTAAAAACTGTTTTGTTAAACACCTCAAAAAATAATTACGTACTAGATGGATACTGACTTCTACTGCATATTCCAGATGATCCTTCAGGTTCAATGGGAAATGATGAATGGGTTGGCAAGCATTTTATGCTTGATATGTGCTAACTTACGACGTTCGGTACATCAACCATCTGATCCCATTAATTAACAAGGACCTCATTTTATGTTTATTTTGTGTGGTCTCATTATCAGTATAGTCCGCCATAATCTTTGTTATTAATAGCAAATATTCCATGATATGTATCAACTATCAAAGCGCTGACAACATGGTTAGATCTTTAATCTTGAAACTCAGCTGAATCGACTGGGAGGCTTAGTTGAACCATCCAGTCGATCATATAACATGGATCCAATACATCCAAGAATTCATCTCTAAGTGGCTAGGTCAAATTAATTCACTTTTTACTCCTCGTGCAATACGCTCCTAACGTAGCGAAGAGGAGTATATGAGATCAGTGTTATATTGAGGACCGACCGACCAACGACTGACCTCAGTTCCTGGAAGAGCCTTCCTGGTAGAACTTCAAACGACCATATCTCCGTAACGGTGCTAGATAGATGCATGGTCACAATGGACTACCCATAGGAAGTTGACTACCGGGAGTCGATGACCGATGACGTCACGTGACCCCAAAAGGTCAAGGTCGTGACCCCATTATCATTGAGGTGCCATATCTCTGTAACGGTGCCAGCTAGATGCATGCATTGAGGTATAATGGCAACTAGCATCATCGACCATTATTGGAAATTTTTTCCTCTCATTCCCAAAATCGGACAATATTTTATGAACGTTGGGGAGACAATTTCCAATAACGACCTCGACGCCAGTCACTGTTAGCATAACATTAAACAGGTCTCAATTAGACGCCAGGTAACAAGCTGAAAGGAACGAAAAAGCTCTTAAAGGAATACAAAAGAAAATGATGCGGGCGAGGAGTACATCAGATTGGTCAGAATCTAATAATATTTCTTGTACTCCCATTAATTTACTGCACATTCAGTTGCAATAACTTAAAATCACACAACTTTTGACACATTAAAGGTGTGTTCAGAGCTGCAAAAATGAAATAAGCTAAAATCCACTGGTTAGTTCATAACATTTCAGTACAGTTTGCGTTCCATCACTTTGAAGTATGAACACACCTTAAGACCCAACTGCACCCAAGTTATCACAGATGCTATCATCAATATGCAGATGGTTGATGTACAGTAGTGAGCGAGTGAGTGAGAAGGGTTAACGTCCCACCCGATATTGTATAGGTCATTACGCAAATGGCCTTTCTAGGCAATGCACAAGTTCAACCTTTCTTGATGTAGAACAGGAGTCATATGATATAAATAATCTCTGAAAAACACACCAAAAAATAAGAGTGAATCTGTAATAAACTTGACAGCAACAGTCCAAATCAAGATCATTTAAAAAGGAAGCTGCCTACTTCTCAATATAAAATTAAGTTCTGCCACTAATATTTTTATACTTTACATACATACATACCATCAGTTAAGTTGAGCTGCTAAAATTGTTAGTACAGCAAATGCCACACAACCTAATAGTTTACCATCTTCCATCAAAAGCATCTATCAAGACAAAAAAATGTATGAAATCAATAAAAATTTGTAAAAGCTAATTGTACAACCAAAAGTCCAAAAAATACACAAATTTTGAAAGCAAACAACACAGTGCAATTCAAACTTCAGTTTTTTTACTATTAATGTTCCTGGACAATGTATACCAAAATATATCTCGACATACAAAATAATTTTTCAAAAATGTCTGAAGACCTCTGAACAAAAATCCATTATTATTAAAATGCAGTGATTAGATAAAAAGCTGTCAATAACTTTTAGCCACATGCAGACTAATCCGCATTTTTAAAGTCAAAACAGTTTAAGCATTGTAATCTGAATGCTCAGTTAAAATGAAGACACTGTTAACAAAATATCAGGTCAATAAAATCCTAGGATAGGTTCTGACATCAGTTATTGATCATGTGCCATCAAAAAAACACAAATATATGTGGATCGTACAAAGAGCGAATAAGAACACTTAAGATAAAAGGCAACACGACAAAGGACACTTGGTTCGTGCGTCACTGTCTTAACAGGTTACACCACAGACCTCCTTGTTCATCCATTCATATGTCCATTCCATATGGCCTCCAACTTCCAACAAAGACCAGACTAATTTTAAAATAAGTGAAATTGCTTCTTTTCATTTACCTGCCGCCAGCAATTTGCAAATGCATGCATGGGCCGTATGCTTTGACCCAGAAATCTGCCCTTCTCCTAGAGGCCCATTGAGCACAACGTGTCACTGGACCCCACAAGTGGACCTACCTGCCAAATGGCATCCAAATTTGCTAAACGTTTTCAGCAGGATACACGAATGTGACAGACAGACGACAGACGACAGACCACGTTACAGAGAAATGTGCATCAAATGGCAGTTGCTTGCATCACAAGACATAATTTCACCTGAAGGCACAGAAAAATGAATAATTGTCAACATCAATTCCCAGGGCTGGAGTAATCAATAACGTCTATTTTCAGCTCAACAGGTGGACCACCGCACAATATGTCAGCACTGGGCTGACGTAGTTACACGGTGAATGAGGCTGTTGTGAGCTGAAGGCACAACTATCCACACAGCTGCTAACTATGTCCTGATTGCAACTCGGTGTTGAAAGCTCGGCACATGTCGGTAATGAGCGATGGCTTCATGTCCGGAAACACAGACCGTAGGTAGTGATAAAACCTGCCCAAAACACAACGCACACAGTACACCATCAACCAGTAATCACATCAGTCCAAAAAATCACTGGTAAAGGTCAGAATATAGCTCTTTAGAAGATCAAACCCCTCGCAAAGCTACGGAGCGTCGCCTGCCATATGGGATCACAAACCTGGCCAAAACACAACGCACACACACACACACAGTACACCATCAACCAGTAATCACATCAATCCAGAAAATCACAGGTAAAGCTAATGGTAAAGGTCAGAATATAGCTCTTTAGAAGATCAAACCCCTCACAGAGCTACGGAGCGTCGCCTGCCATATGGGATCACGCAGTGTTACCAGCCACCCAACACAGGTGAACACGCCGTGCCTTAACCCCAGCCAGATCGGCCAGTACTCAATTTACTTACTCTTTAACCCATTTTTGTCCAGTTTTAAAAATGGAACACTCATTTTGATGGTAAATCACAAAATAATTCGAGCAATAATGGGTTAACCATCTGCCAAAACAAGACTAACTAAATAAACTTTAATTCCGATAAACATTGACTTTTAGACAAACAATTATTCTGATACAACAAACAGCGAGAAAAGCTGAAATATCATAATATACAATCATACCTGCGCTTTCTGCTTGTAACTTTTCGTACGTCTTCAGCTTTTGCAATGGCTCTCAATGCCGGCAAGTAGTCAATCACCAGAGGGCGCAATGGCAAACAGGTCTGACGAGTTTGAACATAGTCCACTAGCAAACCAGTGCTGTTTGCCAATCTGTGCCAATTACACACACTAGGAATGCAAAAACCAATTCACAAAGACGGGCAAAGATTTCACGTCTCGCGAAATAATAAAAATAATAAAAATCATAAAAAAATTCATGCAGCATCATAACGTCGTGAAATACGGAGACATCATAAACTAATGATCCTTCCGCACAAAATATAAGACTTGAACACAACTATTGAATGTAAAGCTGGAGAGAGACAGCCACATGTTTCTGAAAAATTTCGTGGCAATGTAATGTGGGTTTACAATACATTATATTTTTTTTCTTATTCGGTAATATACTAAAAGGTAGTGTGAAGGTGTATTTACAGTGTGGTAGGATATATAATAATCACATTAAATCACATTAATAATCAAATTGTCAGTGAAAAAATTTCTAAAATCGGTGAACAATTGGTGAAGATATGGACAAAAGTGAAGTCCATATTTTTTATGGCCCACAGTGTATATTTTTTGGGACTATTTCTAATGTACCACTGTTCTTATTAATTTTGTGATCCAGATATCATATGCATTAGTCACATCTAATGCATTACTGTTAGAGTCAATTTGTCAAGCTGATCAAACCAAACCAACATCTACAGGGTGGGCCAAAAAAAACTGGACCTGTTTGAGTGTTGATAACTCAGCAATGGTTAGTGGTAGAAAGACGTGTGATACGTCAAAAGTTTCAGAATGCTGTAAAGAATAAACGACAAATTTGCATAGTGAAGCATTTAAATATTCTTTGCCTGATTTTCATAAATATTCGTCATCCCCGAAATTCTGCTAAATTTGACTGTAACATATGGATTTAACATGGATATTTGAGCTTTTATAACTTAGCGATGTTGTTGATGGAAAGGTGCGTAATATGCCAAAAGTTTCAAAATTGTGTACAGGAAAAGTGTACAACTTGCATGTCGTACCATTTAAATATTCTTTGCCTGATTTACACAAAACTGCCCCACCCCTAAAATCATGCTAATTTGTCGTTTATTCTTTGCAGTAGTCTGAAACTTTTGATGTATCACATGTCTTTCTACCACTAACCATCGCTGAGTTATCAACGCTCAAACAGGTCCAGTTTTTTGGCCCACCCTGTACTATCATGCCGCAACCAAAAACCTGCACTTTGAGAATACAGAATATGTGTAATCAATATAACACAATGATGTTCCGAGTTCTAACAATATAAAATACTACACTAAAAGTAACAAGAAATTTGAGCTAATGCTCACGAGATGCACGAAAGCCTATAGCAGTTCCAGTTCGCAAACTGTCAGCAATTTCGAGCAATTTTGTCGCAACTTCTACGGGGTACCACTCTTTGATGCCCTTGTGTGCAGGTTTCCTTGAACCTAAAAAATCGACACTTGAATCGCCAAAATCTACGTTCAATGTTGAAAATTTCATATGCTGCTTTTCCATATCTATCTCAATTGGTTTTGGTGCAATTCGTTCTTGAAATGTGTCTCGCAGCCCAAAATCGCCAAAAAATCCATAAAAACTATTTTAGCGTTCAATGTCATCCAAGGTCACTGAATTCGGTGCCAATCGAGAGCCAGTGTACGACTTCCTATTAGTGATTAATAGTAACCTAGGCCCTATCTCGCACCGTTGTTGAGATACAGTGACTCATTGGCTAAAAACTGCAAATTTTTCCCACCCTCCTCTCATTTAACACCCTCGTTTGGGGTGAACCCCTTCAAATTTATGGAAAAGCTTTACGGTTCCTGAAACTAGAGTCTTCCAGGCAGCCGACGGTGAAGATTTGGTGACAATGGCTAAGACGCGTAAAAACGCTCATTACGCTACCGTACAAGAGATTTCACCAAAATTGCATTCTGTTACTTCAACATAAACAGTATTGCAGAATGGCACTAACTTGTCATAATGGTCCATATAATCCACCTCAAGCCCAGCAGCAGCCACATCACTGCCTACTGAGACGGTATCCTGCCATCGCCGTGCAGCAGACACTGCAATCTGTCCCAGCATGCTTTGCATTTCACCGACCCACGGAGACTGTCTCTGCAAGATGTCCTCCGATTCATCTTGAAAGTCGTCCGAGGTTCCCGGGTGCAGGTATTCCATAGTAGGACAGCCAGAACAACAGCGATGGCTGTAGCTGTCAGCGAAGCAGGCAAGCCGGCAAACGTGGTACAGACTGCGGAGAACCTTGTGGTCGGATGATGTACAGTCGTCAGCCTTGTGTGGTTTAACATTCAATAAACTCGACGGCAAACAGCTGTAGAAGTTCTGATTCGTGCACATCAGGCTGTCAATCCACAACGGCTCATCTGCCAGAAAATATCGCCTCTGAAACACCCAGCACGGAAAACAATGTTTCATTTCAATAACAGAAATGAAGGTGATCTCAACACTATGTTGATGTGGTAAGCCGAGTGTTCCGTGTCATCCCAGATTCAATTTCTTGATCTTGGCGCTTCATGAATTAACTTACTTAGTTACTTAGTTTGTGTTTCTGCCATAAGAAGAAATGCTCTCTTATTTGGCAAAAATATTAGCAATCTATTCAAAACATTCGATTTTCTGACCACCCACCCACATGATAATGCTACAAATATACTATACAACAGAAGTGCCATAATGTTCATTAGTTTTCTCACAGATAGTCTAGGTTAAACTGGTAACTGCTGAAAAATACTGGAGCAAACCTTCAAAGCACACTTCTGGTCATCCTATGACTGTGTGTATAGTTTATTAACCATACATCAGCACGAAAAAAAAATGAGTAACGGTTTTATACAAAAGGAAATGCATTTAAATAGTAAATGACGAAAGAGGCAAACAAGAAATCTGAGCTAATGCTCATGAGACGCACGGGAGCCTATGGCAGTTCCTGTTCGCAGGTAATCTTGGTCTATCTTCATCCATTTTGTTGCAATTCACTCTTTTGCAGCCAAAAATTGCCAAAAAATCACTTAAAATCAATATTTTTAGGGTTCAAGGTCATTCAAGGTCATCAATGTTGACATTCTTAAGAAGCTCGTCGCCAGTGCTTGTTATGATAAGCAGCATGTCTGTGCCTATCTGCAACCATTTATACACTAAACCAGTAATTTTCAACCTTTTTTGCTGCAGCGGAATGTTACATAAGTGTCAAAAACCCTCACGGAACCCCGTGGCATGGAATGATCCGTGAGTCCAATGGCGTAGGCAAAGTGGAATTTTCAGGATGTCTGGGGACCGATGTCCCCAGCGGAGTTGAGAGACAAAAAACCTGTGGCAGTCTGGGGAAAACCCTGAAACGCTGACAATAAAGCAGCAGGCGAAAACGCGTTTGATTTTACCATTTATTTTTCCCGTAACCAAAAACACTTTACGAGGTGGTCGCCAACGACCCAAAAATTATCACTGGATCTTTTACCTTTACTTTTTTACGCCCAGGGACAGCTCAGGGGGTCTGGACCCCCCCAGCCAGTTGTGCTGTTGGGCGAAGCTTTTTTTACATTTTTCAAACAGAGTGTTTCAAGAAATGAAAGGCTTTTAATAAATAAACACATGATTTCATAATACTGACACTCATAAGTTAGTGTTCGATGTTCAATGCAAATATTCTAACATTGATAAAAAGAAGAAAAATATTCAACACTGTATGCTAAAGTAAACAGTTGGAGGCACTAATTTGGAACTAAGCATTCGGTGTGGAGTAGGGGGCTATACTTTTATGGCTTGGTTTGATGTAATTTCGCACGCTAGGTTATTGTTATTTTTTTTACTGATCACCTGCGGAACCCCTGGCATATGCTTGCGGAACCCAAAGGTTCTGCGGAACCCCGGTAAAAATCACTGCACTAGACAAACCAACAGCAAATAAATAACCACTTCTTAGAGGGGTACCCGTCTTTGACACTCGCGTGCACAGGCCTCATCGAAGCTAAACAGTTCAGACTTGGACTGCTAAAATCTACATTCCATGCTGAAAACTTCATATGCAGGTTGTCTTGGTCTATCTCCAGCCATTTCAACGCAATTCACTCTTAAAATGCATGTCGCAGCCCAAAATTGCAAAAAATTACTAAAACCCTCTAATTTGGGGGTTAAAAGTCATTCAAGGTCATCGATGTTGACATTTCTAAAAAGCTCGTCGCCAGTGCTTGTAATGATAAGCAGCATGTCTGTGCCTATCTGCAACCATTTTCATGATACGCAAGCCAATAGCCGCAAAATAACGACTCTTTAGCGATTACTTGATGACGTACTGCAAAAAGTTGGGTGTCTTAACATTTATAATTTTGTCATTGAAATATCTACCGGCGATTGAGAAAAAAGTCTTAATTCTAGCATAGGCTATGGATAGTAAAACGGTTGCAGACGCTCGAAATCGATCAAGTTCAATATTTTATTTACTGCCATGCCATACCAGGGCGATAGCATAATGACTTAGTGCGTGGCACCGCCTTGCGAATGCAATAGCGGTAGAATAACATCTTTTAGGAGGGGTGCCCTCCTTCGCTCCCTCGTTCGGGGGGACCACCTTCACCCAGCGGCATGAAATTTTGTCACGAAATACTAGAGACACTAAGCTATCATATGGTGAAAACCTGAAGTCTCCATCTCAACTGGTCTTGAAACGGTACCGGGTCGTGACGGACGGACAGACAGACGGACAAACAGACACAATTACCGTAGCTAATACGCGCTATAGCTAGCTCTCGCATGTAAAAACTGAACAACGAACAGTGTCAATGCAAAGAATATTAGAATGTGAAAAACATCAAAACTAACAGCAATTTGTCATACAGCTGTCCCTCGCTACCAGCTGGAACAAACTGAACCAATTACCATTCACAGTTCAATGTCCCCACCGCAAACAGCCTGCAAGTTTTGAATTCAAGACCCAAGACGACTTAATGTTTACCTACAGCGATGAGCAAACGGCTATGTTTCTAGCCCCCTAGGTTTTATGACACTGAAAATCTGCTTTCAACCTTAAATTTACATAGAGCAGGCATCAATCAACATAAGTAAGTAAATAAAACACACATTTACAATTTTACACGGTGCATAACTTACATGCAAATTGTTACGTGTCAGTGATTCAAGTCCACCAATTGCAGCAAAGTCAAGACGCTCGACCAATGGAGCCAGTTGAGCATCCAGTACAATGGGAAGTTGATCAGTGGTCATTCCAGTTACAGCCAAGTGCTCCAGACCTGCCAACAACGTAAACTAAACTACCTCCGCCAAGGCTATTGATTCAACACAGCTTGTCTGACGAAAACAAACAAGCGGAAGTTTTGAGTGCGTTTCAAACTATAGTTCCATTTTCTACATTGACCTAGTTCGATGTGACCTAAAAAAACCTTGATTCAATGCCATGTTATTTGCTAGGTGCCAGCACCACATTCGCTTTGCCAGCGGTTTCGCTTATGCCCCCTTTAATGCAATGGTAAAATTTCAAAGTGATCCAGAATCCAGGATTCTTGCCGGATCACCCCCAAAATTGAAGCACTGGTAGGTTATGCCATGCCCGACATACCCTCAAAATTTCAGAAAAATCCGTCCATAACTTTTTGAGTTATCTTGCTAACACACAGACAAACAAACAAACAGACAAACAGACAGACAAACAAAGTCCGACAAAAACATAACCTCCTTGGTGGAGGTAATAATAGGCAGAACATCTTTTAGTAGCTGCCAAAATGCTAAAAAAATAGTGAACGTCACTGTGAAACCAGCTTTTTTACGTATGTCTTCTGCTACAATAACATGCTGAAGGCTGTTTACACAAACATGAGTCGACACATGGAAGTAACTGAGGTCGTGTTCTATAACTGAATAACAGAATTCACTCCCCAGGGCTCGGCAATACCAAATAATGAAAATGTGTTATGCGTAACTGTAGACAACAATACAAACGGTGGCAAATAGACCCATACATAAAAATAGTAAAATCATGCACTATAATCATACAATTGTACAAAAGATTACAAGATCGGGAAAGTTGGGAAGCCGGTACTCACAATCATTAGCCGTAGCATCAATGCAGCCTTGCTGACTGTTAATATCGGCAACAACTGGTGAGGAATCGCTGCAGCCTTGATGACCGCTGTTATCAGCAACCTCCAGAAGGCTAGCAGGCAGAGACTGGCTATCATCATCGGATGAAGCAACTCGCAGCGCTCGGCGTTTGCGACGTCGCACCACCACAAACTCATCTCCGCTGTCTCGTTCAACCTGACAACTGGACAAAGACTTTGTGGAAACCGCAGCACTCGGCTGCGATTGGGTACCATCTTCGATATCAGCCGGAAGGGTGGTAACAGTAGCGGTCACTACGTTCGGTCCAAATATCGGTTCTGCCATCTTCTCAGAGGAAGTTGAGCCGGTCTGCAGGCGGACTTGCAGGCAGAGCAAGGCTCGTCGGACATCGCCGTTGAACACAGACGCCAGTGACAGCAGTTCGTTGAACGAGGTCCTGTGGTTCTCCACCAGACACAAAGTCTGCAGATAGCTAGCAACGTTCTTCTACAACAATTACAAGCAAATGAACATACTACATTATCATTTATCAGTGATGAGATATGATAACACCGTGTTTCATAGTGCGCGCAATCTCACTCAACTCAGGCACGAGATATCGCGATGACTGGTAGCATCTTGCGCTTGTACGTATACTACACATCCAAGCAGAACATGCTGTCGATCAGAGACATGAAATATGTACACTTCACCAACCACGCCACGTCACTCAACCAACACGATGGTTGGTGGCGTAGCGTAGTTTGTAACGCGTTTCGGATGAAACGAAGTTACTCTATGCCAGGCCCGGTTAGTACTGTGATGGGTGACTGCCTGCGGGCAGGTAAACCATCTCGGTGCGAAGCCTGCCAGCTAAGTCGACTCAGCCTTCTATCTTCTGTGGGATGGTAAAATGAGTACTGGCGGTGGTCACGGCCATCGCTAGGGAAGAAAACGGCGAGTTCTGCGCAACAGTAGGCCCTGTGGCCAGGACTGCAAGTATACTGACCCAGTCAGTTAAAAGCGCTGGCTGTTAATTTGAGCCGGCCATCCGGCTGACCGGGCTGTATGCTAGCTTAATTGGACTTAGCACTGCGATGGGTGACTGCCTGCAAGCAGGTAAAACCATCGCGCCGGCTTCGCCCTCGCAGGGCTCAAAGCGCCACCAAGGGTATGAGCTCCCACGCAACGGACCTTGTCTATGCAGAATCTTCTTCTTCTTCTTCTTCAACACGATCTACATGATATGCTGATGATCATGCCTTGTTACAATCGCATAATATACTGTCAAACACGCTGAAATCTATACTGACTCAAACCAAACAGTTAGAACTGGATTTGGGCATGGTGTGTCTCGGCTGGCCAAGTCTTGGTCATTCTGCAATGCCCTGATCTTTCATCTCCAGAACATAACCAGAGCCCATCCTTGTAGCAAGACGCACTACTGACAAAGGTTTGGTCAAAATCTACAGATACTGGAGATATTGCAGAAATGTCACAAACGGAAAATGCAAGATGCACGAACAAATGACACAAAGATATAAAAACCAGTAGAGACATAAAAAATCACACAATAATTACCGTAACAGAAAAACACCACAAAATCGAGCCCTTATGAAATATTTAAATAACCTTAACAGCACACAAGTAAAACAAACCGAAAGACATGTGAACGTACATGCTGCGGAGTGTGCAGCTTCAGCAATTCAACGCAGCAGGGAAACCGAGAGATGAAGCGTGTGTCGGATGCTGTCATGACGATCGGTCGTTTGGTAATGCTCATAAATGTCTCAATAGCACCCCAAAAGCCACGATCATCACTCAGCACTACGTCGACCTGCGAACCACAGCAAACCAAACACTTCTTTGTCAGATGCTGGCCCATTGGGCATTTCCCGCCGCTGGCCCGATTGTCTGGAACTCAAGTTGTCTGGAACTCACTGCCCGAAGACCTTCGAGATGCTGAACGTACATCGAAACTGTCATTGGCAGTCACCAAAGACATGAGCACTGCTCTACACTGTCCATACATCTACATGTGTCAAATAAACTGAATAACCAAAACTTCGCAAATTCAAATTCATGTTTTTAGAACTTAACCAAAATAAAATATTTTATTACTAGTAAAACAAGAAGCTAAAATTGGATTAGAGCGAGTAATTTCTTAATGGCAAATCAGCACAAAAGGGCCATTCAATGCCGTTGAAATTAAATGACATTTGGGGTTTGTTTTTGGGTAGCTTCACCGAAGAAACCCACTGCATTTTTGGGTATGTGTCTAGGTGTCTGAATCTGTATACAGAACCACACAATCTCTGTACTTACTGTACTAAAAAATACAGTACTGTAAGCAAAAACAACCAACTGGTCAACATATGAAGTAGAAAAATGCATGTTCTAGATAGTGACCAGCAAGTAAACAATATGTCGGATGCTAATTTATAAACAACAAAGTGGCAAGTATTATGTGAAATGTTCAAAGTATCATCAAGCCGTATCAACAATCCACAAATGACTCATGTGAACACTCAACATGACTAAACCTACACTAGACTGCATAAAACACAAGCGGAGTACTGCATATTGCACAATCACAATGCCGCTTTAATGCTTTACCTCGTCAAAAAGGATAAGCGATGTCTTTGCAGGATCTGTTTTAACTGACAAAATCTGCTTCTTCGTATGAGGACGTTCGACAGGTTTCAAGATCTCTGTATACAGTACAGTGAAATGTTACGCAGACCGGAGTGCAATGCAACATTACAAACATTAAACTAAAACAAGATAATGTTCATACGAACACGGAGTCTGTCCAATACAGTATATGTCCGTATAAATATAATCAGTGATTGTTTAGACCGGTAGAAAAATCAAACAGTTTAATTTCAAATGTCGGTCAGGGAAAAATGAAATTGGCAACATTCAATGGCCCATGCTCGAAAACCCCCAGAGGCGTGAAAAATCTCCCAAAAATCTCTTACGCAAGCCGAGTTATAGCCAATTTTGTCCCAAATTTCGTTGCCATGGCAACAGGGGTCAGTCGGGGAAAAATGCAATCAACAGCATTCGATGGCCCATCCCCAAAAACCACCCTATAGGCGCGAAAAATCTCCCAAAAATCTCTTACGCAAGCCGAGTTATAGCCAATTTCGTCCCAAATTTCGTTGCCATGGCAACGGGGGTTGGTCGGGGAAAAATGCAATCGGCAGCATTCGATGGCCCATCCCCAAAAACCTTCTTATAGCTGCGAAAAATCTCCCAAAAATCTCTTACACGAGGTGAGTTATAGCCAATTTTGTCCCAAATTTCGTTGCCATGGCAAAGGGGGTCGGTCGGGGAAAAATGCAATCGGCAGCATTTGATGGCCCATCCCCGAAAACCCCCTACGGGTGCAAAAATCTCGCGAAAATCTCTCACGCAAGCCGAGTTATAGCCAATTTTGTCCCAAATTTCGTTGCCATGGCAACCAGGGGAAGGGAAAGGGAACGGGGAAGGAAAATGAGGAAGAGAAAGGGTAAGGGGAAAGGGAAGGGGAAGGACAAAGGGAAGGAGAAGGAAAAGGGAGGAAGAAAGGGAAGAGGAAGGAGAAGGGGAAGGAGAAGGAAAAGGGAGGAAGAAAGGGAAGAGGAAGGAGAAGGGGAAGGAGAAGGAAAATGAGGAAGAGAAAGGGTAAGGGGAAAGGGAAGGGGAAGGACAAAGGGAAGGAGAAGGAAAAGGG
>Ga0056128_1007458_pt1 | contig 13803 bp, 4 predicted proteins | sample WorMetLIZISLAND2_FD_71113 | JGI IMG/M metagenome (GOLD analysis project Ga0056128, IMG submission 71113) | Marine gutless worms symbiont microbial communities from Max Planck institute for Marine Microbiology, Germany - Olavius geniculatus... ... | reverse complement strand
ACCGCGTCGTTTGAGCCATCGCACGCAAAAATCCGCCGAAGGGTCTGACCTGTAGGTGAGTTGACTAAAAAAAAGGTATATAGCTACAAAAATTTTTGCGTATATTTCACCCATTTGCCGTGAAGCCCCCCTTGAAGGGATTTACATGAAATTTTGCATGAGGGGTCATCTCGCCGATGTAATCGACCGTGCCAAATTTTATCTCAATCAGATCAGGGGTTTTGATTCTGTGGGGGGTCGAATTTTTGGCTTTCCCATAAGAAAGAGAAGTCGCCGTTAACACAGGCTTGAGCTACCGTTCAGCCTGTGATTACATATGTACGCGTATAATGGAGTTCTGACATTTTTAGGTTCAGGTCATTTTTTCGTGTTTTGTGTTTCTGTAAAGGTTAAACTTTCTGTTTCTTTACTGTAAAGGTTAAACCTACTGTTCTGTTATTATGTGTTTGTGTGCATTCTGTCTGGAAAGGCCATCCCCGAAATTACCTATTCTGTATCGGGCGGGACGTTAAACCTACTCACTCACTCAACCTCCCCCCTTCAGGCTGCCCATGGGAGGCTAGGTCATTGTGCCCGTACCTAATGTCCTTGGGGACATGGTCGGCAACTGTGCAACTCAGAAGGCGCCAGAGGCGTATGACAGACAGGCAGACAGATAGACAAACTGTTCGTGCATTTTTGTAAAATTAGTATTTTTATTATTGCTGATATATTATCAACATTATTATGGCACATTTTTTGTCACATTTTTATCTCTGCAAAAAGTAATTTTATTCATATTTATTATTCCCCCAGCCCTTCAAATAAAATGAATTTTATTTCTAATTTAATCAGCATTTTTCTCAGCTTATTTTTTATATTGCTGTTTCATATTATGTTTGTGTGACATATGTATTTTCTTTGTCCATAAGTATCTAATTTTGATCAGAGACTGAAATTGTGCAAGAAGCAAACTTTTGGCCTAATTTGTAAGGCATAAGCAATTACTATGATCTAATTGTCTGAAAATAGGTCACAGTAAAACTAAGTCACATGACGTCACTAGCTGTGACGTCATCATAGTGTCATGTCACGTGGTCGGTTGTTGTTGATAGTACTGTTAGATCTGTTGGCTTCATTATGTATGCTAATTAATTACCAGTGGCGTGTTTGTGCAAGTTGCAGGACTTCCTCTTCCCCCCTGAAAGTTGGAAGAAATCGCAATTTTTTTCTAACGTGCATACTTCATTACTTTGCAGTCTGAATAAGATGAAACAGTTTTTAGTGGAAATAATGTAGATGTGTACGGCTTTTGAAAGTGTATCTGAAATGTTTATTCACCCCTGCTTTCCTCAGTTTTAAATCCGCTTCTGTTAATTATGTGTGCTAATTGATGTTTTTATCTGACCATTCCGTTGACATTTTTATCTCGCCATTCCATTGACATTATGCATGCTAATTAGTTGTGTATGCTGGCGATGATGATGCATCAGATTTTTAGTGATAAATTGTGTTTTAAACTAAAATGATAGTTATTTGGAAAAAACCTGCTATGATCGTTTAGAGTTGATTACTTGTACTGATCAGTTGATCAGTTGTACTGAATAAGATTTGGACCAAGGCTTTGGTCTAAGTACAGACTTTCTAAAGCGTTCGGCTTCAGCTTTAGCTTAGCGAAAGTATAAGTCAGAAGTTTAAGTCAAAAAGTGAAGTCGCCCAATGTTTTGCTATTCTGCACTTGCTATGGTGGCAACGGCTAGTAGACTCTATGGCTAGCTAGCTAGAGCAACAAAGATTTTTGGCTGGCTGTCGGTAACAACAACAAGAAGCCCAGCTATCGCTAGGATAGCCTACCGTACTGGTTGTCAGTGACTTTCAAGGTCATCCAAGGTCGATGATTTTCATATAATTTGAAAGCCAATATACCACTTCCTGTTAGTGATTACCGGTATTAGTAACCTTGGCCCTATATACGATGGTCATCTCAAAAGTTTCCGGCCTCGACATAGTAGACAATAATATTTTCCACAATCTATACATCAGTGAAACGTAAATCCTTTACTGATTTATGCTGTTTTGGATGTGTGACTTAGTCGCTCTTACACAGTAGTGTAAACTGGTAAGTTTTTAAAAATATTTAATAGTAGTAGTATGGATAGCCCAGATTATCTGTGGCCCAATATAGGATAGATGCACGTATGCATGGTCAATGTTGACCATTCATAGAAATCTTCCATAGCAAGTTGAATATGTGACCCTAAAAGGTTAAGATCGCGACCGTAAAATATCTGGGTCAGATATCTCCGTAATTGATCACCTGTAGAAAAAATTATTTTAGTAATAAAACAGCTCATTGCCACACGGTCAATGCGATGCAGACAATAACGCAATTTTTGCTGTTTTTGATGTGCTAGTCCTTAAATGTTGCCGATAAGAAATGTATAAACTGATGTTTTGTACATTTATACTTGTAAGAATGACTTAAGCTTATAGTCTATAGAAGGCTTTTATTAATTGAAAATGTAACGAAAGCGCAGGTTGCTCGCGAGGTTCATCAACAGTCAGAACTCTTCGTGTAGTCCGATTTTTAGAACTGTCGAGAAAGATTTGAACGATATGACGTTGATGTTAAGTTTTTCATTGCTATTTTTAGGGCGAAATATATGTGTAAGCCTATATTAATTGCAGCAACGCGAGAATAGCCTACATAGCCAGGACATGTTTACTCTGCCAATCATTACTCCACGCGCAATGATGAGTGACGGAAAAAACAACAATTAGCGACGGAATTGTTTTAACTGGCAGTGAAGCGACAATAAGAATATGACGCAAAAACATTCAAGCGCACATTTTCTTCACAACACTAACTACAACTAATTTGCACACACACGCGTTAACTATAGCTTTCACTAAATGACATAAAACATTTTTACTAATATTGCACCGAAAAAAAGTTTTGAGTGTTTGCGGTTGCCGTGGCTTCCTAAAAAAACTGCGTCGCTAAAACTTATTGGACCAGCAGAAATTTTTTGGCATGTTTTACTTTGCGTTTAACCAATATATGCCTAGCATCCTTTATAAAAGACACCTACTTTGACGATAAATCATAAAATAACTCCGGCATATATGGGTTGAAGTTTTATTGCCCGAAACTTTTTGTGTCCACAGGGTGCGGCAAAAAAGTAGCCCCCTAAAGTTTTTTGCTGTTTTCTCAGCAACCGCTTGAAATTTTAATTTGAAATTTTAATTTATTTAGTACAACATTCTACATCTAACTGCCAAGTAAAATGTGATTCTGTTAAAAAATGACGAAGTTATAGACTTTTTAACATGACCGCCTACCGATTTTTCAGCATTCAAAAATGTTCTGGCTTCAACGCCAATTTAATAACATCGTTCAAACAACACAGTTAACTAATGATCAAATGCCAGAATGCCATTGTCAAAGCAAATGTTCGAAGTGTTCACCACCAGCTCCAAGCAACAACACCAGCCTCCAGTCGCCTTATTTGAGAAATCTTTTACAACCTTGTCAATCGGTCCCTGTGGCAGGTTGCTCCAGATAGCCTGAAGCGCTCGCTTGAGTTCAGCGATTGTATTCGGCTTTGTTTTAAGCTTGCGGTAAGCTTCCAACATTGCACCCCACACATGATAGTCCACTGGGTTCATATCCGGCGAATTTGGAGGCCACTGGTCTTTGGTGATGAAATCTGGACAATTGGTCCGCAGCCAGTTCTGTGCGCTGCGCAGCGTTGCGCGCTACGCCGCTATACGTGTGTGCTGGCGCGCCGTCTTGCTGGAAGATGAATCCAGTGGGCAGCCGGCGATTGCTTTAAAGGAAGGATAATTTAATGATAATTTATAAACAATACAAATTGCTGTTTGTCAAAACGTCACTGTGACGTCATCGACAGTAACGTATAACCAGTTTTTAAAAATTAAATAGCATTTTTAGCATGAACATTTTTGAATGCCGAAAAATCGGTAGGCGGTCATGTTAACAAGTCTATAACTTCGTCATTTTTTAACAGAATCAAATTTTATTCGGCAGTTAGATGTAGCAGGTTTCAGCAAATAAAGTAAAATTTCAAATTAAAATTCCTAGCGGTCGCTGAAAAAAAGGCGAAAAACTTTAGGGGGCTACTTTTTTGCCGCACCCTGTAGTTTGTTATGTATGCATCTTTACTTTGATTCTCACTGATACTATTCAGCGTGTCAGTTTGTCTCAAGTAGCCGACATGCCATAAAATAAAAATAACATTTTCTCGTTCTCTCCCCATCCCTACTTTTTCTCTAGCTTCAACCTAAAGCGCGGTGGTTTTTTTTAGCCCAACTGGCTAGTTGGGCAGTTGTAGTTTACTTATGTAGGTGTTCAGAAATTCAATAGGCAAATTGCTAGTGAGAATGCAGAAAAGACTTCAATAGTTTTGCTCCAAAAACAACAGAGTTCGCCTATAGGGGACTAATATACGAGTACCTGAGTGAATGTAAAAAAAAACAATTTTACAAGCCAGGGAAACAACTAAACAAGTATGAGTTGTGTACACTTAGACTACTATCTACTACTGATATCGCACAAGAATTACTCGTACACAAAAAAATATTACAGAAATCAGAAACAAATAATAAAATAAAATAAATAAAATTAAATAAATAACTAAAGAGGAAAAACTGTATTGGGTAGTAAAAACGATTCCAAAATGGAATCGGTCAAACAAAAATCGAAAGTAAGAGTAGTATTATAGTTGTAGTAGTAGTAGCAGTAGTTGTAGTAGTTGTTGTTGTTGTCGTGGTAGTTGTAGCTGTAGATGTGAATGTGGAAAATAACTAAACGGACAAAGCTATATAGCACCACCCGACACACAGACTTGTAAACGCACCAGTACACACCAATATACACCAGAGGCGTCGTAGCAGGAAGCAGGAAAGAAGGGGGACAATTGAACCACCCCCTAAGTTCTGCGTTCCCCAATCTCTAAACTTTTGGCTGTTTAAAAATTGCTGGAAAATCTTATTATTAGAACATTTTCGTTCAGAAATGCAAAATTTGTGGCTGAAAAAACAAATTCAGGATAATTTCGGGGTAGAATTAATTTTTAGCGCCCATACTCTGCTCTGTCAGAAATGTGCAACTGTCTGTCTAAATTCTGACGCAAATTTGCGGTGTCTGATCAGAAAATTGCAACTTTCTGCCCTGCTTACTTTTTACGCGCGACAGCATGTAAAGCTACGCGCGTCTTTGCCATCGTCTAGGCGTCTGTCCGTCCGTCCGTTCGTTCGTCACACCCTGGAACTGTATCAAAACGGCGACACCTAGAATCCTGACATCTTCACTATGGCTGCCCTAAGGACTCTAGTTTTTAGTGACAAAATTTCATGCTCATAGGTGATGAGGTTCCTTTCAACCGAGAGCGTCAAAGTGGGGTACCCCCGCCTAAAAAGATGATTTTTGCCACTATTGGCTCTTACAGTGTGACAATGGTTGCAGATAGGCCTATAGGTACAGAATTGATGCATGCAACGTCATACAAGCACTGATGACATGCTATTTAGACTTGTCAACATCGATTACCTTGAACGACCTTGAACGACCTTGAACCCCCAAAAGGAGTTTTTAAAAATTCTTTTTGAAATTTTTGGCTGTAGCGCACATTTTAACCGTGAATTGCGACGAAATAGCTGGATATAGACCAGGATAACCTGCATGCGTAATTTTCAGCATTGAACGTAGATTTTAGCAGTTCAAGTCACGACCCCCTAGGTACAAGGAGGTCTGCGCAGTCAAGCGTCAAAAACGGCAACCCCCCTTAAAAGTTGTTATTTTACCGCTTCAGCGTGAAAACAGTTGCAGATGACGATGCACTGGTGACGAGCTTTTGAACGGTATCAACATCTATGACATCGAATGATCTTGAACTTCCAAAATAAGGGGTTTTAGTGTTTTTTTGCAATTTTCGGCTGTGGTGCACATGTCATAAGTGAATTGCGCCGACATGGCTGAAGCTGGACAACCTGCAAACAGGAACTGCTAAGGCTGTCGCGCGTCTCATGAGCTTTGCTCATATTACTTGTTTTACCCCACAACGCCGCTGTTTATGAAACGGTAACATTACTGCATTGTCATCTACTGCACGTTTTGACGCCGCTGTGCTAGGGGTATGTCTAGACTCTGGAAAGGGGATGGGGTTATGTACGGACACCGTTTGCTGGCCGCTTAATGTCCAACATATACATATATTTTAGACTTGTCAACATCGATTACCTTGAACGACCTTGAACCCCCAAAAGGAGTTTTTAAAAATTCTTTTTGAAATTTTTGGCTGCAGCGCAGCCTATACATATATTTTTACTAGTTTAGCAATGTCTCTGCTAGTTTAGCACTAAAACATACAAAAAAGTCCAAAAAGTCCATAAAACATTGTATTTTCTGTTAAAAGGGATGAGCTCCAAGTCAGCATTAACAAAGTAAAGGCCAGCGGTCCTCAAGGCGAGGCCAAGGCCAAGGCCACTGAGAAAATAAGTAAGTAAAGTAAGTTTGACAATTTTATAGTCAGAGCACATTTATTACATGGCGTCGAGGCCAAGGCTAAGACCAGACCTTTTCGTAGTCAAAGCCAAGACCACATTTTTTCTGTTCCATGACTTTTCTCGAAAACCTCAGCTTATAAAAATTTTCCATAAAACTTAAGTTTACCCCTTTCGTGAATTGCATCAATCAGCAAAGCAAGCGGACATATAGGCCTAAGACTATAGCTCTACTGACAAAATGCTGCTACATCTCTTCACATAATCGGTGAAAATTCTACTTCCATATAGCTAGTGAGCAACGTGTAATGTAATCTAATTATTTCCTGAGGAAGGAAAGGGGTGAGGTCAGGGGCACGTGACCTTGTGTTTCCACCAATCAGCTGCGGCGTGCTGGCACGGCGTCCCGTCGCCGTGACAAACGTACTGGGGTGGTGAAGCGTCCGCTGCCTGCACCGCGCCGCTGTTAGCATGGTTACCATCATCATAATTATCATCATCAGCAACAGCGTAACTGTTGAAAAGATGCGGAGTATTTGTAGTAGTATCTGTAGTAGTTGCTCGTTGTGACAAAGACGAGTCGAGTTCCTGGGATTCTTTGGCCAAAGATATTGTCTCTGCAACGAAAAGAACAGGGAATAAAACAGCCTGAAACTCGCCGATACACGATCTTTTTTGGTTTTGGGCAGTGCTACGCAGGGATATGCACGAAATTTTTGTCTGTCCAATGCAATGCATAGCATTGGACAGTGTATAAAATCACCTGAGTGTCCGTCCGTCCGTCTGTGAGTCCGTCCGTCCGTCCAACTTTTCTTAAGCTCTCTTCCTTCCACTTTCCCCTTCTCTTTATCCTTTTCCTTTTCCTCCTCTCCCCTGTCCCTTTTCCTTTCCCTTTTTCTTTTCCCATTTTCCTTTTCTTTCCCCTTCCACTTTCTATTCCTCTTTCCTTTTCCTTCCCCTTCTCCTTCTTTCCCTTCCCTTTCTCCTTCCTCTTTTTCTTTCGCTTTCCCGTTTCCCATTTCATTCTCCTTCCACTTTCCCTTCCACTTTCCCTTCCCCCTCCCTTCCCCTTCTCCTTTTTTTCTCTTCCCCTTCTACTTCCCCTTTCCCTTTTTCCTTTTACCCTTGTCCTTTCCCTTCCTCTTTTCCTTTTTCTTTCTTTTTCATATTCCCCTTTTTTCCTTCCCTTTCTCCTTCCCCTTTCCCTTTTTTCCCATTCCCCTTTCCCTTTTTTCCCTTTACCTTCTCTTTTCTTTTCTCTTCTTCCTCATCTTCTCCTTTCCCTTTCTCTTCCTTTTCCCTTCCACTTTCCGTTTTCCTTTTCTTCCCCTCCCCCTTCCTTTTTCTCTTTCCCTTCTTCCTTCTTTAATTCCGTGTCAACGTCCGTGCGTCTAACATTTTAGGCGCCATATCTCCATAACGGTGCAAGATAGACGCATGGTGATGATGGGCTTTTTATATAATATATGTAAAAAAACTTACCAGTTTGTAAGGACGATGTGATGATATCAGTCTTCTAAAACAGCAAAAGTCATTTGGGTAACCTTAGATGGGGCTATGCATATGGCGTACTTACAAGCTGACTTTAGTTGGTAATCACTAACATAACAATATATGACTTCACAGGCCGGTGATTATTTGTCGCGTGATTAAATGTCCAAGTGTTTAACTGTCACGTGATTATATGTCGCGTGATTAACTGTCGGGTGATTAAGTGTCCGTACACACGAGTTCCTATGGGTGGTCCATAGTGACCATGCGTTTATCTGGCACAGTTACGGAGATATGGCGCCTCAAATATAATGGGGTCACGAGTTTGACCTTTTGGGGTAACGTGACGTCATCGGTCATGAAAAAAAGATGGAAGACGGGAAAGAGAAAGAGAAAGGGGGAGGGGAGGGAAAGGAAGGGAAAAAGTGGGAGGGAAAAGGAAGGAAAAGTGGAAGGAGAAAAGTAAAAGAAGTTAAAGGGAAGGGGAATGAAAATGGAAAAAGGAAAGAAAAGGAAAAAAGGAAGGGGGAAAAGTAAGGAATAGGGGAAGGAAAGGGAGAAGGAAAAGGGAAAGGGATAGGGGAAGGAAACAAGAAAATGGGAAAAAGGGAAAGGGGAAGGAAAAGAGGAAGGGCAAGTAAAGGAAAGAGGAAACGGAAAGTAAAGAGAAGAGAAAGCGGAAGGGAAAGGAAAAGGGGAAAAGAAAAAAACAAGGAAAATGGGAAGGGAAAGGAAAAAGGGGTAGAAAAGGAGAAGGGAAGGGGTAGGAAAATGGGGAAGGGGAAAGAGGAAAAAAGGGAAAGGACAAGGGAAAAGGAGAAGAAGAAAGGGAGAAAAAAGGAAAGAAGAAGGGAAAGGGAAAGGGAAGGTGGAAGGAAGATAACTTAAGAAATGTAGGACGCACGGACGCACGGACAGAAAGGTGATTTTATACTCTGTCCAATGCTGTGCATGGCATTTGACGTATTAAGCGTAAAAATCGGTCTAACGGACTCGCCTGTAGGCGAGTTCAAAAACAAAAAGTGTAGTAAATTTCGAACAGGAGGGCTGTATATTTCACTTATATGGGGAGCAAAAAACCCCTGTGCGGATTGAACCCAAGGTTTTGATGGTATAAGTCCACGACGTAATCACGCCATTCAAATTCGGTGACGATCGGTTCAGGGGTTTTTGGTTGGCTGAGGGTCAAATTTTGCCTTTTTTTGCCTTTGAAGGTGGTCCTTACAACACTCACACTATCGTGTAAGGTGTGATTTTATAGTAAAGCGCTGGTGACGTATCAAATGGTCTCATAACTGAAAATGTTTATTGCTTAGTTAGAATAATACAGAAGGATGAAATCATCATTGCACTCCAAACGAGGGCGCTAAATAAGAGGGGGTGGGCAAAATTTGCGATTTTTGGCCAATAAGTCGTTGTATCTCAGTAACGGTGAGAGATAAGGCCTAGGTTACTATTAATCACTAATAGAAAGTCGTATACTGGCTCTCGATTGGCGCCAAATTCAATGACCTTGAATGACCTTAAACGCCAAAGTAGGGGGTTTTTATGGATTTTTGACGATTTCTGGTTGCGACACAAGTCTATATCATTCACAAGGTGACGCCACGCTACTATCGTTTTGCGATCCAGATATAGAATTTGGTATTTGTATAACTTAACAACTTAGCGTAAACCGGAACTGCTATAGGCTTTCGCGCGTCTCGTGAGCTTTAGCTCAAATTTCTTGTTTTATACCGGTCTAAACAGCTCACTGATTACATTTATACGGACATATACTGTAAACTTTCGAAATGCATTGGACAGACTCCTTGTGCATATGATCATTATCTTGTTTAAGTAGAAACCGAGACGAGACCGAGACGTAATATTGCTCCGAGACCGACACGTTAGTATGTCTTGAGACCGAGACGTCGAAACCGAGACAGCATACTCGCAACTGCCCGAAACAATGTCACAATGCAAAAAGCTAGTGCCAAGCAGTGTTATTTTTTGTTTATCAGTCTATTATCTGTGTACAATTCAACAGTTTTTGTGCTGTTTCTGTATTAATTATGAAGCAAAACATATAAACAATTATTAGTACCGTTGTTCTGTTGAAAGGCTTCGAAGGTTGATCGTTCACGTCTGAAGAGAAGTTGAATGTAGGTCTCGTAGAACCAATCCGAGTGTGACCTTGAACGACCTTGAGCCTGGCGCATGCGCAGACTGTTCGTAAACAGCAGCCGACGAGTTAGATGATGTTCCTGTATCATAGAACACTTAAAGCTATGGAACGTCACCTGTCGTATAAGATCACAATGTTTACCTGCCCCCGACACAAGTAAACATGCGCTGCCTCAACACAAGCCGACCGGTACTTGATTTACCACCTACTCCAGAGGGATGGAAGGCTGAGTTAATCTACGTCGATGGTTGATGTATCAAAACTGTGTAACGTTTGCTGTTTGAAAAGTGAATAGCCAAAAAATAATAAATTAATACAAGTAAGAAGGTAGTAAATTAACTTAGCAGACGCAATTTAACAGTTAGCCACAATGCGCCGCGATTTCAACGCCCGAATAAAAATGTTTTTAGCAGCCGGTTAAACTGTTCAAAGTTAATGTCAGTTTGTCTCAGATGAGCTGGCAGACTGCTCCACAGCCTCGGACCTGCAGCAGCAAAGCATCTGTCATCATAGCTGCTGTAGGTCCGTCTGATGACTCATATCCTTGAGTTGGCAGAACGCAGCTGATGACGACCTTCTTAGGAGACCAGCTGACAGTCGGCGGCCAGGTAAGGTGGAGCCATGCCGGACAGTGACATCCACCCGAAGCCGAACCGGAAGCCAGTGCAGCTCCTGTAGCACCAGCGTTTTGTGGTCATAGCGTCGAGCGCCCAATACTAAACCCAAACGTAGTGTTCACAAAATGTGCTGAAAGTCAGTTTGCTAGGTAATAACCTATATGGGGAGCAAAAACCCCTGGGCGGATTAAGCCCAATTTTTGGATGGTAGGGGTCCAGGACGTAATCACGCCATTCAACTGTCCATCGATAATGTCCAACGCTAAAACACAGTGTGTACAAAAGCTACTACGACAGCTGCTGCTGCTGCTGCTGTTGCTTGCTACTACTACTGCCACGACTACAACAACAACTACTACTACAACTGACCGGCTGCGTGACGTAGGCGGTTAGTAGTCGCGGCTGCTGTGTTGTAGTTGTAGTTGTAGTCGCAGATTGTAGAAGTTCAGTTCTCTTAGCGGTGACATCTTGTTCAAGTGCTGCTCCATCGCTGACGACTTGTCGTGACTTTTCCACGTCAATGTAAGTCACCCTTCAATACCGATCCAAATCAAACAATCAAGATCAACTCCTGCTCGCCGGCGACCAGGTTACATAGCGAAAGAAAACGCGGCTCGTTGCCCTCTCATCAAAAAGCCTACACCTCTCGGCCTTCGGCCTTATATTACCGCAGTGGCGTAGACAATGGGGGCAGGGTACCTAGCCCCTTTCTCCCAATCATGGCCACGCAGAATTTTTTGTTACAAATAAATATTCTGGACTCATGAATATAATTACAATTATTGTTGCCAGCAGATCTCATATTTTAAGGCTATAATAAACCAAATTGGATATTGGCTGGGGGAGTTCCAGACCCCACTGGGGGAGCTCAGTGCTTTCCTAAACCCCCTAGTTGAAACTTGAAGGAGGAAAAAGAAAAGAAGGAAAAAGGGAAGGGTAAGAACGAAAAATGGAAAAACGAAGGGCAAAGGGAAAAAAGAAAGGGCAGCCCCCAATTCACGTTTTTGGCTACGCAGTTCAAAAAGTCCGAAATTTTAATTTAATTTCAATTTTAATTAATTTGTTTGACATTAATCAACCAATTAATTGTTAATTTTCGCAGCCCTGATTTCGTGTTTCCTTAGTTCTTAGCCAGACACCAGCTTACACTGCAAGACCACGGATATAAGACCAGTGCATCGCGCGGTGTGCCTGTTTACGTCCCAGCTTTCGCTGGTACACATTTCACCTACCCACGGAGAAATGGCCAGGCTGAGTTAACTCAAGTGTCTAGTTACATACCGAGATGGTTTACTCGTCTGCTGATGGTCACCCATCCAAGTACTAACCGAGTTCGGTGTTCATTAACTTAGTTGATGCAACCACCTACGTTACCAACTAAGCCAAACTGCATCCTCGTAGTCGTTTATAGCAGATAAAATGCAATTATTACAGCAATTAAAACCTGAGAAAAGGCAGATCTTTGTAGAGATAGCAGCCACGAAGTAAGACGTCAAATTTGCCCAGCAAAGCCCCGGGACTACTATTACAGTGCTGGTCCCAGTATTTGTATGTCGTAGTATTCGCCTACAACGACAACAACTACGCCCTAGTAATACTATACAACTACAGTTTTTTCATTTTTTGTATTGACCGTTAGCAACTAGCAAGGTCAAGTACAAGTGAGGAAATACTCGTATGCAAATAAAATAAATTTTAAAAAAATCAACTGACTGACCGATCGTTTTTTATTATTCTCTCGTTTGCTACCACAGAAGTAAGGCCTAAATGAGTAAGTAACTTAATAAATAAAATAAATAAATGACATGAAGTTTCATAGTTTAGTATTTCAGCCGTAGGAAATTGAGTGTTGTGGGCGTTAAAAAACTAAAATAAATTTACAAACAGACGAACAAATCAATCAATCGGTTGATCAATGTGCTGGAATTTTTACAGTGTTCTAAGTTCCAATACTATCAAAAAGTAGAAGACCGCACGATTATACAAGCAAAACATTACCAAAGATTACAAAACAGCATAAACGGACATTCGTCAATAGAATCGTATTCAGCAAACGTTATTATAATTATTGTACTCCCTTGCTCATATTTCATTGTGTTATTGTGTACTTGTATTTTTGTATTTTTTCTTCGTAATATGTTTTGTAGTTCTTTTTGTTCTTACGTATGTAAGAACTGTTAACTGTTCTCACGCGTTTGACGTAACTGCCTATTGCATAATAAAATAACTAAAATAAATAAAACCAAAAATTGCCTTCCAGTTTATAAAAAAGACTTGTACAATCACACATATAAAACAGCATCGTATCCAACCCCTGGCCGCTTGTAGACGTTTTTCCAGAGGTCGGCGATGGTTTTCCGCAGGCAGAAGAACGGATCGGTGATTTTCGTGAATCCAGCACGCCTCCTCAGCTCGGCGTCCTGGCTGGAAGTAAACATGGCCTCGTGCAGCCGCGTCGTTTCCATGTATTCCATGCTCTGTGTGGGACTATGGAACGGCGTCAACTCAGCCTCCTGTGAACAGTGCAATCAAGGCCAAAGTAATCTGGTAAAAGGCGAAATCGCTGTGGCTAGTCTACCTAACCACTCGTTTGTATTTGCCAGGCGGCATAAAGATTATCTAAATGTGACACGTGACGTGCGACTATTAGAGAGACAACAATAACGCCAGTCGTGTTTGTCGTTATTCAGTTATTTCTGAGCCAACGCGTGTGTTACCAAGTATGGATTCATTGTTGTAAACGGCCAAACCAAACCAAACTACTACTTCTGCATTTCACACGGTAGTGTAGCAACAGTACGAAGGTGAAGCGGCGAAACAATACTCATTTACGTCATGTTTCTTTGTGATGTTGCACTCCAAAAAGTATTTAACAATTTTTAGCGTGCAACATCATAACGAAACTTGACGTAAATGAATTAAAATCGACCAACGCTTTGTGGATTTATTCAAAAAAATAACACTGACACAGTTTTTATTGGGAAGACACAGTGTAGTACAGTAAACAATAACTAAGGTAATTAA
>Ga0056128_1007457_pt1 | contig 13805 bp, 9 predicted proteins | sample WorMetLIZISLAND2_FD_71113 | JGI IMG/M metagenome (GOLD analysis project Ga0056128, IMG submission 71113) | Marine gutless worms symbiont microbial communities from Max Planck institute for Marine Microbiology, Germany - Olavius geniculatus... ... | reverse complement strand
GTGCTAGGGGTAGATCGGCGATCTCGCACTAGTGAGCAGAAAATTACTAGTGGTAGATCGCCACTTTATCTAATTACATTTATCACATTATTAATGTAAGAATGCAGCCATATTTCTTCAGTGCATTACCAGGACTGTGGTTGGGACTGAAATATCTGTCACTTTGTTATCAATGGTGAAACGGTACAAGTGCTTACCTGCAAATTTCCGATTTCACTCACGTTAATCAATTGCCAGAGATGTCTAAAGTCCGAAAATAAAGAAATATTCACGAACGTTTCACGTTTTTCTAACTATTTTGCAACAAATCGTAGATGTCCACGCAATGCGACGATCTACCTCTAGCAATTTTTCAGTGCTAACAGCAAGATCGCCGATCTACCACTAGAATTATTGATACGTTTCTTTTCATTACAATTTTTATCTTGTTTTATCCGGTACTATAAGTGCAGATTATATGGGAAATTAGTAATTTTTACATTGCACTCTGCCATGTTTGTTTTCAGCGCCGATTTTCATCCCGAGTGGATTCGGAATGAAAAATCGACTTCAAAAATCGGTACCGATTTCGGCGCCGATTTTCGGAGTCGACTTCGGCGCCGAACTCTGGTGTGTGTGTCATTGGCACAAGAAGGTTAAACCACCGATCGGTGATTTTAACGTTGTGGGTTATTATCACCGATCGGTGATCCTAATCACTTCGGTCGGTAACTAAGGCAACATGACAACATGTGATACAAGGCCATACGGATCAGAACTAACTACAAAATTACTACACTCTCTAACGTAACAACAGTGCACTGTTATGCGCGCTGTAAATGAACTTATCAAACCAATACGACGAAAATTACGAAATACATGTATCCGAACGTAAAAATAAATAAACGAAACCGGAAACGTTTCGAATTTCAATTTCACCTTGCGATTTGCTTTTAGATCGCTGAGATTTTCCTGTTTCCTGCACGGCGCGGAATAAAATTATAAAATGTTTCTGTGGTACATTACAACATTTATTTTGGTAATTGTTGTTCGCATACCGTATTTGTAGTTATTTGCCATTACTGTTACCAATAAAGATGATTTCTGCCACCTGTCTATCTGGCGAAATATCGTTTCTGTGTGTTGTGCATTCCCATGCAGCATCAGTACTTTGCGGAATGCGGAATTTCGAAAAAAAGTGTATTTTGCGGAATTAAAATTGCGGAAGATGTTTTTGTTGTTGAGTTAACGTCCGTCAAGTTGGTTGGAAATTGGATATTGGACATTCAGACATTCGGATGGAAAGCCAACGGTACAATAATACAGATATCGGACGCGCTTATTTTGCGTTTTATTCGCCGTTTTTGCTATTATTCGGACACTTTTCCATCGATAGTTATATATTGGCAGCAAGAGACTTAAAAGCGATCGAATAAAACGCAAAATAAGCGTCGGATGTCTGATCGGTCGAATGTCTAAATATCAAACTGATGTTTGATATTCAGACATTCGGCCGATCAGACATCCGACGCTTATTTTGCGTTTTATTCGATCGCTTTTAAGTCCAATTGCTGCCAATATATAACTATCGATGGAAAAGTGTCCGAATAGTAGCAAAAAAACGCCGAATAAAACACAAAATAAGCTTCTGGTGTCCGTACAGTCGAATGTCCGAATGTCTGAATATCAAACTGATGTTTGATATTCAGACATTCGGCCGATCAGACATCCGACGCTTATTTTGCGTTTTATTCGATCGCTTTTAGTCTTTTGCTGGTTAATATATAACTATGACTGGAAAAGTGTCCGAATAAAACGACGAATAAAACGCAAAATATGCCGATTAAAATGCAAAATAAGCGTCCGGTTGAATGTCTGAATATCCAATCAGTTGCATATTCAGACATTTGAGCTATACCTGTGGGCGGTCGCTTATTTTGAGTCGCAACCGATGGCTTTTTAGACTAATGCTCATTATATAGCTAACGGCGTCACAGTATCAGACAAGCTAAAAAAACGGCAAATGTACAAATTTCGGAATGAAATGCGAATGTTCTAATGTTTACTTTGCTAAGTTTGCCATTCAGACAATCAGACATTCGGACGTAGGCTACGATTAACAAAATTACGTTACTTCTTATGTTCGGCTACAAATTCCACAAGTAAATATTTTGCTAATTCTGACAGGTCCTGGCGTCGTCGCCAAGTGTCCGTATTTTTCGCAGACTTTGTAGAAATAGACATATACGTTTGATTTTCAAACCGTATTATTGTACCGTTGGCTTTCCATCCGAATGTCTGAATGTCCAATATCCAATTTCCAACCAACTTGACGCGGGTGTTGAGTTATGTCAATTAAATAAGTGTACAATTCTACAGAGTGCTCGACCACCATGCTCACAAGTCTCGTTGTGTCTTGCAGGAGGCGATAGTAGGCTAATTTTTATCACTGCTTTGCTAGGCCTACATTACCTTGATTTAATATCAGGCTAATAAGTGACCCGCATTGAATAACTATTATATCAACTGGCATTTTAACGTGCCAAACGTGCAACGCAAAATGAAAATACTGTACGTTTGTCGTTGCGATAAACGGCTCTAATATAGTGTGTCTGCTCAGGTATGCCTATAGGCCTAACTATCCACGAACTATTCACGGCAGTGGCAATTGTCTTTGATCATGCGATACAATGCAAGACTCTTAATTAGGCCTACCTGAGTAGACGTCTCAGCCGTCACAGTAGGTCTTCTTAATGACCTAGGCTACTTGAGTTGACCTTGCATTCATGTGTGATGTGCGCCGTGAGTTAACAGACTTCAAGGCATTTTAAGAGTTAAGTTGAAGACGTCAATATGTGATTACTTTGCCGACTGTGTGACTGTGCCGTTTGTGATGTGCCGGTGTTTATTCGAGACTCAAATGTAAGCCTAAGCCTACACGAGGTTGATTGTTTGATTTAATTTCAATTTTGCGGAATGCAGAATACGGAATGTGGAAAAAGTCTAAGTTGTAATTTGCGGAACGTTTTGCAGGTGAAATTGTGCAGAATACCCCTTTTCAAATTTTCGCAATCCACATTCCGCAAAGTACACCTTCCCGTGGATGTAGCATGGCTGATTTCCCGTCCATTTTGTAGCTGATAAGAGTCAATAGTCTGTCAGTTATATCCCGGCCATTAAATTATTTTAAACGGTTTTTGTTAATAAACAATGCATTGTATGTGCGCTTGCCACTTGCTTAACAGTGAATCTTGTGAATCATGTCTGGTTTATCTTTGGTAATTGTTATCAGCACTCCACTGATGTGTTTTACAGATATGACAGATTGGCCAAGAACGTAGTCGACATGTCGAAGAGTGAGCTATTAGCTAAGCTGAAGCAGGTTCAAGCTCAAATCGATGCAACAGTTGAGCTTCTGGGCAACACGTCTTCACTGCCATTCTCACTGGACGATGAATATGATGCTGATTACTTAGTCAGCTGCTTGGAGTCCAACTCTCGGAAGCTGCATGCACTGGCTAAGAAATGTCAGTCTGTTGTGACTGAGCAAACTGGAATGCCATTGACCAGCTCTTTGTCAGAATCATCAGACACATATGCCAACCGTGTGGATCAGTCTGCGAACCAGTCGGCTGTTGATGCTGCAAATGCAGACAATGATGATACGGCTTCATTAGATTCATCAGATGCATCTACACCTCTCTGTGGTGACAGTGTAAGTATTAAGTAATCATTGGGGAGACCACTGACTTGCTGCTGTCATATTTTAACTACATCCATGCACTTTAACTGCTGCAGTTTTTGCATGAATTGTTTACAGACTTGTAGAGTCACAAAGTTTCTCAGGTGTCACAGATTCTTTCACACAGCTGAAGTGGTAATATTGCATACCATGCAGTGTGCACTATGTGGATATTATTGCAGATGTTCAAAAATGCCTTCTAGTGACACGTGCACATGTTTCAGAGTTATTAATTTGCCTGTGACTGTACTGGCTGGAGCCTGGATTTTCCCAAAAATTAGACTAACATTTTATTGTGGTGGAAATTAAGTCACTGCTAAGTATGGTAGTTGTGGTTCATTGCTAGCAACTGATATATGGCTGTTTCTCCATTTGAGTATTTTCAGTTGTGAATGAGTTTTAGTTGGTGGTTGAACGTACATATTGTGGTAGTTTACTTGTCTGTTGATGTGTAGATTGTCCAGACTGAGACTTCACCAGTTGAGGATGAGATGAAGCAGTTCATCAGGGACATTGATTTCGATGATGAATTTGATGACGTCATAGATGCTCAGGTCTCGGCTTTTGATGACGTCATCGATATATGGGTTTCAGCTGTTCTGTCTTGTTTTCTTTATATTTAAAGAGAAACTATGTGACTCTATGACTAATATGACTTTCTAACTGTGTATATACTTTCTTGTTATATGTAAAAGGAAAATCTAATATTTGTTGAATTGAATGTAGCAGAGTGTGACATATGCAGTGTTATGTGGTGTGATGTGAAAGGTCTAAACTGTATGTTCTGCACTCAAAAGTTTTACTGTATTTGCTGCTTGAACAAAATTATTAAACAAGAACTGCAGTAAAAGAAAACCAATGAGCACAGGAAGTCTGGAAAACAGCCCTTCAGTTTGTAAAAGCATATGAGATTGTTAGAACCCGGTCTCAGTTTCATGTTTTTTATGTATGCATATGATATTAATTGGGAATTGCTTTTCTGCAGTAAATTTATTGTACATTGATTATGCTGTGTTTCTTAGAAGAATGAGAACATCAAGCTATTAGATGAGTCCCAGAGTACTTCAGATGTTACTCCAGATGCAGATTGTTGTATGTGTAAATTCACTTTGGTTGTTACTCATAATTGCAAACTTATAATTTTCAGTTGTTACGTGTATTTATTCTTACTCAGTGAACTGAATAATTATAAATGTGCCTTACTGCCAGTTTCTGGTTGCACAGTACAATTCTATATCATGTGGTTATTTAGCTATAGTTTTATTTCTGTTATTATTTGATATTTGGTATTGTTATTTGTTATGCATAATTTGTAGAGCTGTTGATGCGTTAATTTTTTTTAACACATTAACACGTTGCGTTAATTTTTTTTAACGCATTAATTAACGCACCCAGGCCCATCGAAAGGGAGAGTAGGGGGAAGTTATCCCAGGCCCCACGACATTTGGGGCCCCCACCTGTAGAATATAGAAAGTTAGAAAGCAAATAAAAGCAGATTTTCAACAATAACTGACGTCATCGCTAGCATAGAAATCTATTAGCCTGTTATCCAAATAATATTTATTTACAGTAGTGGTGGAACGGCAACTACAGTTTAGTTACTTGAATTCATTCAACTGTCAAATAACCACAGTTTAACGGAGTATTGGAACTTTTGCTTCACAGAATTCAGTATATTAAATACATTTACGTGTGTGCATTAACTTTTTTAATGTGCGAATTTATTAATGCATCAACATGTTAATTAACGCATTAATTTGACATCTCTAATAATTTGTGATCTTTCTACAGCTTTTTACTGGCACTAGACAGTCTTTTGTTTGGTGACATGTTGTTGAGATAAAAATCCTGTATGAGTACTGATAACATTGAATCTTCTGAACATATCATATTGTTGATTCACAGGTATGTGAACATTTACTTTGATGTGCTTGTGCAGATGATAGTCAGCCTCGGGAAAAGAAATATCTGGATGTATTGAAGAAGTACTTCGGATATGCGCAGTTCAGACCGTAAGTGTTGCCGCTCAAATGCCAATAAATTGATTTTCTGTGTACTGTTAATGGATAGCATGACGTGGAAGAAGACTTATTGCTGGGTACTTTCTGGCAAATACTTGCATCTTTGAGTCGGTTTAGATCTACTGGTATTTTAAATACTGATTCAGTGCTGAAATTGGATTGTGTATTGATGAAAAATCTTGTGTGATTTTGTTTGTATGGTGCATCAATCGCTGCATGGATTTTGCGGATATGTCTGGTGATGACTTTGTCTGGTTGTCGGCTTCTGTCTGGGTTTGGGGCATTGATATTTCCATGTTGTGTTTTTTTGTTATTAGCTTGTATAATTAGCACAATTTTCTGCTGCAGTTAGCTTTTGCAAACCAATGTGCTGTGTTCGAACTTAGTCCGTAGACCCTCTCATTTATTTCAGGGCTCTGTCGCTATCCAAGACTTGAAAAAGTTAAGTAGGATTTTCAGTTGCTAAGTAGCCTAGTGAAGTTTGCGTCAAGTGTTATCAGGCAATTGTAAGTCAATGCTACATTTTTTGTGGGAGCTTGCATGTTCTGTGTATGTTGTTGTAACACAGAATTAGATATATCTCGGCCGGAAGCTCTATATGCATGATAGCAATCTGTTGTTGGCTGCAGGTTGCAGTGGCAAATCATCAGCTCTGTTTTGGTTGATAGCCGAGACAACTGTGTCGTCATGGCAACTGGTACTGTAGTTCAACATATGTATATAGCCTATGTATGTTTGCTGATGATGCTAAAGTGAAACTGGATTATGTGTGTTTCATCTTGATCTAGAGTGTGTTGTGCGAGTGTAAGGAGACACATTACACAAGACCAGTCAAGGTGTGAAGAATCCAGACTGAAATCATATTTTGCAAAATGCACACTCCTATAGGCTAGACCACGATGAAACCTGCTTATTTTATGACTATGTTGGACAGTGTGTTGTGACTGGGACATGCATGTGATAAACAGATGCAAGATGCATTTCAGTGATCATGCTTGACTGGAGCAAGATTGAGGGCTGATTGACTTTTAAAGTTGCTAAACAAAAAAATGCATTTTCTTGCACAATAACAACTGTTATTTCTGTGAAAATTAGTTATCAGCTAATTGCTAGTTTTTGAACAGTTATTTAATTGACTATTTAAATTTTTGGTTGTTATTAGCTCTAAGAATAATACACATAAAGTCGTCAATTGCATAATCAGATATTATCGTACATTGTGGTTGTGGCGCAGGTTATGGCAAAAGTCTCTGCTATCAGTATCCATCAGTTGTCACTGGTAAAACATCAGTTGTCGTTTCTCCACTGATTTCTCTGATGGAAGACCAAGTGCTTTCATTGAGGTCTGTGACATCTGCTTAACTTACAGTAAGCCTTCTGTACTAAAAAGGTATAAAAGTGATATATCGCATTATCGTCTATCTGTCTGTCTGTCACGCAGGTGGATCAGTCAAACAGAACAAGCTACGATCATGAAATCCTCACTCTTGGCTGCCACATTGATGACCTTGAAGCTCAAAATGGGGGGGGGGTTTAATGAATTTTTCACAATTTCTTGATGCAAAGCACATTTTTGCATTGAATTTTTGGTTGAAATTATTGGAGATAGACTGAGACAACCTGCATCACGCATCTCATAAGCATTAGCTCAAACTTTTTGTTAGTTTTAATTATATCTGAGTTTCAGTTTCATATTATGTCTTGATTTTTCCAATATTTGTCTTATCAGTTTGAAAAAAAACTGTAGGTTAGACAAACACTTATGCACTATGAACTCGTTGTGATTATGCTGAGATTGTGTGAGATGACTGAGTGATTGGTTACTGTTATTGTGAACAGCACTGTCAACATTGCAAGCTGTTTGCTTGGTTCAGCTCAGAGCAATATGGCCACTGTCAAGACAAAGTTGCTTAGGTCAGTTATTTTACTTAGTTTTTATTTTTGGACATATTTTGACATGTATTATGCTATGCTGAAACCAGTGCAGGGGGCAAAACCATAGCTTATTACGCTGGCTCAAGAGAGGATCTGTGATTATTGGAGGTAGTTGTAGTCCACTGGTACCAATTTTTAGGTTGAAAAAATTGACGACGACAACACGAAGAAGAACACTTAACAGAGACTCTTGTGATTTAGTCTTGGAAACAGAGATGTGGAAAAGTAATGTCAGAATGTAGTGAAGTGGAATCTAGAATGAAAGTGAAAAGGTTGGAAGATTAGATAAGTTAGTGTAAAATCTTTAATACCAGACAGATTTTTACAAAATTTGAAACAGTCATTGAGACAGTGATTCTGAACTAGTATTTAAAGTCTGAGCTAAAAGTAGCCATTTATGGTCTCAAAGCAAGCTCTTAATCTAAGGTGGTTACGTTGCTGCTTGATTTCTTGTCAATAAATATGCATAACCTTACTGTAAACAGACTCTGATGTAATAATGATGTTACACTGAGTGTACACGGTAAAGTATGTACATCATAATGGGTATGACCGTTAAGATAGTGCATGTATGATATTTTGTTGAAATCCATGAACTACAAACTAAATTTTGGGACATGGTGTAAAGGTGTATAATGTTTGCTGTGCTATGATGGAGTAGAAATGAAAGGCAGTGTGTGTGTGTGAAACAGGAGTTATCATATTTTTTATGTCTCTCTGTTTATCTATCTGAATGATTGGTTTAATCTAATTTGTCTTTTGTTATTGTTTTTGACACTGTATTGAAAACCGTTTCACACATACCTTGTTCAAATTTTACTGATATATAGTGCATCAAAAGTAACTTTTGATTCTGTTCATTTCTGTTTCTTTTCAACTGCTTTTATTGTTGTGAGTATACGTGTGTTTGTACATGTTATGTTTTGCTCCTATGCCCTGTGGTCTGTCTGCTACTGTGGCATCACAGAGGTGAATATCGTGTTGTTTACATTACACCGGAGTTCATTGAGGCTGATGGGTGTGCTTTGCTTAAGCAGCTCCACAGTAAAGTTGGTACGTTAATTATACATAAAAGACATATTATTTGCTGCTACATATTGTTTTTGGTTGTTTATTACTTAGCTTGATGAAATTTTGTGTGAACATGTACTGTGGCAAAGTCTATAACTTTATCTAACTTAAAGGTCATACCCAAATGCAAAGTACTAAAGGTCACATGGGTTTTTATGCATTTTCTGTCTGTGATACTCGTAGGCAGTACTTAATCTTGTGTGAGGGTTTTACTTGTTTTTATTTAGTTTTCGATGGCTGTTAATAGCAATTGTCAATAACAACGATGTTGCTGCAGGGATTGATCTGGTGGCAATTGATGAGGCTCACTGTGTGTCTCAATGGGGTCATGATTTCAGATCAGCATATCGTCAGCTCGGCAAAGTTCGCAAGGAGATGCCAAAGGTGACTGTTTGACACATTTGACAAAAATAACATTACTGCTCCTGACCCACCCCTGGTTTTCCAAAGTAAAATACTGAAGCTACAGGTGTTCTGTGTTTTGTTTGAGTTATTAACTATAGTGCAGTGTTCAACATGACATTGTATGCTGGCTGCATTGTGTAGGTTCCTATAATGGCACTTACAGCGACTGCTACGCCAGAAGTACGCCAAGACATCTGCCGTTGTCTCAATCTAAAGAATCCAGTCCTGACTTGCACTGGATTTGATAGGTATGTACATCTGCTAATAGCTGAATATGTGTAGCCTATTCTGCTTGTTTGACTTATTTTATTTGCTCTTGTAACATTTCAGCTGTTTGTTGCTGATAACTGAAATGCATCTGGCCTTAAAAAGTTTTTCTTTGTGGCGCATTCAGGGTAACTCTGATATTTCTGTTCATTTAAACTAAAATTGAAAGTAATAGTATTAATAGCAGCAGCAGCAGCTGGATGAGCAGTGGCTTTCATTGTCATGAAAACTAAAGAATCTTATGGTTTTTTTTATTTTTCTACTTTATTTCTTGAATATCATTTTTTATCATTTTGAAACTTGTATTGGTAATGTGTGTAAGTAAGGCTTTGTGTCATGCTTTTTATTATGAGTGTGTTGGTCAAAACAAAAATTTGATAGTGATCATAAATGATGAATAAAATATATGTCACTGATGAACTATATTCACTGTAAGTCAAAAAACATGGCACCAATCTTTGTTCATATCTTTGCTAAATACTGATTGATTTTTTAGTGATTTTACTGTTACACTCTGCAGGAAAATTTGAGATAAAACCATCAGCAAAGATTCCACCACACTTTGAAGTTATGGTCAGAAATTTTGTGGCTTTTTTGACTGAAGTGTATAATATGGTCAGCTATTGTCAGATTCTCTTCTTACGCGTGAAAGCAGCTACTGCTTTCAGCACGTCTTAGCCATCGCAATTCTGTCTGTCTCTCCGTCCGTTCCTCCGTTCGTCCATCACACGGGTGGATCAGCCAAAAACGGTGCAAGTTAGAATTACCGAATCTTCACCATCTGCTGGCTGGAAAACTCTAATTTCAGGAAACGTAAAGCTTTTCCATAAATTCGAAAGGGGTCACTTCAAACGAGGGCGCTAAGTGTGAGGGGGTGGGCAAAATTTGCGATTTTTGGCCAATAAGTCGCTGTATCTCAGTAATGGTGCGAGATAGGGCCTAGGTTACTATTAATCACTAATAGGAAGTCGTACATTAGCTCTTGATTGCCACCGATTTCAATGACCTTGGATGACCTTAAACGCTTAAATAGGGGTTTTATGGATTTTTTTGGCGATTTTCGACTGCGAGACACTTTTCAAGAGCGAATTGCACTGAAACCAATTGAGACAGACATAGACAAGCTGCATATGAAATTATTAGCATTGAACGTAGATTTCGACGGTCCAAGTCTTGATTTTTACGTGCGAAAGCAAAATGCTTCGCGCGTCTTTGCCATCGTCTAGGCGTCTGTCCGTCCGTCCGTCCATCCGTCTGTCACACTCGTGATCTGTATTAAAACGGTGCAAGCTAAGATCACGAAATCTTTACTGTGGGCTGCCCCAAGGTCTCTAGTTTATCGTGACAAAATTTCGTGCCACTGGGTGCAGGGGTTCCCCTCGAACGAGGGCGTCAAAGAGGGATACTCCCCTAAAAAGACGTCATTTTGCCGTTATTGGCTCGAATAATGTGAAAACGGTTGCAGATAGGTACATACATGCTGCTTATCTTTACAAGCACTGGTGACAGGCTTTTTGGATTTATCATCATCGATGACCTTGAACGACCTTGAACCCTCCAAAAAGAGGTTTTTAGTGAATTTTTTGCAATTTTTGAATGCAGCGCACATTTCAACACTGAATTGCGACGAAATGGCTGGAGGTAGACCAAGACAACCTGCGTATGAAATTTTCAGCATTCAACGTAGATTTTAGCAGTTCAAATCCCGACCCCCTAGGTTCAAGGAGGCCTGCGCAGGCGGGCGTCAAAGACAGCTACCCCCCTAAAAAGTGGTTATTTTACTGCAATTATCTCGTGTAGCGTGAACGCGGCTGCAGATAGGCACAGACATGCTGCTTATCATAACAAGCACTGGTGACAGGCTTTTTAAATTTATCAACGTCGATGACCTTGAACCCTAAAAATATTGATTTAACGTGATTTTTTGGCAATTCTTGGCTGCAAAAGAGTGAATTACGACGAAATGGGTGGAGATAGACTACGATTACCTGCGAACAGGAACTGCTATAGGCTTTTGCGCGTCTCGTGAGCTTTGCTCAAATTACTTGTCTAGGTTCAAGGAAGCCTGCGCACGAGGGCATGAAATAGCGGTACCCCCGTAAAAGTCGTTATTTTACCTTTGTTGGCCAGTCTTTTGTGAAAACAGCTGGAGATAGACTGACTGTTTGCGAACAGGAACTGCTATAGGCGTTCGCGTGTCTCGTGAGCCTTAGCTCAAATTTCTTGTTCTGTATATGCACTCATCTGACTGTCTTGCTACTTTTAAATCTTGTCTTAAGTCTCATCTTTGCTTCTGTTTATCATGTCTAGTCACCCACATGCCAGCTTCTCTGATTTGATTTTCGACCACTATCGCTATATAAATATGTTATTGATTGATTATTGATTGTGTTGTAGGCCGAATCTGTACCTGAGCGTTACAATGAAGCATCCGGACGTCATGAAAGACCTCCAGTCTCAGATGGTTCGTAATCTTGACGGTCAGATGGAGTTTGATGGACCAACAATCATTTATTGTCCCACGAAGAAGTGTGCCGAGACACTGACAAATGCCGTGAAAGGTGAGAACATTATTTGCTTCAACAGGGTTCATAGGGTCGATAAGAAGTCCTTGAAAGTCCTTGAATTTTGAAAAAAAAATTTCAGGCCCTTGAAAGTCCTCGAAAACAGAGTAGGTCTTTGAAAGTCCTTAAATTTGAATGTTCCATATTTTGACGTTTTTGCATACTAAATTTTGAAGAAAACATTTTTGTAAAATTTGGCATTTCACCACTACTTGGTTATAGTTCATTTGCTTACTTAACAGAACTTCCCACTGTGTATTACATATTCTTCTTTGTATATATTTTACTCTAAATTTTGATGTAGCGTGAGTATGATATGTCTCTTTATTGATACTTTCGGTACTTGAAAACTACAATTTTTGGTCCTTGAAAGTCCTTGAATTTTGTCCTTTCAGTTTGCTATGAACCCTGTTCAATCTACAGGGTGTGGCAAAAAAGTAGCTCCCTAAAGTTTTTTGCTGTTTTCTCAGCATTTATTTGGAAGTTTAATTTGAAATTTTACGGGTATATTCACGGCAACTTTCTACATTTAACTGCCAAATGAAATGTGATTTTGTTGTTAAACAACGAAGTTGTAGACTTTTAACATGGCCGCTTATTGCTTTTTCAGCATTGAAAAATGTTCAAGCTAAAAATGCTATTTAATTTTCAAAAAACTGGTTACCATGTTACTGCTGATGACTTCACAGTGACATTTTGATAAACAGTAATTTATTTTGTTTATAAATTATTACAAAATTATTGTTTTTTAAAGCAATTGCCGGCTGCTCACCAGGTTCATTTTCCAGCAGGATGGCACGCCAGCACACACAGTGCGCAGCGCACAGAACTGACTGTAGGTCAACTGTCCAGTTTTCATCACAAAGTGTTGACTAATGGCCTCCAAATTCGCCAAGTATAAACCCAGTGGATTATCACATGTATGGTGCAACGTTGGAGGCTCATCGCAAGCTTAAAACAAAGCCAAAAACAATTGTCAAAAAAATAAGCTAAAAACAATTGTCAAACTCTAGGAAGAGCCTCTGGTTATCTGGCGCAACCTGCCACAAGGACTGATCGACAAGGCTGTGAAAGACTTCTCAAATTAGGCAACTGAAGGCTTTTGTTGGAGCTTGGAGCTGGTGGTGGACACTTCAAACATTCACAGTGACAATGGAATTCTTGCATCTGATCATTAGTTAACTGTGTTGTTTCAACGATGTTATTGATTTGGTGTTGTAGCTTGAACATTTTTGAATACTGAAGAATCGGTAGGCAGTCATGTTAAAAAATCTGTAACTTTATCATTTTTTGATAGAATTACATTTTGCTTCGTAGTTAGCTGAGACCCGTAGAACACTTTAGAAAGTAAATCTGTAAAACTACAGACTAAAATGCCAAACGGTTGCTGAGAAAACAGCGAAAAAACTTTTGAGGGCTACTATACAGGCTACATGTGATACACTTCAAATTATGTTGATTTGATTTGTCTCCTTTCTCAGTTTTACCACATTAGGCCCTGTTAGTGTATAGTTATGCTTAAATGTATGGTTAGCAGTCATGCGAATAGCTGGAGCAGTTGATTTTTCGTTATTGGTGCATTATACTTAGTTGATGTTACAGACGGATACCTGGTGGTGTCAAATTGTCGTAGTCTCCACTAAGCCTAGTTTTGTCTTGTGGCTGGGTAAACAACTTTGAATAATTGTATACTGTAGTTATTAGGGTGTTCCTAAAAAATGAAAGTGTCAGAAATTTACTGGCCAACCTTTTGTTGTGTTACAGAGGCTGCAAATAGGCTGTAGCAGAATTATTAGCAGAATGAAATAGTATTTAGGACTT
>Ga0056128_1007456_pt1 | contig 13805 bp, 10 predicted proteins | sample WorMetLIZISLAND2_FD_71113 | JGI IMG/M metagenome (GOLD analysis project Ga0056128, IMG submission 71113) | Marine gutless worms symbiont microbial communities from Max Planck institute for Marine Microbiology, Germany - Olavius geniculatus... ... | reverse complement strand
TTTATGGAAAAGCTTTACGGTTCCTGAAACTAGAGTCTTCCGGGCAGCCGACGGTGAAGATTTGGTGATCCTAGCTTGGACCGTTTTTGCCTGATCCACCCGTGTGACAGACAGACGGACAGACAGACAGACGGACGGACAGACAGAATTGCGATGGCTAAGACATGCTGAAAGCAGAGCTGCTTTCGCGCGTAAAAAGGCACATAATGATGGGTTTTAGGGTTTTCATCAGTTTTTACACGCGAAAGCAGCTACTGCTTTCAGCGTGTCTTAGCCATCGCAATTCTGTCCGTCCGTCCAACAGTTCTTACAATCTTCTGTCATTGATTCTTTGTCATTTTATCATTAAGCCCGATGAACTGTCGTACGCTTAAGTGTCGTGCGATGAAGTGTCATGGAACCCAAAAAACGACCAAAACTAAAATTGTAAGAACTGTCGATCATAATTGTGCATATAAAATGATAATGGCAGTTCTAATGATCTTCCCCGTTATCCGCCAGACAGTCATTAATCTCAGAATTCTGTCTATAGGAGGGCAGGGGGCCGCTTATAATAACTGAAATAATGTACGAGACAAAAAGACAGACGGGTGAGACCCGCAATGTGGTCTATCAGCACAACTGCCCAACAATCACACACGAATGCAACGTGTGACTCCAACAAACCTTTCTATATCCACGCAGCAGATATCTCAGGGTGCTGGCCGAGTCACGCTTCTGTTTACCATTCACGAAAACACACCAATAAACATCAACATTAATCAATAAGCTTATCAACATTGGTAAATTAATCAACACATTCACAAAGATGCATCAAGTTTTGAGTGAAGATCACATGCCATGCAACAGCATCGGTCCTGCCACCAGTACAGCGTACAATAAAATAACGACGCGTCTTGAAGGAATGAAGAACTACCCAAATCTAAGGCCTCCGTACATAGGACTCCTTGTTACTCGAAACTCAAATGGTTAAAAATGTACGTTTTATGCTAAAAATTTCATACGCAGATTGTCCGGGTCTATCTCTAGTAATTTTGGTGCAATTAACTCGTGAAATGTGCACTGCAGTTAAAAATTGCAAAAAAAAACACTAAAACCCCCTATTTTGGGGGTTCAGGGTCATTCAAGGTCATTGATGTTAACACGACTAAAAAGCTTGACACCAGTGCTTGTTACGCTAAGCAGCATATCTGTGCCTATCTGCAACCATTTTCATGCTAAATGAGCCGATAGCGGTAAAATCACTACTTATGGGGGCTCCCTTCTTTGACCCCCATGCACTGCCATTACCTGCCCGGCGGTGAGCCAGTACCAAGTTATATTGCAGGTGACATAGGCACTTATGTTACCCGGTAGTAGACTGAGCTGGAGTTGAACCTTCAACCTTGCAGTCATCAGCCTGACATACTAGTCATTAGATTACCAGGCTACACATCATACTTATCGCACAATTAATTATTTTTACACCAAGGTCTCAATCATCGTGTCGATCTCTAGCATTATGTGAACGGTTTGATTTGCCAACTCTAGAATGCAGTTAAACATACGCAAATCTGTCTTCGTGATATGATACGATATGGCAGTTTACCCGTCGGCTGGTGACAAAGACCGATCTCTCCTGCTGAGTCAGTTTGTGATGACTCGACAGACTCTATGACGTATCAACCACAGCAGACACAAACACAAGCTTAGTTTTTTTCATGAAGGATCATAAAGCTTCAGAAATACAGAAATACAAAATCATCATCAACATCATCATCATCATAACAGATGAGCTAAAAGTTAACAGAAGACGAAAACAAAAATTCATCTCTAAATGAAGAGAATGTATCAAATAGATAACCGATACAAGAAATCTCCAAATTTCACAGCAAGCAGCGGTGTACCGCATTGTAGAGGTCCTCAAGGCGCTCAATGGTGAGCCACTTGTGCATGTTCACTCCATTTTCCAGCAACAACTTGACAAACTCGACCCGATCATTGACGAGAGCATCCAGCATTGCTTGGTCCAGAGTTCCCTCCTGAATGCACAGTATCATGAAGAAGAAGAAGAAGATTCCGCATAGACCTAGGTCCGTTGCATGGCAGCTCATCTCCTTTACAGCGCTTTGAGCTGGAGAAAGCGAAGCCGGCACGGTGGTTTTACCTGCCCGCAGGCAGTCACCCACCGCAGTGCTAAGCCCAATTAAGCTAGCATACAGCCCAGGTCGGCCGGATGGCCGGCTCAAGTTAACAGCCAGAGCCTTTAACCGACTGGGTCAGTATACTAGCAGTCCTGGCCACAGGGGCTACTGTTGCGCAGAACTCGCAGTTTCTTCCCAGGCAATGGGTGTGACCACCACTAGTAGTCATTTTACCATCCCACAGAGGGTAGAAGGCTGAGTCGACCTAGCTGGTAGACCATCTCGGTGCGAAGCCTGCCAGCTAGGTCGTTACCAGCAGGCAGTTACCCATCGCGGTGCTAACCGAGCCTGGCGTAGAGTAACTTTGTTTCATCCGAAACGCATTATATAAAGTTAACGTGTATGTATATCAGCCTATGAAAAAGCCATTTTAAAGCTAAAGAGCATCACATGCCACATGAGATCAAACAGACAGTAGTAATAACTTGATAGCGACCTGACTCGCAACCTTTGATCTTTTGTCATGACATCATCTCTCTGAGGTAAGTAAATCGAGTCTTGGCTGGGGTTATGGTAGGGCATGTTCACCTGTGTAGGGTGGCGGGTAACACTGCGAGATCCCATGCGGCAGGTGACGCTCTGTAGCTCTGAGATTGGTTCAGCTACAGTGTCCACATTCACCAGTGCTATCTTACTGTTTATTATTCTAAAGCAATATTAGTACAAATGCTGCGTAAAAGCTGACCGGCCACTCCTGTCCATAGACAAAGATGTGACTGCGCGCAATGTCCGCTCGGTTCCACGTCAGAGCAAGATTCAGCTGATCCGCAGCATTCAAGTTCTGACCTAAAACAACCACCAGACAGATCTGACTGAAATATCATCTAGTGGTGTCAAGGGTTAAAAAAGCAAGCAGCGCAACAGAAAAAGATTATGGGTGCTTAAAATTTTCAATTCTGTCCCTATATTTTCACAAAATGGCAGCTTTTGGCGCCAAATATCTAGGCAAAATTTTGCCAATAATTTTCTGACAGTGCAAAATTTAGGGATGCAATTACACCGTTTACCTCCTGTCATGATGCCACTGTGAACATCTGCACTAACTGTAATGGTGTGTGGCTGCAATGGTCAACAGTCTGTCAACAGTGAACCAGACAAAGTTCACCGTCAAAGCAGGTAGCATCGCAGCCAGTTATGCACAACACAAACTGACGGCCTTATTACACATTTAGTCACATACATACACACATCTACTTTCTTAGTAACTTACTTACTTACTTACTGGCCCAGTGCAGTGTTGTGCTGCTGAAAAACGAACACAGAAAAATACCGGTTGAAGAACTTGCATGTGTCACTTCACTCTATCAAATGTTAATTGAAAATTACTGCAGATACACAATGAATATTTATCGAGAAAGCAACAAAACAGAATGCAGACATAAAACACATAGACATCGACAGAAAGACAGACAGACCAAAAGCATACAATGATATTCCAGAGAAAAAACGTACTTTTGAGCAGTGCAGCTAGTATTGCTAGATCAATATCTTGCGTGGCTTCACCGATTCTGAACACAGTTATCTGTCACAAAACAGAAATAAACACATAACTTCGCAACAGTCCATCTATATCACGAAAAGTCATAAAAGGATAACGAAGTAAACATACACAAAGAAAAACACACAAAGAACAGACAACCAGACAACCAGGCAACATAAAGAAAGGGCAGCAAATGCCAGTTCAAAAATCAAGCAAGTGCTACAGCAACAACAGTTTAGACTAAGCCTACAAGACCTAATCTACTGGTCCATTTTTAGTGACAACTTGTTCGTCAAATTCCACGGAAGGCAGCAGCTGTTGCCGAAAAGTCTGCAACTTCACCAAGCAGAGTTGTAGTCTGACGACGTCATGGACTGTTTTATCCAAGGACACAAGTAATTTGAGCAAAGCTCACGTGACGCGACGGCAGCGGTCCTACCACCTGGGCATATCACTCTACAGCGTGCAATAAAATAACAATGCATCTTGAAAGAGTACCCAAATTTGAGGCCTCCGTACAAAAGACTCCTTAAATTTAAAAAGTCAAAACTTATAAAATGTACATTCTATCCTAAAAAACTCACATGCAGATTGTTTAGCATTTCTGTCACAACCTATTTGCAACTGTTTTCACACCATACGAGCCAACAGCGGCAAAACAACGTTCATTTAGGGAGGGTACCCCACTTTGATGCTCTGGTTCGAGGGGAACCCCCTCACCCAAGGGCACAAAATTTTGTCACGACAAACTAGAGTCCTTGAGGCAGCCCACAGTTACGATTTTGTGATCCTAGCCTGCACCATTATGACACAATCGCAGTGTGTGATGGACGGACGGACAGACAGATGGACGAATGCCCAGACCCTGGCTGAGACGTGCAAAGCATACAGCTGTCATGTGTAAAAAAAGCACAAATCAACCTTTACCAAATCAACGTGTACAATGTTTTTTCGCCGACATAAAGCACGAAAGCACAAACACAAGCAAGAAGTGAATCAAGTTGACTTACCAGATGTTTTTTACGAACACATAGCATCAGTTCGACAAAGATCTGCTCGGCTCGCTCAGGCGTGCAATGAAAAGTCTTTGATATTGTCACCAGCAGCTGGTCACGCAGACCTTCAGGCATCGTTCTATGCACCAACCAACATCAACCAAAGAATTAGGACAGTGTATAAACTGACCAAAGTAAGCTATACAGAAAGTCACCAAATTACCGTACAGTCTTTGTTAACTAGTTTGTTGGTTCTTTGGCAACTAATGTAAAGAGCAGCAAGCATCCACCTAACTGGCAGCAAAAAGAAAACAAAAAGCCCAGCTAACGCAAAGGCAAACATGCAACAGAAAAGCATGATGGAAATCGAAACAACCAAAATCATTAGTTACAGAAAAAAATAGTGATTTAGGTATATGCCCATTTGAAAGCTCAGTAAAACAAAATCAATCGCCAGAGGGTGCCAGACGACTGGTGGCTAAGTATTTATAGTGTTTTACTTGTACTCACAAGGGGGCGTGACCTGTCTCGCTCTGCCAACGCCGTATCGACTGGATATCGCAAATTTTCCCTACCCCCCTCTCATTTATCGCCTTCATTCGGAGTGACCCCCTTAAAATTTATGGAAAAACTTTACAGTTCCTGAAACTAGAGTCTTCCAGGCAGCCGACGGTGAAGATTTGGCAATACTAGCTTGCAACATTTTTGACTGATCCACCCATGTGACAGACGGACAGACAGACAGACAAACAGAATGGCGATGGCTAAGACGCGCTACAGCAGTAGCTGTTGTTGCGCATAAAAATCAAGGCAAAAACCTACATTTACAAGTTTTTTCTCTATTACATCAAGAGCTAAACGAATCCTGCTGCTGCCGCTACTACTACTGCTGATACTAGTACAAACCCATCGTCCTGTGTGTATTTGTGAGTAAATGCCAGTAGGTCAGCTGCCCTGCCGCTGCCATCACAGACTACTACAGGCACAGGTGGCTGGTCTGTCAGACAGTCCAGTATTGATCGTATCGTGTTGCTACCACCCTCCATCACCAGACAGATTATGGGAGTGCTGTAGTTCTTTGACGTCGATCCTCGACCTGATCAGGCAACCAGCCAATCAACCAATTAATCGATCAAAGAAATGCACAAAGCTTAGATAAAGTGACTTGTGGTATAGAAGCTTGAGGATAAACACATAAATAACAAGAAATCTGAGCTAATGCTCACGAGACGTGTGAAAGCATATAACAGTTCCTGTTCGCAGATAATCTTGGTCTATCTTCATCCACCTCATCGCATTTCACTTTTCTTCAGCCGAAAAAATCACCCAAAATCACTAAAAACCCCTATTTTGGGGGGTTCAAAGTCATTCAAGGTCAAAAATGTTGACATTTCTAAGAAGCTAATTTCCAGTGCTTGCTATGATAAGCAGAATGGCTGTGCCTATCTGCAACCGTTTTTACGCTAGACCAGCCAATAACAGTAAAATAACCACTTTTTAGGGGGCACCCCTATTTGACACCCACATGCTCAGGCTTCCTGCAGGTTTTCTCAGTCTATCCGTAGCCATTTTGGTGCAATTCATTCTTAAAATGTGTGTTGCAGCGCAAAATTGCGAAAAATTCACTAAAACCCCCAATTTTGAGGGTTCAAGGTCATTCAAAGTCATCAATGTTGACATTTCTAAGAAGTTCATCACCAGTGCTTATTATGATAAGCAGCATGTCTGTGCCTATCTGCAACCATTTCCACACTAGAAGACCCAATAGCGGTAAGATAACGTCTTTTAGTGTGGGTGCTCCCTTTTCACGCCATCATTCAAGGGAAACCCCCTCACTTAGAGGCATAAAATTTGGTCACGAAATACTAGAGACTCTAGGCTATCATATGGTGAAACACCTGAAGTCTCTATCTCACGTGGCCTCTTAATCGGTACCGAGACGTGACACCAGGACAGGCAGACGGACGGACGGACAGAATTACCATAGCTAATACGTGCTATAGCTAGCCATGCTAGCTCTGAAGCGTAAAAATTGCAAAAAATTAACTAGACAAAGTGAAAAAATCCATCAAAATCTACAGACCTGCAACTTTGTTGAGTAATCCTGCTGACTGACAAATGAAAAATAACAGACAAACAGAAAGACACAGATGAAAACATAGCTTCCTTCATTCGCTAATAGTAATTAGCCAAAAAAATGCTGCAAGACAACTGACCAAAGATCTTCTGTTGCGAGATGAACTTTTCCAGTTTTCTGCGAAGGAGAATCTCACATCCAAACTTTCCAACAGTTCCATCATCAGAAAGCAGGAAGTATGAATGGTTGCAGTTCAACACAACACTGTTGCCCTTTGGTATGGCATTCGCATGATACAGCTTTGTTACCTACATACAACGACATAACGAGATTTATCCACATCACTTGAGTTACGAACAACTACATTGTGTCTAAAAAAACGGTCCTAAACCTGTTAGATTTTACAATAACTCTTAACAATTCTGGTTCAATATCAACAAATTTTGGTACAAAAAAATCAAAACTTAATCAGCTGTCTCTTTACTCAAACAGAGGCTCACATTTGTTAACAGCGTCATCGATAGCAACCTGCTACAGGCCAGACCAGACTTTGACCGAGCACTAATTCAGAATAGTGCTGCACCAAACAATATATTTTACTATACAGCCGACTAAAAATAATTTGTTGACCAAATACAAAAAGAATACAAAAATTTGATGCAAGTTCAAACACGTTTCACACAGCTCTGGTTTTATCACTCACACAAACAATGAAAAATTTCCAACCAGACTAATTATTATATCCATGTTAAACGAATGTGACCAATAAAAATAATGACACTAACGAAACATGCTAATATACTCTGACAGTGAACAAACTGAACGGTTAAGAAAAAGCTGTAAAGCACTGAGTGTGGGCATTATGCTGCTGAAACTGCCAGTATCTATTATTTGTATTTGGTTCATTTTTAGCACTATTATTCAACCAAATATGAATAAACTATATTCAACCTACTATTCGAACCAAATGGAATATTTGGTAAAGCCGTACTTCAGCATCAAGTGATGTAAAAAAACAAAACCAGAAAGGAAAGAAACAAGAATATTTACGTCTTGTCCGACGAGCTCATCGTTCTTGTGCACGACGCCCCACGGAGCAATGCCAATTGTCACAATGTTGTTTCTTGACTGAACGATCGTGTCTCCCAATGCATCACCAACATGCTTCATTACACCTGTGTACACAGCAGCATCAGCCACGAACTGTGTACATGTAGGAGTTGTTCTTGCTTGGATTTATTCTTACTCTACCCTACAGTACACAAGTTATGAGTTAGCACTTAATCGGCCCAAAAAATTTTTCTTAATTCTAATCCATTTCTCTTAATCCAATAGTCACTGTCAACTGAGCCCGGTTACCTTTTCTCTTGCTAGTAGGTAACTGACATTTACACTAAAGATGACACCAAAGTTAGCTGTCAGTTCACATTTGGTATTAATCTGGTTTCATTCTAAAAAAGTGCTGACAACGGTGTTAAGCTTTTCCTTGACGAAACATAAACTCATGTTGTGCGACCCTGACACAGCAACTTTGTGGATTGCTGCAGATATCCCTCCATCACTCGACAAATGGTGTTCAAGTATGGAAGAAAATCAGTTTATGCCCCCCCTCCGTGATGCTCTTTAGCTCGGAAGAGACGCAGACACCCTTTACTCTCTTCTAACCTTTAAACAGGTTTTTACTGGCAAACCCCCAACCTTGGTTTTAGCCAACCAATTAATGACAGTAAGGAAAACTGATAGAGGTGATAATAAAACCTCACCATCTCGCAGAAGCACACAGGCTAATAATAATATTACTAATAATCTCACCTGTATTGGTTCCACCTGTGATGATCCATGCCCCTGTGGTCTTGGCAGCCTGCAGCAAGCCCTGGTGACAGACTCGGCGTAGTTTCGGCTGGAGGTCAAAGTTCGCAATGCCGCCGTGGACCGAGATGACCAGCTTGGGAAGCTCCAGTGACCACTGTTGTTGTAGTAGATGCATTATGCGGTCAGGCCGAGTGTCACACGATAGCCGGATGTACTGACATAACACCATCACATCACCATCGCGAATAACAAGTGACCGAAGTAATCTGGTAATAGGTGAAATCGCTTCCTTTTTGTTTGCCAGGTGACAGCTGCAATTCGTAATTGCCATGTTGTGATGCTGGGGTTCAACCCCAAACCTCCCCTTCCCCTTGTGGGCCAGCAACTACTAACTAATAGTTTAAAGCTGCAGAGTGGGTGAATGTGACAGACAGACGGCAGACAGACAGAAATGCTATAAAGAACTGGGTAGCTATAGGTATAATCACTTGTGCTAGAGTGACTTTATCTAATTCTAACAAAAAAAATAACCATGACAATAGTGCAAAGAAACTGCATGATGTTGCTTAGCAACAGTACTGTACACGATATTCAGCTCACAAATGTACTATCCATGAATGTTTTTTTACGCGCAAAAGCAGGTACTGCTATAGCGCGTCTTAGCCATTGCAATTCTGTCCATACGTCTGTCTGTCTGTCAGTCACACAGGTGGATCAGTCAAAAACGATGTAAGCTAGAATCACCAAATCTTCAGCGTTGGCTGCCCAGAAGACTCTAGTTTCAGGAACCCTAAAGCTTTTCCATAAATTCGAAGGGGGTCACCCTGAACAAGGGCGCTAAATGAGAGGGGGGTAGAAAAATTTTGTGACTTTTGGCCAATAAGTCGACGTATCTCAATAACGGTGCAAGATAGGGCCTAGATTACTATTAATCACTAATAGGAGGTCATACACTGGCTCTCGATTGCCACCGAATTAGATGACCTTGGATAACCTTAAATGCTACAATAGAGGTTTTTATGAAAAAATTTGCAATTTTCAGCCAATAATGGTGGAATTCAAGCACTGGACGTGGCACACAATACTGAAATTCATGCACTGGATATGGTGTTAGACGTCATCCGCCGTCGAGTCTAAATGAAACATCGTTGTAAACTTAGACTTTGTTTGCACCTCCCAGAAACTCTAAAAATTAAAAATTAATTCATGAGACTGATTAATCATTAATTTCTGCAGCTGTGGAAAAATCTTTCAGTCACAAAATGGCTCGACCAACCTGAGCTTTGGTCGGGTGAGGACCTCCCAGAAACTCTATGGTGCCATAGGCATCAGTCGGTGCAGTCTCCGTGTTTTTAGCGACAGACCATCTCTGATCGGGGTAAGTGACTCGCATTGCACCGGTGTCGGGTTTGGCCAAATGAGCCAGCTTCAGTCGTCCACAGACACAGCTGCATAAACACACGTAATCATAGTCACAAATTTTACAGTGTCCAATCTGCAACAGTCTCAGCAACAGCACATTACAATGTCTACAGACACAACTCCTACTGCTTTGCAAAATTCATTTTTCCCAACTTTTCCAGACAAAATGAATGATTATCCTGAACTAATTTCTTTACTTGCAATATAAGTCTACAACAAAAGTTTGATACATTGTGAAATACAGTGACACCAAGTACAGAGAGAGAGGTCTGAGAAGAGGACAAGTTTTGATGCTGTAGCATCAAAATGGCATACTTTTGTGAACTCCTTGGTGCTAAGTTTTGTAAACTGTAAATTCCCAGACTTTTAACGTCACCAACCCTCAAGACCATAGCCAAGACCAAAGCACCAACCTGCAAATTACTAAAATTTAGTAAACATCTAAAAATCACAGAAAAAGCTCTGTCATTGGGCATATTTGAGTATGCGCAGGATTATAGCTGATTTCAGATTTGGGGTGCAGGACCAAAAATGCTAGTTTATACATGTCCAAACTCCAACTCCAGAGACAGTCTAATAAAAAATAAAAGTAAAGTATTTCAAAATCAAATATGTGTTTCATATTAATTTTACTACACTGAACACACGTGATTGTGAGGTGATGCATTGGATGAAACTAGAAGTTGTCCCAATGACTTCGATAATTGCTTGTGAACATTAGGCTATTTGCATTTCGCTGTTTGCTCATGTGTATTATCGTAGTCTTTATCACAGGCTGCACGGTAGCGCAGCACTGTTGTAAGGGTGATCAGCCATTTCAATGGGAGAACCCAAAATTTGTCTTCCCGTATATCCCAAACCACTTAATTTTTTGAACCAAAATTTGCACAGATGATTATGTCCGGCATATCTCCTGATATGCAAAATTTGGTGAAAATCCGTTAACGTGGGGCTTCCCCACGAATAGGTGAAATATAACGCTTGCGTGACTTTTTGTACCTTTCCTTTTTTCTTGCCGTCCTCTACAGGAAAAATGAATAAACTGATTTTAACGCACAATGGTATATATGACGCAGTTTTGTGCAAGGAAGTGCCTTTGGGGGTTACAAAAAATACAATAGTTCTCAAATGTATACTTAACTATTCCAGGGATTGCCCTTGCCATATTAGGCAAAGTAAGTAAAATATCCGCCTCAAAGAATGCAAAAAACTCTAAATAAACTTTTCATTTTGTATCAGTATTACAACGACTCAGATCAGTGCCTCAGATTCAGCTCGCTGACTTTGCGCGCCTTATAAATTTCTATATTATTATTATTATATTACTATAATAATGACTTACCTATAGCATACTGTGTTGCGTCTTGCCTTGAGGGTTAGTGTCTTGGTCTCGGTCTTGTGACAAGACCACGACCAAGACACGAACCTCCAAGACCGAGGTCAAGGACAAGATATCATCCTTCAAGACCAAAGCAAAGGCTAAAAAACCTAAGTACAAGACCAAGACAGTAACAAGAAATATTTTAGATTGTGACCAATCTAATGTAATCCTTGTGCGCATTATTTTCTCTTGTATTCTTTTAACTGCTTTTTATTTCCTTTCTTTTTCACAGCGCAAATAGCCACATTTCATTGCCATGGCAGCGAAGATAATGTGGTCATGACCTTGACCTTTTGGGATCACGTGACGTCATCGGTCACGTGACCATTCGACTCCCGGGAGTTGACTTTCTATGGGTGGTCTATAGTTACCATGCATCTATCTAGCACCGTTATGGAGATATGGCTGTTTGAAGTTCTTCCAGAAAGGCTCTTCCAGAAACAGAGGTCGGTCGTTGGTCGGTCAGTCCTCAATATTACACTGATCTTATATACTCCTTTTCGCTACATTAGGAGCAAAAAAGGAGTAAAAATTTGCCCCGAGGCAGAGTCAAGGCGAGGCACTGCCTCAAGACACCAGATCACTGTTGAGCTGTAGCCTTACAATCCTTCCACGTAAAATGTGCACAAGTGGTATTAAAACAGCTGGTGGCCTATTATAATAACCACATCAGCTGAGTGGTCCATGACCACCGGTCATATGTTAACAGCCCTAAGCATTAACCATTTAGCACACAATTAAACACCAGTCTCAGACTGCACTGGCAGGCATGTTTTAAGTCTATGTAGCTTGTTCAAAGAATGAATGAAACCTATAAGTGGTGAGTTGCAGCCAACAGCTGGATCATAACCCAAAATACCAGAAAAAAGTACATGCAATAGAAAAAATTAGAGCCAATGCAATAAGAAGGATTTTGCTGTAAGAGCCATTTGTGTTTTGGTTCGGGAATTCACACAGACGACTACGGCGCATACAAATAGTTAGAAAGATCACGTCGTATTGTATATGACCCTGTTGATCACGTAACTGTGTTACCTGCCCTCTTTTTTATTAGCTGCCAAAGCACAATGTCACTCTGCGGCCTTCGGTCATGCCTGGGTAAGCACGCACGTGTTTCACGTGTGGCACGCTGTGTGGCTAATTGAACTGAGTTTAGTTGGGTAGCCTGATGATTCATACACTTCTCTCATGTCGGCGGTGTTACATTCTGTGTACATGGGGTAGCGATATCATTCGAGGATCCTAGGGGAGGGAGTAAAACATGGATCCAGCCAAGCTTCTCACTTCCATTCGTATGCATTGGCCAATACGGCTACATTCCTCTTTGAAACAGTATATGAGCATGGCAACAATTCTTTTAAAATACACAAAATATAAAGTTGAAATTCTAAACATGATTGCCAAAAAGCTTTTCGTTTCAGAGGGGCTTCGTCCCATCTGAGTCCCTGAACCAGGCCTCTGGCCCTGCGGCCTGGACCCACTGTGGACCCACTATGTGCTAAGCCCGGAGACCCCCATTATAGGCACCATGCCCCCCTCCCCTTCCAGCGTCAGTATATTTGTGGTTACCGTAAATGACGGGCTTTGTAAAGTAACTGATTGCCCCTGAGGCAGTCAAAAACAGGTAAAGATCGTCAATTTGTATAGAAAATCGTCGCAAACACGCCTCCAATGCGCTTTCGTCACTAACCAGAGCCGCCTGCCGCACGGCCACCGTGTACAGCCTGCAGACACAGGCTGGTGCAGCGGCCGGCTAGGCAACCCCAGTCAGCTGTACCAAGGTCCCCACCTTCCGTAACCCATGTAAATGAGTCCCTGAGTATATACACTCATTTTACCGTCCCACGGAGAGTAGAAGGCTGAGTCGACCTAGCTGGCAGGCTTTGCACTGAGATGGTTTACCTGCCTGCAAGCAGTCACCCATTGCAGTACTAACCAGGCCCAGCATAGAGTAACTTCGTTTCAGCCGAAACACGTTACCAACTACGCCATGCCACCAGCCATTCAATTCAATTTAGTCATTCAATGACTGACGACTGATATATAACAATGAAAACCAGCAATATTTTACTATGGCTAAATCTATCACAATAATTATTTGTTATATTATTCCGTCCACTGGTATCATGATTCACTGTCCTGCCTTTCTCAGCAGCGGCTACCCAGCACCCACTCCCCCACCACGTACATAAATCGTCCACCGAAACATTAAGAGCCATGCGACATGGTAGTGAAACCGTCACGCAATCTTGAGTTGTGGCCTCAATAGCAGTTAGCCAGTCAGTCACGGCTGTAAACTGAGTGGGCGGGGTTGGCAGGCACAACACAGTGAACAGGGAAGGGCTTGGTCCACCCATCTTCAATTCACGTTGTGAGCATAGCTCCTGGCTGAACGTTGCAACAGCCGACAAAGCGGTAAAAACAAACAGCAGATTGGGTCAGGAATGAAAAGGGG
>Ga0056128_1007454_pt1 | contig 13805 bp, 7 predicted proteins | sample WorMetLIZISLAND2_FD_71113 | JGI IMG/M metagenome (GOLD analysis project Ga0056128, IMG submission 71113) | Marine gutless worms symbiont microbial communities from Max Planck institute for Marine Microbiology, Germany - Olavius geniculatus... ... | reverse complement strand
CGCCTGAAGGGCACATGGAGCAGTGGAACATCCGATGATCTCAGTGACCGAGTTCCACTGCGTGCTATGATGTGTTGACTGAGGTACGCCGGTGCTGACGTCTGTCGTATTTTGAACGTCCGCAAGGCCAGCTTGTAAGAGATGCGCTGCTCCACCGGCAACCAGTGTATATCTAATTTAGCATCAAATATGCAATATTCTATACCATAATATACATTTGCAAGATGCAATGTAACTAGTGCCGGTGGCAAAGATTAGAATTTTTAGCAGTTAGTCTAAGAAAGCGCATCTTTTTGTTTAACGACTTCAAGGGTTGTCACAAGCAGGCCCGTCGAAAGGGTGGGGTAGGGGGTTAGCTACCCCGGGCCCCGCGACGTTTGGGGGGCCCCACCGTCGGCTAGAAATATAAAGTATGCCAGAATGTACCATTTTGAGAAGAAAAATTTAAAAATTTTGTCCCCGTGAAAATGTTTGGGGGCCCCGCAAGAATGTTTCCCCAGTCCCCGCTGTGGTCCTCGACTGGCCTGGTTACAAGTGGCACTGAGAAAGAATTAATAACTGTTTGTTTTATCCTGTAGTCATGTAAACTGTCTAAAATGTGTTCACTGCAGAGAGTGATTTTTATTCGCAGATGTTTGCCATCGTATATACGAGTACTTCGTAATGCTTTCACAGTGACGCGACTATGATTAAAAATTTGAGGATTTAAATTCGTCAGTTGGCGATTAATCCTACGATTAGTTGTTAATTTCAGCAGCTCTGAACATACTATAATCCAGTAGTGTGTCTGCAGGTACATAATTCCAGTGAAGTACGGGGGAGATGACGTACCGGCCTCACCTTTCCACGTGACAGTTGCTGAAGTCGGCGACGCCAGCAAAGTCAAGTTCATTGGTCGGTTCATCCATAACGAAACCCAATTTGCTCAGCATTGGTTATTTTACATATTATAGCAGTCAGCCCGCAGTTGACATAAACCCCACTAGGTTGGCGTTATACCCCGTTTACACGATGAAGCATGCATGAAGCATACATGAAGCACACGTAGTGCTAGCTTCGTGAATGTTTACAATATACACCGTTATCAAGCCAGCTCTAAGTGTGCTCCATGTATGCCCCCTTGTGTAAACGGGGTATTACTTTTTTTCGCCATGCCCGCGGTTATTTTCGTTGTAGTTTCATCATCGTCATCATCACTGTTTGATCTGTAGCAAATCACATGTCTATGGATAACTTGCTACCGTAACAAGATTGTGACCGTGATTGTGTTGACGACCAAGGACCAAGTAGCCTATAGCCCGCGACTTCGATTGCGAGCCACTGCGCCACAACGCCACGCCGAAGTAGCGTATTTTTATTGTCCGCGGTAGCGACAACAGTATTGTTTTTTCAATATCGTGGCGAAGTTTGTTTTTTCGTTTTTTCCCCTGTTAACACGATAACTTATGAACCGCTGCGCTTGGCCTGATGAAATTTTGCACGAATATATACCTTGACAAATACAAGAACCGCATATAATTCCAAGGTCAAAGATGAAGGTCACAGGACCGGAGTTTCCGATACTTTGCCATGGTAAGATAGGACCACACTGCTGCTAGCTGCTGCTAGGCCGATAGTTATTGGCCGACGCTGACGTCGTTGCTATAAATATGGCAGCATGCCACGGCGGCTACCGCGGACAGATTTAGCCTTCCGCAAAGCTTGGCAGTCTGTTGATCGACTGATTGGTTGACAGATGCGGTTCGTGCGATGATTCCCGTCGGTGAGGAATGCGTCATAAACCTCGACACGTCGGAAGCCGGCGAAGGCCGCATCACTTGTCGCATTGGCAGCAACGTTGAGAGCGATGTCGACATCGACATCGTCGACAACGGAGACGGCACGATCAGCGTCATGTATACGCCTAGGAAACCAGGAGCCTACACGCTCGAGATTAAGTTCGGCGGCCAGACCATTCCCGACGGCACTTTCACGCAACAGGTAGACCTACCATCACCGACCGCGGTCTTTTCTTCTGTTTACGCGCAACAGCAGCTACTGTTGTAGCGCGTCTTAGCCATCGCAATTCTATCTGTCCATCCATCTGTCCGTGCGTCACAGTCAAAAACGGTGCAAGCTAGGATCACCAAATCTTCACCGTCGGCTGCCTGGAAGACTCTAGTTTCAGGAACCGTAAAGTTTTTCCATAAATTTGAAGGGAGTCACCCCGAAAGAAGGCGCTAAATGAGACGGGGGTAGGGAAAATTTGCGATTTCCAGCCGATACGGCGTTGGCAGAGCGAGGCAGAGTACAAGTACTCACCCGAGGGCGTGACCTGTCTCGCTGCTATAGATAGTTAGCTTCCAGTCCTCTGGCGCCATCTGGCGACTGTAATAGAAGCAGATTTTTTTACTGGGCTTTCAAACATGCACAGCTGTTGCGCGTTTCCCTTTGCGTTAGCTGGGCTTTTTTGTTAGACATATTACAACTTATTTCTGTTGTAGACCAGCTACTGCTACAGTACTTCAGCTATCGAAAAGTGAAGAGACTGTTCTAGTAGCAGTGGATTTTTTTTGTAAATCACTGTTTTTATAATATGGTATTTGTTGTCACCTAGCGGGTCATGGCCAAAAATTGCTTATCACTTTCGTCATAAAACGGAACGGCTATAGTGGAGTGAAAAAATAATCAGTTATTAGTTGTATTTTTAATAGGCCTGGTAGATTTCGAGCTCCGCGAAGCCGCTGGGCGTTTAGCGACTGGGCTTCACACCCACAGCTGGAAGAACGCGACAGAATGGACAGGAGAATTTTCTGCCAATCGTCTGCCGGTTTAAAAAAGCTTTTACTCCAGTGTTTTCAGCGCTTCATCTTAACACTTTTGCTGCTGCTGCTGCTGCTGCTGACGCTGCTGTGCTAAGAGCCTGGCACACAAAATGCAAGTAAGTAGCGACTAGCTGATGTTTAAACCCAAGGACAGAACGCTGACGCTGCCTTTCATCGCTATAACATCCGCTAACTGCTGCTGCACTAAGTTATAAGCCAACCTCCGGTGTAAGTGTGTTTCTTTCTCGAGATTTTTCTTCCGGATGTTTGCATCATCTTGTCGGCTGGCTCGTGTTATAGTCCACGCGATAAGCTGCTGTTGTCCGTAAACAAGCAAACGTATGTCGGTCCAGTGCCGACATAGTGCACGGTCGTCCGCTGAAAATTGACACGCCGGTTACCCAGGCACTGCAGAACGTTCGCACCAATTTTGTTTTCTTTCTGCGCCTCTTTGTTTTCAAGTTAAGAGCTCGTATGTAGCACATTGGTGGCTTGGCGTAGCGGTAACGCGTTTCATCCGATAACGAAGTTACTCTACACCGGGCTGGGTTAGTACTTTGATGGGTGACTGCCTGCTGGCAGATAAACCATCTCGGTATGTAACCAGCCGCCTGAGTCAACTCAGCCTTTCATCCCTCCGCGGTAGGTAAGTCGAGTACCAGTCTATCTGGCTGGAGTTTAAGCGGGGTGTGTTCACCTGTGTCGGGTGGCAGGTAAGCCTAACACTGCGTAATCCTATACGGCAGGTGGCGCTCCGTAGCTCTGAGATTGGCTTCCGATTAAAAGCTTTTAACCTTTAACATCGAAAAACAGACGGGAAAACAGACGGACAAGACGAGTACTGCGGCCCATTCGGACGGCCGCACGATAACTTAACATCCGGATAAGTTTGTCATTAACGGATATACGGGTCATTCAGTTAGCCATTGTTATGCACTAACTCTCTGAAATAATCAAATCTGCGTAGGCATATGATGAAAAAATTTTCCTGGAATTTTCTTCACCCGGCACGAAATAGAACCCGTCAGAATGGGAGATTTGGGTTAGAAGGTTGGAAGTATTGGAGTTTTGGCTTAAACTTAGGTCAGAAATCAGTGCACTACAATATTGGGACCCACATTATTTGCCGAGAACCTATTTGTCTGAGTTTGCGGCTACAGATGCTGCGTAGGCGCGTGCATCAGCTATGTGCGACCGAGTTATTTGCTAGGCGGCTATTGGAATGTGTTGCAAGCCGTGCTGTGCACGCGTAGGCCTATCTATCAACTGACTGAGTTTACGAGGAACCGCGGTTTCTCCATGCGTCGTTTAAGTACGAACAGACTAGACCTACTCTATGCTTGCGCACACTTCGTTCGTTACCGCTTTAAAGAAAAGAGTGATATTTCACTGGCTTAGAACTGAAACTGAAATCGACCAACACAAGGAACTTGAGTAGAAACTGCCGTGAAAAGTGTACTGAAACTAGGCAGAATAACTTGGCGAATAAGGGTAAGACCAGGAAAGAAATTTTTTCAGGGATTTTAATAAAACCGAATAAAGGAAGAAACGATTGTGAAACTAGTCTTTTGATTGGTCGGAATTTCCACCGAGAAGAAAGTTGCGTATAAAAATGAAGAACTGAATCGAGCCGGTGCGAATATTAATTTCGATAAAAAAAAACTAGTCTCGTTTACATCTGTATATCGCGGTCTTTGTTTTCTACTGTTCAAATGTTCGCTCAAACAGAAATAGGCCTACAGTGTAGGCGTTCCAGTAACGGCGGTAGGCCTGATGGCATTTTGCGCTATACAATGACTAACTAATGGGGCGCATGCACGACGAAGAAAACGTGAAGCAAATGTATTGAAAATACACGTGCACGACGTGTGCTCTAAGTTTTCTTCATGTTTGCTTCATCGTGTAAACACCCCATAACTGACAGCTATATGCAAATATTCCTACGTCCGAGAACGGGTGCTGTCTAAATGCTACTGTCACGAACATTTCATGGACACTATGCACAACAATAATAATTAACACTAACGACAAGACTAATGTGGCCACCAAGACCATAAAAAACCAGTATCACACCCATCAGCGTCGTGGGTTAAAAAATATGCACGGCTGAAGTTGCAATTTTATATCAGACACTGCAAATTCCTGAAAGAGAAGATTGTGAGTGCTCAAAATTTTAATTTTACCCTCAATTTGTTCCCAAATGGGGGTTTCTATCTTTAAATTTTGCATTTCTGGACGAAAATGTTTCGACAGGAAAAGATTTTCTGACAGTTTTCTGACACCCAAAATTTATAGGAAGCCCGCGGGGTGCAATTGGCCCCCTTACTCCTTGTTACGACGCCACTGGTTATACCACTGCAGACATAGTGCTAGAGAGACAGGCAGTGCGAGCGCGAGCGTGGAATAAGACGTCAGTAGTGAGTTTTGTCGGGTCGAGTTTCTAGTTTCGAGTTATAACCCGAAACCATAGCTCGAAACCGAACCCTAACCCTAACTCCCACGTTAATCCAATATCGAGTACTGCAGATCAACAATTTTGGCGAAATATCGTTGAGTCGTGTTGGCCAAAATTGTCAAGTTGCAGTACTCGATTTTCAACGAATTGTCGAGTAGCCTAACGCAACTCGACCGTGCATCGAACATCAGTCCCCGGAAATTCAAAACTCGAGACAAAAAATTAACTCGACAATTGTCTGTATCCTCTTACTCTCAGTAGTCGACACCGAGTCGGTATGCGATTTCTTTGCGTCGTCTGTTTTCGACGCAGCGTCGTTTGTGTCTATCAGCTATGGACGAGAACCTCGCTAAGGACCCCGGCGCCGCGGTAGGTCTCCACGTTGTGGGAGGTGCGATCACCGTACGGCCTTTGAGCGGTCCGTTGCTGACGACGAGTGCGAGCGGCTGTCCTGTGTCAGCGGCGGCACTGGCAGGCTGCAGGGCGCGCTGCCTGGACGTCGATGATGGCGGACTCCAGTCCAGAGCACCCCCGTGACGAGCATCGACCACCTTGCTCGGCTGAAACACTGGCCTGTGACAGACAGGATGACAGCAGCCAAACTGAATATTTTAACAAGAAATATTTTAGATTGTGACCAATCTAATGTACTCTTTGCGCGCATTATTTTCTCCTGCTTTTTAGTTCCTTTCTTTTCACACCGCAAATGACGTCATCAGTCACATGACCATTCGACTCCCGGGGGTTGACTTCCTATCGGTGGTCCATAGTGACCATGCTTCTATCTAGCACCGTTATGGAGATATGGCCATTTGAAGTTCTTCCAAGAAGGCTCTTCAAGGAACAGAGGTCGGTCGTTGGTCGGTCCTCAATATTACACTGATCTTATATACTCCTCTTCGCTACGTTAGGAACGTAGCGCGCGAGGAGTAAAAATGTGAATGAAAACGTCGCGTATACTTAAAGACCTTTGCAGTCTCGGAAGTGGCAGCTGATTGTGGCGGCTATCGGTTCATTGTTCAGTACCGGTACTCTAGCAATCGAACAGTTTTGGCGTACCATAGCTTCTATCATTGTAACGAATCTACAAAGGGTGGTCACCTTGAACAATGCGTTCAGGTGTTGGTGACCAAGCCTTCGCCGTCGCTGCAGGTGCTCAACCGGACATCGTCGCGTGCAAGTGCATGCAACACACTGTCACAGTTCCGCCCGCCGTTAACTGAAAACATTTCTCTTCACATTGTCTTATCCATCTATATCGTGCTTTAGTTTGTCATGAGTTGCGCTTTTATTTGTGGTCCTTGTAGTTTGTACTTAGGCCACGTTAAAATACCCTAATATTTGCATGTATATAGCCTATAATAAACAGCTAATACAAGCCTGTGTTGCAGGCCAGACGCCGGTTTATTGCTGGGCTGGACGCTGGTTTTCATGGACACGGCGTGTTCACAGTGTGATCTCTGTCGACCGTGGATTTGTGACGTTAGCTCACGGCCCGTGCTGGCTGTCGGCGATGTGGCGTTAGTAGTGGTACTTGCCTGCACTCACGCAGTCACAGATACGATTAGACTCAGTGAAGTGCAACGATACGGTTGAAAATAGACAATACATTTGCATAACATAGTTAACGCAATACTTCCATTCTCCCATGGTATGGCCTACTGTCTGCACCCTCCCCCAAATATGTGCTTTGCGAATTGCGGTCAAATCGCTTAAGTTAGCGGCATGGTTTTAGGCTTTATTGACAGCCTGTAGTAACTGACTAACGCCATATCGAAGCGTACCATCTCTGACCCCCTATACGGACACCTGTTGTCTCAAAATAGGGGTGCTTATCCCCAACCGCAGAATCTGCATGGCGCATTACGGCCAAACTCTTATTAGCGAAATGGTTACTTAATAGTAACCAGGCAGTATGGTCGGCCATCCTAGCGGCAGCTGGGTTTGTTGTTATTACAATAGACAGACACGTTCACGGACGTTTATCAGATCACGAGCTAGCTAATGGTTTGAGTAAGTTCTAGAAATGACTTGTACCCTGTTTAGACGATCAAGCAAACATCAGGCAAATATGAAGCATGTATAAAGCATAGCCTACGCAAAGCAATCGTCAAGCAAACGTCGAACAAACATCAAGCAATTAGAACACACGTCGTGAACGTGCATTTTGAATACATTTGCTTGATTGTTGCTGGATGTTTGCTTGATCGTGTAAACGGGGTATTACCGTGGCTGCGGACCATGAAAGCGCCGGAGCTCGGTGTACGACGGAAGCCATCCTGACCAGCCCCTGTGTGTCGTCACGTGGTGGCATGGTGCGCGCCCGCGGTGTCAGCACGCCTGACGGTCCCCCCGCACGACGTTGTAATAATGCATCATCATAGGGCGGCACCGCGTCATTCAACCAGCGGTATATCTCCGTGTTACGTTCCTCCCAGGTGATGATGTCTGCCTCCGCACCAGTCAACTTGCCCTGACGGACACAGATCGAGTCACAGACTAGCCGGTAGGCGACGTGGCTTGCGACTACTAGCGATCACAGCTTTGCGGACAGACGGACAACGAACGCAGAGCAGAGAACGTTTCCTAAAAAAAGTCCGAGGGGAAGTCAAATGTAGCAAATTGGGAAGGCGTCGAGGCGAAATTCCGGTGACGAGTTGTAGGCTAAACGTTTTCAGGTGCGCCGTCGCCCATCGTATTAGAGGAACTATTCGCATTAGTGTATGATTATGAATGTCCTTAAAGACATAAAAATGTTGCCGTGAGATGCGTTTTGAAAGCCCAAAAGTGCGTAAAAATGCGTTTGGGGCCGGGACTCTGACCTGGAACCCGCTGCATGCAGGAGCTTACAGTTTTCCAGAGACCCCTTAGCTGGATTTGGGGCAGGGGAAAGAGGAAGAAAAGAGAGTGGGTGAAGGGGGTCCGAATTGGGGAAAGTTTGATTCCACTGGCGCTGAGGTGGATGGAGCCATTGCAGACATAATTGTATTGGGCCTAAGCCACAAACAGAGGACATATGGGTGCTAAAAATTTTAGTTTTGCCCGAAATTTTTCCAAAGTGGGTTTTTGGTCTCCAAATTTTGCATTATTTTTAGACAAGAATACATTTTTTGATAATTTTTCGACAGCCCAAAATTTAGGGGAGGCACTTGCTCCCTGCTCACTGGCTGACAGTAAAGGCTAATACCCCGTTTACACGATCGAGCAAACATCGAGCTGGATCGTTCAGCTAACATATAGCAGCAAACATCGAGCAAACGTCGAGCAATAGCCAGTGTTTTAATTGCCGGGGGTTTGGCAGTTGAACCCCCCAACTGTTTTCTCAACCCCCCCCTAACACAGTGACAAATTATGTACTGGGGGGTCAGCTATGTACTATACACATAGGCTACGATTTACATCACAATTTTGGTCGGGCTCCGACCGTCGAAAAGTTCAACTCCCAGCTAATTTTTCAGAATTCAAACACTGGCAGTAACACGTGTATTTTGAATACATTTGCTCCACGTTTGCTCGATGTTTGCTCGATCGTGTAAACCGGGTATAACACCCAGCAAGGACGTCAAGTCCGTCGTGAAGAAAACGAGACTAGAACACACGGCCGAAAATGAATTTGACACATTTGATTGTCACATAAGCATCTGGTGGAGACAAGTCTAAACTTCTAGGCTTTGGAGAGATATCGCTCCTTTGCCCGTTGCCTCTTCTGCTAAATCCGCCTAGCTAGTCTCACTCGTTACCGTTACACCATCAAGCCATTGGGTATCGTGGAGATAGTAGAAAACTGTCAGGTTCGAGTTTAGACGGGATACATCCATATACCTGTGCGTCGTAGTGGTACAACTCGATGGTCTTGTTGTTGGTAGTCTTCTGCAACAGAATTCTACTCGATATCGTCAGCCGACCGCCGTCTTTCGTCGTCCTAGCAACCGTTGCAGCAGCAGCAATATACAGTCTTTTTATGCATATACTCCACTTCAATGTTGCTTCGATCTGTTGAGTATCTGCTGTAAAAAGCTGCAGAATATGTATAACGTGTCAAGGTGTTGTACAGCTGCTTTCACGACTTGTCCGAATACTCTGCCACGAGTGAGCGAGTGAGTGGGGTTGAACGTTCCACCCGACACAGTATAGGTCATTTCGGGGACGGCCTTTTCGGGCCAACTTGCACATAAACATGATAATAGAACGGAAAGTTAAACTAGGGTTAAAACACAAAGTTTAATCTTTACAGAAACACAAAACTCTACCACGACTCGAAGTAGTTCGAGTTTGCACATAAGGCAGCTATAGTGTGACATGCGCATTAGAGATTTCTTTTAGCACGATTCAGTACGGATTGTAGATAGAAAAATGGTTACATATAGAGTTTAAACGCAACAAGCAAGCAGGCAACAAAGTCGCTCACCTGCTACGTGCTCAGATCAACTCAGCCTTTTACCCTCAACAGGATGAGAAATGTGTATAAATAGCTTACGTGAAGGCCTAGTCTATATAAAGATTTAAAAGGTTAAAGGTGGTGATATAGCCTTTAATCGGACACCCATCTCAGAGCTACGGAGCGTCGCCTGCCGTATGGGATCACACAGTATTAGCTGCCACCCGACACAGGTGAACGCGCCCCGCCTTAACTCCAGCCAAATAGGCCGGTACTCGATTTACCTACCCTGGAGGGATGGAAGGCTGAGTTGACCTAGACGGCTGGTTACATACCGAGATGGTTTACCTGCCCGCAGGCAATCACCCGTCGCAGTACTAACCGGGCCCAGCGTACAGTAACTTCGTTGATCGGATCAAACGCGTTACCACTACACCACGCCACCAACCAATATAGTATAAATATCACCGTTTAGAGTGTAACAAATCACAGTAATCTCGAGACCATGTTGAAACGTAGGCCTACATTTTTTTATGACTGTGTAATCGAATCTGTGACTTGCCTGTGATAAGCAGTCGCTAGACGCGTTTCAACCGTCACGCTTGACTAGAATGAGATTATGAGCGCTTATAACATTGCAGACAATGTGGTGACGGATAGGATAACTAATTAAAACCATGAAATTAAAAAGCACAGCACTTACAAGGTGACGGTTTCATCGGTAGTCGGTTCACTCATGTTAGGCCTATAAGATGTTACTGGCGATGCTCAGTGCTCAGTGCAGCAAGATGTTTAGTCTGTAGTTAAAGTTACGTGCATTCGTGTAACGTGCGCAGTACAGTCTATAGCCGGGACACGCAGTTTCATACGTCATTTCACAGCTACGCTACGGTGCCGAGTTTAGTGATGCGCTGAATAAATATCGCTGTGTTCAGTAGTAGAGTTATTCAGTACGAATGTAATAGGTGCGGTAAAACTCTGTCAGGATTATTTTGACTTCCGTTTACCTAACGTCGTGATTGAGAAAAGAAGAAAGACATTTATAGTCCGCTAGGACAAAGTAGACTGGTGCTGACATCTAATTCATTCGCAGAGAACAGAATGAGTGGACGAATTTACATGTATAACGCGTATAATAAATTGAATAAATGCTATCTCGTAATATTTCGCCCATCTCTAGCCAAGGCGCGCCAGCAGCAGCAACAGCATTGCCTGCTGGCCGCATCCTGGCATCAACCGATGTCAGCAACGCGCTCCATCTGGCACCGGTTACTATACGCGCATGCCTAGTAGCCCTGTCTTTCTCTCGGAGTCTTTTTTTCTTTCTCTGTTTTTTTTTCATTCTCTCCCTCTAGCTGGCTTGTTTTCTTTCTTTTACGCCACAGAGTGTGTGACTTATCTGGTGAAAGAAAAAAGACATAGAAGGCCTGCCTGAAGGGGGCTTTCTATACAGGGTGGGCCAAAAACGTGCCACTTTATTTTTGCCCATGTCTTCACCAATTATTGACCGATTTTCAAAATTTTTTCAGTGGCACACTCCGCAGACAATTTGCGATAACGTGATTGTTATAGATTATATTATATTATATAGATTATATTAATTTTCCCCATAGGCGCCATTGTAATTTTTTTTTGATTTTTGCGAATAAATACGTTAAATATTTAATTTTAATTTTTTCAACCCAAAATGGCACTTTCTTGTGACCACACCGTAAATGCGTCTCTACACTACCTTCTTATGGCCCACGTAATTCCGTTTATGTTTATGTGCATGTCTTACTCCACACTTCATTACGTTACACGGTTATAATTGGTTAGAGCTAAAAGGAGCGTACAAAGCGACAGAACTAAACAGAAAAGAGATTAAACGAAACAAAATAAAATAAAACCAAAATGGATTCTGTAGCGCACAGCTCTCGTCTCATTCCAGTTCAGTGTATATTTGTCGCTCTGAACGCACTTTAACTGAACAGGCGGACGTACAGTGTACAGACGGACGGACAACGTACGATGGCAAAAGGCAGTAGGCCTACTCCCTTTTGCATTACATGTGCATAGCGCGGTAAAACACTGTATAGAACTTTTTAAGATCGTTAGATCTCCGAGGGAAATTTGTGTTGAGTCTGATTTCTAGGGGTCACAGAAATGTAGGCTATCTTATAGGGTGTTTACACGATTCGGCAAACGTCCAGCATTAGCACGTGTATTTTGAATACATTTGCTAGAAGTTTGCTGGACGTTTGTTGGATCGTGTAAACACCCCATTAGGACTCAAGACGTGTTCAGTTCGGTAAATTTTCTTTGTTTGTTTCAGGCGCTGAGTCCGGAAGACTACAAGAAAAAGCTCGACGAAGAAGCGGTTAGTTCGACTATTTGATGCTTTTGTTTCAATTTTTTATGTTATGTCTCGTTTTAATTTACAGCAGCACATATAATCATGTTGTTAAAGTCGTAAAGAATGTTTTTATAAACGGTAGGCCTAGGTGTAGGTTACGCAAGAAATGGAAATTGAAGCGCCGTTACTTTTTCCGAGACCAATTTCGCCACATAGCAAACAGAGATGACAATACGATCTGTAGTATGTAAGCCGACAAAAAAATTTTGGATTCGGATGATTTAGATCGCCAGCAAAATTCAATTGTATTTTTTCTGTGCCCCTTCCACAACATGTTATCAAAATCCATTCATACTTTATCGGAGAAACAGATAAACCAACAAACCTGAAAACATAACCTTCTTCTTCAGCGGCGATAATAATATATATCATGCATGAGTTTTTTTGTTATCTTAAGCCCAAATTCCATTACGCCGACTTTCTCCGAAACTTTGTTATGTTTTTCTAATTTCATTTTTCGGTGTGCCATGCTTCATTACTTGTTAGAACTTGTCAGAACTCCGCTAATCTTGCTAGGTCTTCGTCTTGTTTACTGTAAACTTTGTTGCTGCATACTTGTCAGTTGTTTTGTTTCATGGAGCAAATAGAATGACACATATTACAAACATGTTGTTCGTGCTTGCATTTGCGCATGCGCAGATCGAGGACCTGATAGTGCCAGAGCGTTATCATCCGATTGACTTCTCTTCGCTGCCAGTCGGACCTAACTTCGATCTCGTCGACGGTTTGTTTGTCATCACAACATACACTGTTACATCTGTCGATCTTTTCCGATTTACTGTTTATGGTTTGAGCCGTTAGAATAAGATAAAGTAGATTTATGAAATTGAAATGTCGCAGATTACTTCTGGGTGTAGAGGGACGACCCGTTGTGTTGAAAGCGCGAGAAATGAGTATAAATCAAAATCAAAATAAACGGAAATGATTTGATCGGAAATGAAAGCTGCGCGCTACTTTCAAAGGTCGTCTATATCTTTTAATGTTAACCCTTCACAGAGTTACGGATCGTCACCTGCCATATGGGATCACAGAGTGTTTATACCTGCCATCCGACAGAAGTGGAAGCGCCCAGCTTAAACTCCAGCCAAGCAGGCCGGTTTTTGATTTGCCTATCCGGGAGGGATGAAAGGCTGAGTTGTTCTAAGTTGTTCTTGGTGTTGGTTAAATGGTTATGTGTTCATCTGTCTGCCGACAGTTATTATACTCGTCCAAATATTAAACACTTCAAAGCAACCCGACTTGGAGTCAAACGCAGGACCTCTCAATCGCGAGTCCAACGTTCTAACTGTTACGCCGTTGAGCCACCTTGGAATTTTAATTATTAATCGGAAAGTGTGCTATATAAGTGAACGTTTTCACCTACTCACCTACTAAGTTTATACGTGACGCTATGTCGTATACACGTACTGCGGTTTTTCAGTTGTTGAATAAGTAACTAGAAGGCTCTCGTAAGAGTGCATATCTCCGCCAAAAGTGAAGTAATTTAAACATTACGACTACTGCTACTACTACTACACCTACAACTACAGCTAACGATAATGGGGTCACGACCTTGACCTTTCGGGGTCACGTGACATCATCGGTCACGTGACCATTCGACTTGCAGTGGTCGACTTCCTATGGTTGGTGCATTGCGACCATGCGTCTATCTTGCACCGTTATAGAGATAAATGTACAAAACATCAGTTTATACACTTGTTAACGGCAACATTTAAGGACTTGCACATCGAAAACAGCAAAAATTACAAAAGGTGATATTATTCAGCAGCACAT
>Ga0056128_1007452_pt1 | contig 13809 bp, 9 predicted proteins | sample WorMetLIZISLAND2_FD_71113 | JGI IMG/M metagenome (GOLD analysis project Ga0056128, IMG submission 71113) | Marine gutless worms symbiont microbial communities from Max Planck institute for Marine Microbiology, Germany - Olavius geniculatus... ... | reverse complement strand
GATGACGGTTATGAATGCAAAAGCTGGGCAACTGCCTATGTCGAATTTCATCTAAACTCAACGTATGTGTTAATGATTGTTGATATTTCACTGTATGCTGAATGAAAATCAACTTAAATTAATGCATTACTGCCAATTTAGCATGATTTTACGAGTGAGACAGATTTGTGTAAATCAGGCAAAGAATATTTAAATGTTATGCAAGTTATACACTTTTTCTGTACACAGTTTTGAAACTTTTGGCATATTACGCATCTTTCTATCGTTAAACATCGCTAAGTTATAAAAGCTCAAATGTCCATGTTAAGTCCATGTGTTACAGTCAAATTTGGCACAATTTCGGGGGTGACGAATATTTATGCAAATTAGGCAAAAAATATTTAAATGCTTTAATATGCAAATTTGTCATTTATTTTTTTACAGCATTCTGAAAATTTTGACGTATTACACGTCTTTCTACCGCTAACCATCGCTGAGTTATCAACGCTCAAACAGGTCCGGTTTTTTGGCCCACCCTGTATATAGGAATAGGGCCTACATTCAGTAGTATAGCACGTATATGTAATATGTAGGTCATTACTGCGCAGCGTTGATGATGATGATGGGATGGATTGGGAAGCCAGAGCGCTGCTGCTGAAGCTGCTGCTGCTGTTTTTCGCCCACATCACGTAAGTGGCATTAAGACGCGACGACCGCGACGAACCAGAAGCCTCCAGGCAGGCTGGCGGGCGAGCTGTCTATACCAGCCAGTGACTTACTATCGGTCCAGTTTGCCGGACGGACCGGACCGGCGCCTCATGTCATAAATTGTTCAGCGCCGCCCGGATAGAGACTGCAAAGTACACGGCCGGTGTCACATTAAAATGTCTCCCACATGAAAAATTCGTTCCGGGAAGAGATAATCACGGAATTGATATGTCTCCCCCGTATAATATCGCCGGCCGCATGAAAAAGTTTCCCCATTATAGGATCGCCCTCCCAGAAGTCTACCCCGCCGGCAATTTGCCGGTAAAAATCCGCCCAGCCCGCGCGGTCGCCAGGCGGGGCCAATTTTTGCCGGTAAATTGTCGGCTGGGGGAGACTTCTGGGGGAGGGGGCGATCCTATAATGGGGCACCGGACTCGGCGAACTTACTGGCGGCCAGATTCGTCATCGTCGTCGTCGTGTGTTGTTCCGAGCCTGCACCACCATCGTCGAGCATCCACTCCGAACGTCATCCGTTATGCGGAGGATCGCATGTGTTGCAGAGAGAGGCCCGCACACAATGCACAAGGTGACGGACGCTCCGCGCATCCAGTGAAATATTTATAGTCGTAATTTATCGTCCTGTATAGAACAGAATTTGGTTAATGCGTGACTGGCTCAGCGTGTAGCCGCGTTCGGTGTTCGATGACCAGCGCTTAGTTCTGCGATGAAACTGTAAAACAAAGCTAATGCAACTTTGCTTTAGTTTTGTTTAAGTTTTCTCGTACATGTAAGCGCCGTTTTACGCCGTTGTAGTCCGTTCATTGTCTTTCTATGGCGAACTTCAACTAGATTGCTATATAATGTGTACGTATGAGGCATGTTTATACCTCACCGCAGGCTGTGTATTATAAAATAATTTTGTGTTCTTTACTTTATCATCAGTCAGCGGTGTGTTTGTGTGATCGAATGTATTGCATCCGGTATATACACGATAGTCTGCCTGTTAGTGAATTTGATTTGGCGTTGTGTTTACACGATGTTTACGGCGCTTTTTATCGTTCTAACTACTTGGTATAAAATAGCTCTGAACAGAACGTGATAAATATATACATACAGTCGATTAAGCAGTGTTGATGTGAGCAATATTTGATTTGTTGTTTATTCTTCCGAGACACCAGTTCCTGCAGATTTGGGAACGTTCACGCCAATGTTGGTTTTCATGCATGTGATTTTTTTTCGAGTTAGGAGCAGACGGACAGACGAACGGACGGGCAGAGATGACACATAATGCGGCCTATTAGTACACCCGCATGCCAATTCCGCATGCTGCACCATGGGCTTAATGTCTGTTAGTGAAGACAATATTGGTTACGTTGTGGTACCATTAGCCCTTTGCCGATCACCTGCCACTTCCACTTAAGAGATGTACATTAAAATTGCTACTGCTTGCGTGTCCCTATACTCTCCAGCTTTAGCACCATACTGTAAGTGTATTTGTAACGTACGAGCGTACTAAACTTCTTATTCATAAAGCAGCTGAGTCACGCTTTAGCAGGCTTTTCTTTTTTTGCTACGTTGTTTTTGCGACTTAATTGGGAGGATGTGTCGACCTAATTAAACGGCGCGAGCATGCACCATATAAACACGTCATTGGCTGGTACAGCGACTGTCATCTCGTTGGTCAGATGTTGCCATTGACGACGCAGCAAGCAGCTGACTGAAGAAGAATGTTGTTTATCGTGCTGCGTTTTAATGAATTTCGGCAACGAACGATGCGCTGAAAGCCCCTCGTTCGACGTCAGTGTGCTGCGTGTCCAGCTCTATTGCATCTCCATTACCCTCTCCATTACCCTTTACCCACTATACTGATGGAATTATTCATGGTTTGCCGTTGAAGTAGGTGTCCTTTAAAAATTTTTTAAAAGGATGCTGGTCATTAAGGGGTTAAACAGCATCTCGACGCGCATAGTCGATAGAATAAATATTATTTACCGTTCTGGCAGTACTTATCGAGAATTAATTATGCCCAGGAAATACAGTAGGACTAAGAGAGGCCACATTGTTTTATTATATTAGCTAGTGTGCAAAGCAATGTAGATATTACGCAATAATTTTTACGCGCGAAAGCAGCTACTGCTTTCAGTGCGTCTTAGCCGTCGCAATTCTGTCCGTCTGTCCGTCTGTCTGTCCGTCCGTCCGTCCGTCACACGGGTGGATCAGTAATAAACAGTGCAAGCTAGGATCACCAAATCTTTACCGTCGGCTGCCTGGAAGACTTTAGTTTCGGGAACCGTAAAGCTTTTCCATAAATTCGAAGGGGGTCATCCCGAACGAAGGCGCTAAATGAGACAGGATGGGTAAAATTTGCGATTTTCAGCCAAGGTTACTATTAATCACTAATAGGAAGTCGTACAGTGGCTCTCGATTGCCACCGAATTCAATGACCTTGGATGACTTTAAACGCTAAAATATGGGTTTTATGGATTTTTTGGCGATTTCGGGCTACCAGACACATTTCAAGAGCGAATTGCGCCGAAACCAATTGAGATAGACATGGAGAAGTTGTGTATGAAATTTACAGCATTGAACGTAGATTTCGACGGTCTATGTCTCGATTTTTTACGTTCAAGGAAACCTGCGCAAGAGGGCATCAAAGAGGGGTGCCCCCGTAAAAGTCGTTAGGCCCTATTTTACCGTTGTTGGTCAGTCTTTCGTGAAAAACGGTTGCAGATAGACATGGGCATGCTGCCTATCGCAACAAGCACTAATGACGAGCTTTTTAGTTGTATCAACATCGTTGACTTTGAAAAACCATGATCTTCCAAAATAAGGGATTTTTATTGATTTTTGCGATCTTCGGTTGCAGCGCACACTCCAAGAATGAACTGCAACGAAATGGCTGGAGATAGACTGACAGTTTGCGAACAGGAACTGCTATAGGCTTTCGCGCTTCTCGTGAGCATTAGCTCAAATTTCTTGTTATTGTAGTATTAAGAAGAGATGAAACGCTACCACTGTCATAAAGTCATAGTCGCAGTCTCAGAACTTTAGAAGAAGCCGTTTGAACTGTTTGAAGTTAGCCTAATGCTGGTTTGTCTGAGATGAACTGTGATGTTGTTCCATATCTTGGGGCTGTTGTGAGGAGCAGTGGTCATAGGCTACCTTAGTGGTTTGGCCGCGCGTATAAACGTGTTCATTCATAGGCCATTGGTTAGTCAAAGATGTGGCGAGGAGAAGCTGACAAAGTTAGGATCAATATATTCAACGCACTCTGCACGTGTTAAGACTCGAGCGCAAATGTTGTGAGCTCCAATTTCTTTCTACTCAAACCGTTTCATTAAGGTCTCTGGATACCGGATTCACAGCTTAATCTACTGATGCAAACCCTAGACCTAAACGAAACTTTTTTATGTTTGCACGCAAACTGCAGTGCCGACGGCAACGCGCTTGAGACTCGAAGAAACGTGTCGACTTAGCGGTGCATGTGAAGTGCTGCAAATCGGTTTCGCAGAACTTCTTGCAAAACATTTTTTAGCTTTTAAACACATGTTGAACTAGTTGGAATACAACGTGCATAAAACTGAAAGGTGTATGCCTACAATAAAACATTAGCAAAAGTAACATGTGATTCGAAACACGGTAACAGCATTTCATTGTTTGTTAGACGCTTGCTGCAGCACGTGATGGCGTATCAGAGAGATTTGCTGGTCGTCAGTCAGTGATAATCAGTTTAATTACGCTGTCAATCAGTTCTTATCTCTGCCTGTCAGACACCGATACAACTGACACATACAGGGAGACGGATGCGTCCTGGTCAGGCGTGAACGAAGGTCAGTGCGTGCAAGGATTGCAAGGACTGACCACCACATCACCCTGCAGGTTGACTGCAGGGTTTCAGAGACTGATATGGCGACTATATGAGATGATGCGCTGTGACAACTGAGTTCGCTGACTATCCACCATGCTGACGATGTGCGTGCGTGTGTTGAGTTAAAAGTTATTATTACATGGCAACTTTTGACGCGCTACGGCTATGCTGTATATGCGTCTATGGCACGAGTGTCGTCCGTCGTCCGTTTGTAACGGATGTATTGTGGCTAAACGGTGCGAGATAAGAACTAAGTTGCTATTGATCACCAATAGGAAATCGCATGCGGCCTTTCAGATGAGATGAAAATCATCAACCTTGGATGACCTTAAAGGTCAGTACCGCAACAGGAACTGTATAGGCTGTGCGCGTCTTCCCTAACAACAGCTGGGTTTCTTGTTATTATAGAAGTCTGCATTGCGCATTGCGCGTTGTATAATTATAGCCTGTATGTACGCTGTAGTAGCATATAGGCCTAATAGACCCCTATAGCAGTATTCCCGGTACTAAAATAAGACACTTACTTACTTACTTACTTCCTGACTCGTGCTCCAGTCTATTCTCTGTCCGTCCCCTTGCCGGTCAGTAACTCGTAAATAAAAAAAACAGGCTAAAATTGAAAAGAACTCGCCTTTTTCACGTGAAATGAAACTATCGACTAATTTTTGAATCCTTTAAAGTTTATGTATGACATCGAAGTCCACAGGAACATTCCATGGGTATCCGGTCATAACCTTCTCCAAACATAACTCCTATCAACTCAACTCTTCTGCCGACAAGGTGGGTCGGAACCGAGTTCAACCGACCCCAGGACAAAAGAACCTCCCCTATAAGATACAAAAAAACAACCCCACCCGACGAGCAGTAACCATATTTTTACCGCATTTCCTGACTTATAGCCCGTAAGCTATACGAGTCGAGTTGTAGTTGTCATTTCCGGGCAGGGGGAGCGGAAAGTTCGGTCCTCGGTTTGTGATATCGTACGCGCGTCGTCGCCCGTGCAATATCAGAGTTGATCAACTTGCTTCACGGCGACCTCGGCATAAGTTAGCGGTCAAACGGCTTGTTGTCGCGGATCCGGCTAATCTGCGAGTGTTTCGGCCGCACGCAGGCCGCGAAGTTTGCCGTCCATTATTGATGTCGGTTGCGTCAGACACAGACGAGGTCGCGTCTAATGAACGAGTCCCTGGTGGGTTGTGCACCGGCGCCGTGCTGTCTGATACCCTCGGTCCACCGGGCCGCAACCTATAGGCCTTCGCTGGCGACAAGACATCTTGTCAGCCGATCCAGCTCGCATCTTCATCGTCGCAGACCATCATCATGCGTCTAACTATAGTGACAAGGGACGCCATCTCTGCCAGCCCGTGCAGTCATGTATGGGTCTTTAGTTATCGCAAAAGGACTATCAAATCCTGCACTGAAATACAACGTAGCAAATTGCAAAATTGCAAGTTAATACAATAAAAAAGAAAACAAAAGAAAAAAGTTACATTACTAATGTTCTGGTACAGTAGATTCGCATTAAAGTTCTTTAAATTAAAGACGAGATGGAAATAGGTGACCGTTCGCAGGTAGGCCTATATACTATACCGCATATATAGGGCAACTCAGCCTGGCCATCCCTCCGTCTGTAGGCAAAATAAATACTATTGGCGATGGTTACGACCACCGCTTGGGAAGATGAAACGGCGTGTTCTCCGTAACAGTATCTGAATCAATTAGCTAGCCTTCATGAGCAGGTATTATAGGCCTTAATGTGAGTTCAGGCATCGACGCACTGCGTACATGAAAGCGAATCTCCGTCGCATCACGCCATCGTCCCGTGCAGACAGACAGCGTCTCAGCCTGACGCCGGCAGCGTCCATGGTCCGCGGACCAGCTCGTCCAGAGTCCAGACGTCGACGATCGATTGACGAAGAACCTCGACGGTCCTGCACGTCGTCTCGCCTCGTCGTCGAACGGCATCTAGGCCTAATTGATTCATCGCATGCTTCATTTCTCTCATCCACACCGGTCGGCGTCGGTAACCGATCGACCGGCCGAGCGCTATTCCAGATTACGACCGGCGTAACTAATATGATGCTATATCGAGAGGTCGACGGACGGATGCGACTGCAGGCGTTGGTCGAGCATATCAATCTGACTAGTCGTCTAGTGGATACGTGCCGACCGGCTTGTCTTCGGTGATCCGTCTTCGCGCGCCGATGTCACATTAAAATGTCCCCCATTAAAAATCCGCCTGGGAAGAGATAATCACGGAATAGATATTGTTAAAATATCGCCGGCCCCATAAAAAGTCTTCTCATTTTAGGATCACTTCCTCCACCAGAAAAGTCTCCCTTCCTGGCCGACAATATATCAGAAAAATGCGTTCCGCCCGGGAGGCCGCCGGATGGGGCAAATTTTTGCCGGTAAATTGTCGGCCGGAGACGGGGAGACTTTTCTGTGGGGCGATCCTATAATGGGGCACCGGCCCGCCTGCATCACGACCCCGTATTCATTAATTTATCGGGCTTGTTGTGCGCACACACACCGGCAATCTTCATCCTATCCTACTACGTGACACAACAGTCCGCCGCCCTGCAGCTCATCAATATTCATTATTAATAACGGCGAAACGCTCGACGACGACGACGACGGACAAAGGAAAGCGAAGCGGTTATTCGGCCGGCGAAACGGAGACTTGGTCATCAAGCGGCCATTACTGTTTCAATATACATACGCATATCTGAACCTGCAATGGAAACAGATTAAGTTCCTTTCGCCATTGTATCTCGATCCGGTTATTATGCGGCCGTTTTGTAAGCGCTATTACACAGCTTGCCTGTCTGTCTGTCTGTCTGCTTGTCCCGCGCGGACTTTTAACTATAATACCCCGTTTACACGATCGAGCAAACATCGAGCAAACGTCGAGCAAATGTATTCAAAATACACGTGCTAATTGATCGACGTCTGCTCGATGTTTGCTAGCATTCATCCAGCTAGCTCGACGAGCTATGATAATTAGCATGTTAATTAGGAGGGCGGCCGGGTTTTAATTGGAAGGCCTATATAGCACGTGATCAGCTGTGGGCTAAGAGCCTAAGCCTAGGTACATTGAGCCAGAGAGCGGGGTTCCACCAGACCTGCTTAATGTTTGCTCGATGTTTGCTCGATCGTGTAAACGGGGAATTAAACAGCAAACATAGGCTAGGGCGGATTCTGGAATGGTTGGAGGCGGAAGGGTAGAGAAGTCTGGAAAGAGGGCTTCCCTTCCCAGAAAATTTTTTAAAAATTTTATGCATAAATAATGCATTTTGGTGCAAAATTGTCACTTGTTTTAAGATGCATTCAGTCAATAATATGGGGCGGGCCGCCACTCTCCGCACTCTCTTTGAATCGCTATAAATCAATATCGGCGTGACCGTTTTCCGGCGAATTTGTAACTTATTTGGCAATTTTCAGTTGTAGAAGTCAAAAGTCAATGTCAGAAACGTCCTCAATCGCAGAGAAACTTTTATAAACATATTTTAACCATTTTTCACAGCAGAAGTATTGCAGATTTAATCATTAAGTTGTGTCATTGTCGGTGATGAAATAATTTAAGGAAAAATTTACTTTCGCCAGTCACCCTTACAACGATGCTACTGATAAAGCTGGGAGTTTTTTTCGTTTGCAGACTTGTCTTTTACTTTCAAGTTACTGTAAGAAATTTGTTTTTGTGAGTGAGAGTGTCCAGATTGCTTTGATTTTAGTCTCAGCAGACTCAAGTGTCTTTCTATCGCAATAGCAGCAGTAGCTGCTTAAAAATATTTCTTCCTTCTTCAGATGACAGTAATTCTGACTACAATACGGTCAATAAATTATTTTTTCAAGATAGTGAATTTAATTTGGTTCATTTAATTAAAGTCGCACGGATGCGGCTTTGAAGTTATTGGCAGGTATGGCAGACAACGCGCAGCCTGGATCAGCAGCAGCAGCAAGTGTATTACGTCTGCATGAAGTGTAAATTGGAGATGTGCAAAATGCCGTGTTTGCCCAATGCTGTCACATGGAATGTGGCATAACTGCAGCTGGCAGGAGAAAATGTTCCCCAAATTACGTCGACGGGTGGACAATAAGAACTTGACTGCTCGACGTGCTAGTATATAGTTCGCGGAGGGTTATTGTAGGTTAACCCAACAAGAACCCGACCGATAACAACTGTATGCGTATAACCATATTTACCGAAAACCTTTCTGGAAGCAATGAACTAATCCTGTAGTACTTGTATTTGGCAGCATTGGGCAAACACGGCATTTTGCACTTCAGTTTCTGTCAGTTTGTCACGTAGATGTGAAAAACATTGATTTGCAAATAACAAAAAAGAAACATGTTTTTTTCACTTTTTATAAAAAAACATCATTCAAAACATGCACAAAAACATTAAACTGCAAATGTTTTCAATCGCTACTTTTTTCGCCATTATACACGTAAAGAATATATAACTCAAATAAGTAAAAACAAAAACCTACCATTTGTAGAGACTAAAAACCGGAATGTACTGAATGTACAGATCAAAAACAACTAAACGCAATTTGGCCATGAGAAATAAATCATATTTGTAATTTTGTACGTTTATGTTTTAACAATAACAAAAACACGACATTAAAAAGCACAAAAACAACAAAAAATAAATAGCAAAAATAAAAAGAAACGTAATAAAAATAACAGCATAAAAACATGATTTTTAAACTTCTATAAAAAAAACATGAAAATGTTTTTTAATCTATGGTTTGTCAGTCGCTAGTGCAAGCGTAAGCCCTACCAGTGCTACCACTACACTGTATAGGCCTACTGGCAAATTCTGAACTGCGAAATGTGAACATCGCATCTCGTTTAGGCGCCTACAAAGCTACGGCACGACTGTCCCCATGTTCGCGGCTAATCCCTGGACTCTTATTTACTATAACGTAAAAGGAGTTTATGCGGGGATGAGTTGGCGGAGTATTATCATCGCGTGGCATTTCGTGATTGCGCGCAGCTCACTTGGAGTCTCCGGCTCGACGTACGTACGTCCGTGTGTGAAGTCGGCGGCGTTGTAGCCAATTACTGTCCACGACTGGTCGTGTGTCTTCGCCGGTGTCGCACGTCATCCTGCAATTACCAAGCCGCGCACTTGTCTCTGCATCTGTCTGTCTGTTCGTCTCATCTGTGCACCTCTGTCTTTCACCCCGCATCCCTGCAGCCTCTGTATTTGCCGCCGCGCACCAGCTGCCGCCGCCGCATCTTCACAAGCCCTGTCACAGCCACTCCGCCAGCCAATTATCTTTGACAACCCCCGACCACCACAGTGGCGTATAGACAGAAATATGAATTGGGGGTTTTCTTTCTTTCTCGTCCCTTCTCCTTTTCTTGCCTTCCCTCCCCTTAATTCCTCTACTTTTCCTTTTTCTAGTTGTCCTTGCCCTTTCTCCTTTTTCTTTAATTTCCCTTTCCACATAGAACTAGGACCCGCAAATTTTAGCTAAAGCTTGGGGAGCGCTCTGAACTTCCCCAGTTGGGTCTGCGGCAGGACACCAGCGGAAATCAAATTTAGTGCATTATAACCTTAAAATAAGCGATCCGGTGGCAACGTTTTTAACCATTTTCCTGAGTACCTAATGTTTATTTTAACCAAAAATTGTGCCCGGAATCGGAGGGGGCTGGACCCCCGGCCTCTCCTTGTCTACGTTACTGCACTACCGTCGACAAACCCCGCGGCCACAAAGCTTTCTCCTCTGTACTGTCATATGTACTGTCATACACTTTAGTCACTAGCTTATGATGCCGACAAATCTTTCCCGCGGTGCGTGGCACACTTCAAAGTCTAAACTGTAGGCTAAAGCTACTGTCAGGAATGGAGTACACTTGAAAGTATAGGCTTATATGTTGCCCCCGGTCACAAGCTGTTTGTTCTGAGTGCAGTTTCACTAGTGAAGGGATTTCGTCGTGGGGGTTTTGCATTAGGCTACCGTGCGTTTACATAATATCAGCTTGCGCCAATCACCTACTGTAAATGCGGTGCGACCGCTGACAGCTTTGTGGAAATGCGGAAATCAACTTATTTACTTGTGCAGCTATAATGAAACGCTTGTCTCTCTCTCAAAGGTTTTGTTGTAAAATGATTATCACTTTTGACTTTTCGGTCCAGCGTAAGTTTCTGCATTGACATCGAAGCACCTCTGCATATGTAGTTCCGCGCATTGTGCTTTTAACATCTTGTGTTATTTTAAATTTTATATCGATGTGAAACGTTGAATCGTCACAGAAATACGCTGGAATAAAAACTGAGCCTCTCTATCGTCACCGTAAAGATTACTGATTCTCTGACCCAGATTGCTGACGAACTCCAGTGCTGAAGCAAGATTATTATTAGAATTTATCCGTTCACTGCTGGATCATTTTCACGAAATGATAGCCTAACGCTGCGCTGAGAACACCAGTGTATAGTAAAATAATGTAGAACCTACAGTGTGAGTCAGCGAGCTGTGTGTCACGTGTTGACTAATCATCATCTTCAGTTGCTGCAGCAGCGACTAACAGTCACTGTGATGAGCAGAGGCTTGGGGGATTCCATTGTAACGAGGCCGCGGCGCAGTTAATGACGTCGACTCGACGCAAGATGAAGAGAGAGATGCTTTAGCGTCAGTCATAATAGTTGCAGTCAGATCTTCGACTGTGCATCACAGTCACAGCATGTCGCAGGTTCAGACGACGACATCGTTGCTACAGTGTGTTTGGATGCTGCTGCTGCTGCAAGCCAGGTCACAAACGAATGCTCTTCTCTAATCACGAGCAGTGAGAGTCTTTCGATGCTGCCACGCACGACGATAACCATAATGCGACTCGTAATGTGTGTGAATGAATTCTGTGACCACGACTGGGCGTTTCCCGGATTTCGTAGTATCGATGTCCCCATGCATATATTGCTACGTGTTTGCAAACTGTCGTCGTCGTCTTTATTAACGACTTCGACTTAAAACTACATAATTGGCCGTTGCAGATATACTTCGGCACGTATAAGCTATAACAAAATAAGTTATACTGTAGGCATATAGTGATAAAACAAAATACATTTTACATGTTATTGCATTGGAGGCTTAAACTCAAAGAGACCAGCAAATTACGGCTCGGGTGGATTTGCGATGTACAACGGAATGATAAGAGCTCGTACGAGCGTAACAACGGTTCTTACAAGAAAGGAGCTTGCAAGGAATCAACGCGATAACTACAGGAAGCACTTGTACGAACTCAGCAAAACGTCGATCGTGCTTAGTCTGTGCTTTTCAAACATCGTGTTTGCTGCTCATTACAATAGTAATATCGTGCAGCAGCAGTAGCTGCAGCGGTAGGCCTAAATCTTTCGACGTAAGCAGCTTATTACTATCTCTTTTTGTGTTTGCTCGCCTGCAGCCAGGCCCTATACTTGCTTCTTCTTTTCTGTGCTAGTCTCCGACTGCTACATACACGAGACATGATCTTTTTGTCAGCAATACATTTTTTGCTACAGTACTACACCAGTCAGTCATTTAATCAGTCATCTTGACGGCAGCAAGTGATGGACTGAAGCTGCATGATTACAATTATCTACGTATTTCCCGCAAAACCGCTGTGCTAATACGAAACATGTAATGGATGTGCGACAGAATGATTTAAGCTGTCAAATACTGCGTAATGCATATCTTGCAGCATAACCGCTTCAAGCCCTACGTAGCAAAACAATAATCTCGTCTGCAATTACGAGGACCGCTTTACAGTCAGTCAGCCCAGCACAGAGCAGGTGCACGGTCTACGCTGGTATTATAGCGGACAATCCGCAGTCAATGGGAATTAACGACAGTCAGTCGAATCACGCTAGCGCCCGCTAGATCAATCCCGCCCTGCCTCGTCTGCCCGCCATGTCGCCCGCCCCAACCCAGACCGGAAGTAGATCGACCATAAAGACGTCGTAGCGACAGCAGCGGGTTATATGGTATGGCTCGTCCGGCTTCGGCGCCACGACACTCGATCATTATGCAATTCGATTAGCTGCAGTAAGTTTTTTTCGACCTGGTAGTCTATACCGACGCCGCCGCTCCAAACGTTATTTATTATTGCGCGTTTCGCGCCGGCGATGACGTAATCTTGTTCCGTGCTTATGACGGTCCTGATCCGGCTCACTCACGGGTGGCTCATCTCGTCGACGCGGGTGGTCGGTAGAAATGGGAATCGAACCGAAGCTGAAGTCTGCATCAGGGGTTCGATCCCTAAAGACATACATATTTAGTATTTACACTGTACAATTAACTAAATGTACTTTATTCCTTTTATATATGTTGTATGGCTTTTTGTCCAACAAATCCAGTGGAGTTTGGATCTACATGACATGTATCTGTATTAATTTGCATTCGCTGATGTCCATAAGGCCGCATTTACGACTTGAGCAATAAGCCTATCTCGAAACATTTTTAGATTTAGTTTAGCATGTAGATATTAAAATTTGTATATTAGACTGGAGCTTGTTATAGGCTTTATTTTAATTTCTGATTTATACGTATCTCAAAACAAGCCACTTTTATTTTTTGCATAGCTCCATGATACATTGGCCGATTTTAATGATTTTTGGTATGCAACATCACGAAGAAACGCGACGTAAACGACTACAGTTTTGCCCACTTCACCTTAATACTGCCGCCGCGTGTAAAATGCAGAAGTCGTAGTTTGGCCGTTTTCAACAACAAAATTCACACTGAGTATAGCGCATACGTTGGCCCAAAAATTATTAACTCGAACCCGAACAAAACCAAACTATAAGAGTAGCCAAACCGAACCGAACCCGAAACTGGATTTTTGGGTTCGATTTCCATCTCTAGTGGTCGGTCGAAGCTGGGCGTGCAGGCGGATATGACATAGGGCGCGCAAGGTGAGCATCGATCGTCTGCCCGATCGCTGCGCTCTGGCCGTGCATGCGCCGGCGTCGTCGGTAATCTACCGGAAACAGTTGCGTGCGGCGATTATTTGCCGATAAATCGTCACGTGGGTGGGTGTGACGTCACATGACGCCGATGACGACTGGTTTGCTGTAAGGGAAGCGACAAGATTACGGGTTGATCTGCACCGCACTGTATGCGCCTCATAATCATCTCTGTCGACTCCAGTGCAGTATACTTAGGTCCCTTAAGAACCGGCGTCGTGGATAAAATAGTCGGTGCCGCACCACCACCACTGACGATAATATCTCTCTACATAGCCCCTCCCCAGACCTCGCCCCCTAC
>Ga0056128_1007451_pt1 | contig 13809 bp, 9 predicted proteins | sample WorMetLIZISLAND2_FD_71113 | JGI IMG/M metagenome (GOLD analysis project Ga0056128, IMG submission 71113) | Marine gutless worms symbiont microbial communities from Max Planck institute for Marine Microbiology, Germany - Olavius geniculatus... ... | reverse complement strand
CCTGCTTCAATGGTGAAAAATCTGGTTCATTGGTGTCAAATATCTGAAGTTTTACAGTTGCAGCCACAAAATCGTGCAAAGCGATCGAATTTACGTGTCTGCGGGGATAGTTGGTCTTTCACATGTTCGAGCAAGACAGTGCACTATCACACCAAGCTTGCAAGATGTTGAGTTTTTGATCACAAGACGCCCGATTTCATGTTTCCATGTTGCTCAGTGCTGACACGATAAGCATTTTTCATTAGCAAACCAGATTAAGCTCAGCATCAAAGCAGCGTAGCTACTGACAGCACCAGTTGAGACTTGCAAGTTTGTACCTGTGACACATTATGACGTCAGCGTTACATCATGACCAGCAAAGAATATTTAATCAACTATCATATTTTGTTCAAATATTTCGAATTAGTATTTCTTTGGCTACAACTGATAAAAATTTCATGTAAATTGCTCATAATTTGAGTGAATTACGTACATAACAAAAAGGGGTCCTTTTTATGAAACACCATGTAGTTCACGCATGCACATAGAAAACCTACACTGTCGGCAGTTTCACTTAAGCAAGCAATATAATTAACAACTAGCAAAAACTCATCTATAAATAGACAATAACTATGATATAAAGAATAAAATGCTAACAAAGTAAGTCTACATACAACACTGCAATGCAATAGGACATTATTACGGAGAGTGACGACTGATGAGCATGTATATGTTAGCTGTACAATAAATACAAAATGCCTAATAATCTACTGTAGTACATGTCACTCTTGTAAAGACTTGATCTCTAAATAAATTCAGCTTTAGTAATGACTAGTGTGAAACAGTAGAGCCTGTGTGCGTATCACAGTTGTTATAAACTGAAATCATGAACTAACAGTCTAAAAGTACTAGGGCGGTAGAAATTAATGACTAAGTAATCGACTAATCATTTAAAGTAATCTACAAAGAAAATTTAATGGAGTAAAATTCAATTACATTTTGGATTTCTTAACAATCTAAAATGACCAATGACATATGTTTGTAACCTAATTTTATTTCGCATAGGGACATGTCATCGAAAATTTTCAAGACTTGTACTTGTGTTCTGTACAGTCTTAGCACTACACATTGTGACCTTTGTTTAAGTACTGCACCCTCATAAATTTTCATCATCCTAACTTTTTTGATTTTTCTTTAGTTTGTGAAAGGTAACAACAACCAGCAGAATTTAACTGATCATGGTCTTTCTTGACTACAAAAATTAATCTAATAACTGATTAATTTCAGTTAATTTTTGGAGATTAATCGACAAAAATGTTTTAACTAGTAGCAGCCTTAAAAATACATCATAGTGTAGATGAACAGTATGTTAACTGTTGCCTAATAGTCATCATACAGTTGATGCTATCTTGTGATTCTTTTCTGAGCACTGTCAAACTTGGACTGTTTTATTCACCAATGAATCTAAACTCTGTTTGGTTGAAAACACCAAATATAATATAAAAATGAATGGCAAATGTGAACAATAATGCCGGAAGGTGGCAAAATACCAGACTAAATTCTTACAGCCAAGTTCCTATAAATTGCCAACTGTGAAAAATTTGGAATTACAAAATGCCATATGGCAATCTTACCGATGCACTGTGCATTCCAGTGCAGGTGAATCAGCTTTTGATTGTTTACACAAGATGGCACTAACAATTAGCACAATGGGTATATTGTTACGAAAAAAGGAAGACTGTAATTACTCACAAAATAAAAACTTGAATTTGACATAAAAATGCCGGTTTGGAGTGATGAAAAACATGCATTAGAAACATGAACAATAAATAAATCAAATGTAATGGAAAATGGAAGCTATGGGAAATGCGATTATGAAGACAGTGAGAAGTCAAAAACAAAGACGTTCTACAACTTACTAAAGATGCAAAGCCATACAGTAATAAATGCAACAAAATGAATGAAAGAAAAGTGGACAGGGAAAGTGCTGACATAATGACATGTTCAGTGAAAGATGGCACAACAAAAAGCTGCATAATCCAATAGGAAAAAGATGAAGGAGAAGGCAAATGATACAAAACTTTGGAGAAGGGATTACTAGAAATCTGTGTCGGCCTTGGGCCAACATATGAGGCCGTCCCAAAATTTGAGCTGAAAATTGACACACTTGTTATTCCTCCCATCGGGATTTTTCACACCAATTTTGGCTTTTCCACAACTTTTGTCTTCGAGTCAAAAGACTACAGAGTACAGACGAAGGAACAGGCAAGATCAATAATGCGGCCAAACGAGTGAAGCATTTCTGCAGACACAAAGCTACCCTATAGTCACATGGCATGTTGCCGACAACAAAAACAACTGGTATGCTATCAATAAAGATCAGAACAAATGTTCATCCATAACAGGTTAACAACACTAAACATGATATAACAATAACCAGACTACCGTATTAACAAACGTAGACAAATGTTAAAAAGAGCAAAAATACGAATGTAAGAAATTCTACCTGATATTCACAAAACTGTACTAATTAGCACTTACTACAAGCAATAAAATTCGTAGATCAATGCAACAGCAACTTTATCCTGATTCTTGAAATTAATTATACAACAATTATCATTAGTAATTAGCTGTTTAACCATGTTACAAATTATACAAAATCTACCGTAAAAGGTTGAGTGTTAAAGTAAAACACTAACAATACAAATGCCTGACGTCAGCACACAAGCATAGCCAGTGTTTAGAGTGTTATAGTAATACTCCACTTAAACATGCAAACAGCGTAAAAGTGACACATTTACATACTAGTCAACAGCACTGTCTCCCAGATTTCTCATGCGCCGCTGTACCTTTGGTGCAAGTGCAGCTTTTATCTCTTTCATCTCGGCTTCAGCGATGGTGCGATGTCGAGCAAATGTCAGGGCAATGTGTGCTTTCTGCCAGCGCCTTCGACCTCCACCGGACTGGCTGCCGCTGTCCTCCGAGGTCTGGACTTGCACTGAGTGATCAGTTTCGTCCTGCTCCATGATGGTAGTCTGGCGTGAAAGACTCTTCCGCTCACATCGGGATATGATACTCTGGTGATGATGGAAGCGGAACCTGCGCTGTCCAGTCAAGTGTCCGACAGACTGGAAGTGATTCTGAACGATGGTGCTCAGCTGTGGTCCGTCATCCTCATTTACAATCATCTCAGAGCCAGTGAGGCAATCGTAGCCATCCTTACCCTTGGCAAGATAAGCCTCAGTGCACAGACGATAAGTCCTGTTGAGATCCAACGGTTCACTGCCGATCATTACTGATGTACTAACCACGCGCTCGCCTGGTAGTTTTGTTGAGTCAAAGATGAATGTAACTCCAGCAACCTTCAACAGCAACAGTCGCTCAACCTTATAATACTAGCAAAAATAGCTTTTCATTCAGCACATCCATTTGCCCTTCCAAATCACCTAACCAACCTTGAAGGAGAACACACATTTTCTCAAGAAACAGCGATAGGCTTAATGGCCTATGCTGTTTCTGGTAACAGCTAACTCTGCACACAATATACAAAAAAAAATTTATGCTGATACTGTAAAATAAAATTAATGCAAATTCTGTAAAATGTAAAAAATACCACGTTTACAAACCATATGCTAAAGATGCTCAGATATTTCAGTTTCATTTTGTGGCAAGATACTACAGTCGACAAACAATGAAAGTTTTTAAATATGTTACCGATATACAACTAGAAGGCACTCGTTAGAGTGGGTACATCCGCCAAGTGATTTTTTCACAAAATAGTAATTTAAACGCATTTCTTTGTGAATTTGTTAGTTTAAATAACTAACTAAAATTCTTTCCTTAATAGCCTATAGTATAGCTATATCTACTGCCAGCATCACTGCTGGTGAATGGTGATGTGATGTAATGATGTCATTGTTATTATGATGTCATGCTGCTGCAGTCTGCACACCGCCAGACAAATAGACAAAGAAACAGAATGACAAACTGACAGAAAATGCGATGAATACATCATCTCCTCTGTTCACCACATTCAACAAATGAAAATAAAGAACTATAACACTGACTATTAACATTATAAAAAATTGTAAAGAAATGCAATAAAACATTCATTCAACAATATGCTACATTGCACAGCAAAAAAGTGCGGCAATAATAAAAAATAAAAAATAGCAAACCGAAGTCAGGTTTATAATTAACAACAATCAAAATTCCATCCAAAAGCAGGGAGAAAAATCAATGAATTGCAGACGACACAAACAGACAATGACTGAACAAACAAGTTATCTGCTAACGCAAACAGAAATGCGCAAAAGCCAGGGTGCATGTTTGAAACACAGTAAAACAAAGTAAAACAATCCCTTCTCCAAACTAGAGTCCTTCACCAGAAGCCACCACAACCCACGGCTATAGTGTCTATAGTGTTTTTACCTGCGAAAGCAGCTACTGCTTTCAGCACGTCTTAGCCATCGCAATTCTGTCTGTCTGTCCGTCTGTCACATGGGTGGATCAGTCAAAAACGGTGCAAGCTAGGATTACGAAATTTTTACCGTTGGCTGCCTGGAAGACTCTAGTTTCAGGAACCGTAAAGCTTTCCCATAAATTTGAAGGGGATCACCCCGAACGAGGGCGCTGAATGAGAGGGGGTAGGTAAAATTTGCGATTTTTGGCCAATAAGTCGCTATATCTCAGTAGCGGTGCGAGATGGGGCCTAGGTTACTATTGATCACTAACAGGAAGTCGTACACTGGCTCTTGATTGGCGCCGAATTTAATGACCTTGAATAACCTTGAACGCCAAAATAGGGGCAATTTTGGGCTGCGACACAAGTCTATATCATTCACAAGGTGACACCACGGAACTATCATAATGCAATCCAGATAGAGAATTTAGTATTTGTATATTATATTAGCGTCCATCATCCTATGCACCCTGATTCTTTCTGAGACTTTGGCGCTTTATAAATCATTTACTTACTTACTTACTTACTTATTAACTTAGCGTGAACACCCCAATTTTCAGCAAAACTACTGAACCGGAACTGCTATAGGCTTTCGCGCGTCTCGTGAGCATTGGCTCAAATTTCTTGTATTTACTTGTACTCACTAGAGGTCGCCTCTATCGCTTTGCTAACGTCATATCGGCTGGATATAGCAAATTTTGCCTACCCCCTCTCATTTAACACCCTCGTTCGGGGTGACCCCCTTCGAATTTATGGAAAAACTTTACGGTTCCTGAAACTAGAGTCTTCCAGGCAGCCAACGGTGAAGATTTGGTGATCATAGCTTGCACCGTTTTTGACTGATCCACCCGTGTGACAGACAGACGGACGGACAAACAGACGGACGGACGGACAGAATTGCGATGGCTAAGACGTGCTACAGCAGTAGTTGCTGTTGCGCGTAAAAATATTAGTAAAAATTTTGAACAGAAATCCACTTATGCAATTGCTATTAAGCATGTGGTACAAATACCTGAGGAAAGCGGCCCTCAAGTGCTGGATATTTTGACACACCATTCTCAAGAGCAGCAACCAGCTGACTACCGGTGATGACGATGACAACTAAGGAATCAACCATTGGCAGAATAGCCATCAGGTCAAGCATTCGGAACTGTCCACGAGGATGAACTCTGTCTGACCTCAGTGTGCCCGAGTTCAGCAGAGCAACATCAGCTTCGGTGGATCTCAGCATAATGTCTGCAAAAAAGTTACCGAGGTTTGATTCCTGTTTGCGGACCACCTCAAACCTACCATCCAAATCAACGTCGATGTCACCTAGGACTGAGTCCATTTCCTCTCCCATCAGCTCTGTAAACTCCGCCACAATGGACTGCACTTCTTCATCCTCGGGAATGCTGGAGTCGACCTGTCCCTCGTGTACATTGATGTCAACATGACCTGTCTCAGCTGTGAAGGTGAGTGTAACGACTGAATAGTTGCGGAAGTCCGTGCCACTCTTCACGATCATCCTTCCGTTGACCTCCATGTAGCCATAGTCGTGGTCATGACCTCCAAGTATGAGATCAATCTCTGTCACATTCTCCACTAGACGAATGTCATTCGGCCAACGCATGTGTGTCAACGCGATCACATAGTCAACGCCTTGCGCTCGCAATTCTCGCGCCAGACGGCGTCCTTCCGTCACAAAGTCTATATACTCCAAATCTTCAGCATCGATCGTTGATAGCGTTGCCATCCATTCTTCTTCAATCAAGCCAACAAATCCAAGCTTCTTCCCGTGCCAGGTAATTACGTGAGTTGCTTTCCCATCTGCCAATATGCCATCAGTTGTAATGTCATAGACGTTGCTTAGCAGCCATGGAAAGTTGGTTTCCTGTGATATCTAAAAAGTACAGACATCCGACAGCAGATGTCAGTAAACTGTTGGCATGCAATTCTTAAAGTTGGTGCTGCCTATTACGCAGCACACACAATAAGTACCGTAAGTATAGACATAACTCAGAGCAAGCCACTTTCAATACAGTACGAACTGATATGTAAAGCAGTGTAAGTAGTACCGTTACTGACTACAAATATCTGAAATTCTAAATTTTGTTTAGTCAACTTAGTACTGCAACTGGTAATCCCACATTTAACATTACAATGCATTGGCACCGATTTTGTTAAGTATATTCGACTACATAATTTCAGCTTTAAGTTTAAACTGTTACCCGACATATACAGTGTTGCACAAAGCTTCAACCTACATGAAGTAAAAAAGAGCAAAAAAAAATTCAGAGAAGCACACAAAAGCACATCACACTTCATTTAAGTTATATGTCTCAACTACTCCACCTAATTGAAAATATGTGTAAATATTCTGCATAACCAAACTTTTCCTAAAGATAACATTCTGGTCAAAATTACAACATTTTTACACACAAAAGCAGCTACTGCTTTAGCACGACTTAGCCATCACAATTCTGTCTGTCCGTCTGTCCATCTGTCTGTCCATCACATGAGTGGGTCAGTCAAAAATGGTGCAAGCTAGGATCACCAAATCTTCACCATCGGCTGCCTGGAAGACTAGTTTCAGGACTCGTAAAGCTTTTTCATAAATTCGAAAGGCGTCACCCCCAGAGAGGGTGCTAAATGAGCGGAGGGTAAAAATAAATTTGCAATTTTCAGCCAATAAGTCACTGTATCTCAATAATGGTGCGAGATAGAGCCTAGGTTACTATTAATCACAAATAGAAAGTCGTACACTGGCTCTCGATTGTCACCGAAAGCAATGACCTTGGATGACCTTGAATGCCAAAAATAGGGGTTTTATGGATTTTTTTGGAGATTTCGGGCTGCGAGACACATTTCAAGAGCAAACTGTGCCAAAATAAATTGAGATAGAGATAGAGAAGCTGCATATAAAATTTTTATCATCGAACATAGATTTTGACGGTCCAAGTCTCAATGTTCTAGGTTCAAGGAAACTGTGCATGAAAGCATCAAAAAGTGGTAGGTACCCCTGTAAAAGTCGTTATTTTACCATTTTTTGGCCAGTCTTACGTCAAAACGGTTGCGGATAGGCATGGGCATGCTGCCTATTACAACAAGCACTAGTGACAAGCTTTTCAGTCATATCAACATTGATGACTTTAAAAAAACCCTGAACTTTCAAAATAAGGGGTTTTTGTTGATTTTTGCGATCTTTGGCTGCAGCACACACTGCAAGAATGAACTGCGACGAAATGGCTGGAGATAATTGACAGTTTGTGAACAGGAACTGCTATAGGCTTTCGCACGTCTCGTGAGCATTAGCTATAAGTTAACTATGGCAACACTACAAAGGCAAGAAATGAATGTCACTCAATAAACAACATAAGAAAAATCAGAATGACTCAATCACAAAAACTAGAAACCGTATTAGCATAAAAACAGTTTATCCTGTCATCCATCATTCAATGAACAGTCATTTAGGCTACTCATACAGAATACAGTTTTCCCATTCTACTAATAAAAATTCCATAGGGCAAAAGTTGCAGAAAATGAAAGTTTCAGCAAACGAAGTTCAACAGTTCACCTATAGAACTTTCATTCGTGGAAACAAAAGTTCTCAGTTACAAAAGTTCCCACTACCCCACACAGCATAATGTCAAAACAGACAACTGTCAAACATCCGTGCAAAATGTTTAACGCTACACAAAATTAATGAAGGTACCTTAACAAGATTGTCGACGCCATGGTCAAAATCATGATTACCGTACAACGCACAGTGGACGCCGATAGCGTTCAAAACGGGAACCATCTGACGTCCGTGAGTGACGCTGCTCATAAGTGCAGGATTTAGAGCATCTCCACTAAACAGTATCAACGGATCACGATCAGAAAGTCTTCGTACAGCAGTCGTGAAACGAGCAGCCCCGCCCACTGGCTCTTGTGACCCAGACTCGATGTTGTACACATCGTTAAAGTGCACAATAGTAATCGTTGTTCGTGCATCCATCATAAATTACATATGCACAACAGTCGGGTGCAACAACCTATTGCATAAAATCAAATTAATAACAAGAAAAATAATAATAAAAATAGTTAATACAAATATTTCCAGGTAAGTTTACCATACATAGAATAGTTACCACAAATTTGACAAACAAATTGAATAGATGCAGGTTGCAGGCTCACCCGAGAGTTGATACCACAGCTGGTTGATACCAATAAAACTACATAAAAGGTATTTCGTTAATTCTATTTTCAGTTACGCAAAATTTGCTACTTTCAGTTCGAGAAAAACAGATAACGCCCGACGCCGCCAGGCCGCTGAGATCCTGTCGCCTTCACTGTTAGACGCTGAACTGGTCTGATGTCACTGATACTTCTTCGGAAGTCGACGGCCTGGCGAGACTAAAATGTAAGATAAAGTTAATCAACTACCTAATAAAGCTGAAATAAATAAATAAATAAGTTGCGCAGTAAGATTTTAGGTCCATGCTGTAAAAAGTTCACGAGCAGGCCATTATGGTCCAATTCTGCCATTGTGCAGCTGAGAGTAAAGTAAAAAATTTTTAACCTCTCAGTATTTTGAAAAGATATGAATAAAAATTGTGGTGCTTAATCATCTTTTTCATTTCTTTCATTTGTAAGTGGTTTTCGTAAAACTTTTTTTCACAATTTTTGGCTGCGACACATATATCAAAAAAAATTCACCGAAATGGTTGGAGACAGTGAGATTACAATTTTTACAGATGATATGATAGGGCCCTAGGCCTATACCGGTAGGCCTATGTCAAAATGTCAAAGTGAATTTATATCGCATTCTCGTAAAAAAAATCTAAAGGCATAATAACGTCATGCATGATGAAGCAGTTGTTTTTGCGTGCATGACTGATGATTATTTTGTAAGTCAATATGACTGGCTGTCTGTAGGTGATTGATGAAAGGATGCAATGCATCATCATCCATTACGATCACTCTACGCTCGCGCTCGCAGTAGCAGCTGCTGAAGCCGTTTGTGTGTACTATTTCCCGCGCCTCCGCGAGACTGTTATCAACCCGAATCAGACAGTGACTCCGCGAGATAACGTAGATCCATTACATATGGACGCGCTACGCGTGCAGTATATTTTCGATAATGCCAAGTTATATTGCAGCATCTTCCTGCGTTACAGTGTCGTCGATACGTTGCGCAGTTTCAAGCGTTTTGGCTGTTAGTAGTCGCCTAATAGTAACCTTGAGTGCGGCGTATTAATCTACGCACTCTGCCTAGAAGGTCAGTCAGTGACTGCTATAAGGCATAGGCCTAGGCCTAGGCTGTGAATGTCAGACGTCTGCGCCGGTGTGGCTAGTGGGCGTGTATCGTCGCAGTGCGAAGCAGTTGCATCAGTTTTAGCAATTTTTGCCGAATTTCTGCAACTTTTTGCCGTAGCAGCTACTGCTAATGCATACCAATCGAGGCTGTTGACCGAACCAGTCGACGCTGACATTTGGTGACGTCTGCGGTACGTAATACGTACAGTTTACATGCATCACGTGCAGACAAGGCATGCCGGTACCGTCTGTCAAGTTAGCGTGTATGCAGCGTGCGTCCTGTAGCGCTGCATTCACGCTAAATTTGCACTCGACCAGCATCAATGGGTGCCGTACGTGCAGCGTCGACCGCGCCAGGCTATTGCTAGTAGTAGTAGGGACTAGGGATGGATTATGATGATCATGTGCGTCCACCCTAATAGGCAGCATTACAGATTGCGCAGCCGGCTTCGCGTAATTGACATACCAACAGGGCAAGAATGTTGTGGGATTGGCTCCATTCATTGTCACACTACGTGCGCATTTGGATGATTGGGCCAGTTATAGTGGCATCAACATTGAGTCACAAACTGCCTCCCTTCTCCCCCCCCCCTGTTGAAGGCTAAGCAAGGTCGTGCTATAAGCTTACCTGTGTACACATGGACTAAAACCTCTGGGAGAGTGCAAGAGTCATTAACTGCAGTGAATGTATGTAATGTATTGTATTAAATTACTCTACTGGTGGATTGTGTTAGTGATAATTAGAAACAATAATCAGGGCTTATACTTATTAAAAAATTGTAACCATTTTATTTCCGAAAACAAAATGATTAATCGATTGATCTAAAACATTTTTGTAGTCAAGTGGAAAGGCCACAAAAATTTCAGTATTCAACTAGCCTACTGGCAGTTTTTCAGTCCCGAATTTGTTCAGTTTTTAATCAATTAAAAAAATTCAATTGAACAGTTTTTAAAATGATTATTTGATCAATTCTTCATTTCTGGCTGCTGCCCGGCTGTAGAAAAGTAGAGGGGCAGAGAGGGAGGCACATTTTAAACTCCACTTGCTACAGGGTAGTCTGAATAGAATTAGTGCAGATGTGTTATTAATGAGAATGCTAATAGGCCACATCAAGGTTACCCAGTTTTTGAAACATCTAACCGTATAAATTTGCAAATTCTTGTATCATCTGTGGAGCAAGTAAAAATTCAGATAATTAGTCAACAGACTTTCCTGCTAAGTTTTAAGTTAAGCCTTTAAAAACCCAAACTCCCAACACCAAACGTTTTTTTTAAAATCCTGTGATTATTGTTTGCAGTGCAGGTGGCGTGACGATGGCGTGCTGCATGGGCCGCAGTCTGCAGCAGCCGTACTTTTACCACAGAGACGACACCGAGTATGCTGCTGCTGCTGCTGCTGCTCTGGGTTGTCTGTCGGATGAGGATGACCTGCTCATGTATGACAATGACTATGATGGTGATGATGATGTGAAGTCAGGTCTAATGCTGGCCACCGATGCTGATCCACTCGCACTGGTAGACAAGACTTCAGTTCATGCGCTGTCATCGTCTGGTATCTATTCCGACTACACTTCTTGGCCTCTGTTGAACGACTGCATGTGGTCGGCCGGCATGTTACCACCAGACCTCAAGGCGGCAGCGCTCCCGGTCAGAGCCGTGCGCCAGCAGGAATCACTGCAGGCAATGGCTGGCCTAGAAGACTACGCGCTTGATGATGTTGACACGGACACCGTGGTGCAGGCTGTCGACCCGTCCCTCATCTCACCCTGTCCGCATGTGACGTCATCGCCGCAAGGTGCCCGTCACGTGATCGATCCAGGTATACACTCGCTTGCTTGCTTAGCCATCGTCCCAATCGGGTGTTGTCTGTCTGTCTGTAAGTAAGTAAGTAAGTAAAACGTCAATTTGTATAGCACATTGTCGTTTAAGAATTAACCTCTAATGCGCTTGGCGGTCGAGTATGATTACTGCAAGTTCATAGTGTCCGCTAAAAACGAAACTGCGACAGGTCCGGTGATGTCAGCGCTTGTGCAAACTGTTCAAACATTAGATGGTAAATCCGTTGACTGTTAAAGCTGACGTTCGCTGATGACGTTGTCGGTTGGCTTCCACGATCCACCGTTGCACTGCAGTCTTGTGCACGTTGGTCAGCAAGGCACGCCGTCACGGTCGAATGCGTACAATCGCAGACGCGTACGCACGGCCACGGAAGCCTGGCCTAGAGACGCGCACGTCCAACATGCCGGCCAGCACGTGTCAGCACAGAGCAAGACATCGTAACATGGCGAAACATCAAGTGTCAACGACGGACGAAACAAAGCGTCAAATCAGCAAACCAGAACAGCCAAACGGACCGCCAGATGTAGCACTACAACACTGCAAAGTATCATGTCGCAGAACGCATTCGTGCCGTAGCAAAACGCTAAACAATTCCCCATTTCCTACGCTTGTTTCTGTTTACAAAGTCTCCAAAACAAACGGCATAGAAAATACCAAAAGTTGTGTCAGTACTCAGTGTTCCCCAGTGTTTCAGTAAATTTTAAACTGATTTCTTGCTTTGCTGTTACCTTTAGATGCATGTATGACATTGTATGTAGGCTAAATTTCTGCAGTGTGTCAGTTTGAAGGTTTAAATTATGAAATTTTGCTTATATTCAGACAAACGTATTGGGCTATTAGTTGGCCTGGGTTAGACACCGTAATTTTATGTCAGGCTATGTGAGAGGGAAGGCATCATTGGACCGATTGCGTGTTCGTTGATTGAAGCATTAATGGAATCATTATCGGAATCATTATTAGACCTGTGATCTTGACCTGGGTAGTGGGTTGAGAATGTTCACATAAATTTTGGCTTTTCCGTGCCTTTTTATTTTCGAGCCAGGAGCCTGATGACCATGATAGGACGTATAGAATATAAAAGAAGTGCACCGAGAGACGGAGGACAGGCAGCTTGATATAGAGCATGGCTCATAAGTGAGCAAGCAGTGTGATATCGCAAAGAAAGACTGAAGTATGGGTGAGAAACTTAACTATGAGAAACTTAAGTTCAGCTGAGCGTGAGAAAGGTCGACTGGTAGCCTAGTCTATGACCATTTGACTGGACTCGGTGATATAGAGCAGATTGGTGAGGAACAATTAACAAGTTCATCGAGTCCAGTGAAGAGCTGCTGCCGAGGCCTTGCATTGCAAGGACAGAGGTCTGACCGTTTTATGACGATTTACTCTGATTACAGCAACGCTGTGCGGCGGATGTCAGCCAAAGGTCTCAAGGTCTGTTCGTTAATGGAAGTTGACACAGAGGCGCTTCTGCTGTGCTGTAGGTTATACAATGGAGTTTGCACGTTGGACCTCCTCTGTATATACACGACCGTGCCGTCAGGACAGTTTGAGCATGCAGACCGAACGAGTGGAGTTTTACGTCGCGCTCAAAGACGTTACTGCAGGTCATTTCTGGGACGCTGCGTGGCAGCTGCAGTAGTCGCTTCCACTGTGTACGGCTGAACGTTGGACTACTAGGCCTATTAGCGCTCCAGGCTTCTATCTTCAGTGGCGGCGCCTGCCTTTCTATATCAGCCTGCCACGTCCGAAGAGCGTAGGCGAACTTTATTGTGTGATTCACCAATAGGCCACCGGTATTTTGTCTGTCTAGTGTCTTACACCAGGTGTGCGAAGTGTGATCTGGTTATTTTTAACGTTTTCAGGTTCACTTCAGACTAAATCGCTAATTAGTTGCCTTCCATTTTCACCTAACGCTCGCCGTTCGTCACATACATGTTTCGTGTACTGTACGAGTCACGTACATTGCATTGCATTGCTTTCCTGTAGCATTGCATCTCGAAAGTCGCAACGTTTTCTCGGAGCTCTTTAATTAATGTCCACGCTGTTAAGCTGTATGCGACTATGGGCCATACCATTTTCCGCCCTGATTAGTTCGCCCGAAAGCGATAGCTTGCAGAGCGGACTTAAGTTTTACCCCTGATGTTTTATTAATTTTTTATTTTTTTTCTCCACTCGCGAAATCTCCGAGATGCGTGGGCCGACCGGCGTGAAATTTTGCACGATGGTCAGTACTAGGCCCTATTTTATAA
>Ga0056128_1007450_pt1 | contig 13810 bp, 9 predicted proteins | sample WorMetLIZISLAND2_FD_71113 | JGI IMG/M metagenome (GOLD analysis project Ga0056128, IMG submission 71113) | Marine gutless worms symbiont microbial communities from Max Planck institute for Marine Microbiology, Germany - Olavius geniculatus... ... | reverse complement strand
AAATTTAGGAGCTCTGACGACAGCACGAGCAAGGGAGTTTTGGATGTGTTGAAGACGGTTTAATTGAAACTTAGGAAGATTATAGTAGAGAGAGTTACAGTAGTCAAGTTTGGAGTGAACGATGGAAGTTGCAATGAGGCTGGCTGTTTTGGAATCAAGAAAAGGACGGATGTATAACGTCAATTGAAATGATTACTGATCAATCAGTTGTGCGATGATACACTCACACTGTAGTTGCTGTCTTACTATAAACTCAAACTAAACGAAACATATTAGGCCTATAAGTAAGTAAGTAAGTAATGATTTATAAAGCGCCAAAGTCTCAGAAAGAATCAGGGTGCACAGGACGATGGACGCTAGGTGGCAGAAAAGGCTGACTTATAGTAGTGGGTCTTTAAGTGACATCTGAATGTAGCCAAGGTTTGACATTGACGAATTTGAGGAGTTAAGGAAAACAAAACAGAAAGTTCTACGTTAAACCATTATTCAACGTATAACAAGGGTGAATCGTCCAAGGTGAGGGGGCGAATCAGCCAGGGGGTGAAACAGCAAAGGGGCAAAAAAGCCATAATGCAATAGGACACAATGTACAAGAGCAAACGTTTACAACACACAAACACACAAAAGCAAATGCGGAGTCTTAACTGCAACTACCTGATCAGAATATACTAATGAGTTCTGAAATGCGGAGAGGGGAACTAAAAACTGTGGTAACAAGTACACCTTTTCTTCAAATTACCCGAAGATCGTGTCAGCAAATAAATGCTGAAAATCAGTGAATATTTTTGCAGTTATGATGAAGATATGGCAATGTACCCTACGTAGTTATTTAAATCCAAATGTCCATGTATCACCGTGACTGTAAATGACGGTCCTTTAGACACAGTGCAGTCACATTACAGTCATACTGTTATGATAGTTCTGACCAGAACATACACTTCCGAGATGATAAGATAACTGACTATGCTTTTTAAACGCATCCGACTACATGTGTGATGTATCAACTATTCCATGCCCTTCAATTAAACAGCAAAATAATGTGACGTAACGATGCCGGTGTAACACAGTCACGAGCCATAAGGTATGACAAATAGTAAAATGCACACAAAACTGTTGAATTCGAATGCGAGTACAAAAGCACACACATCTAACATTGCCATACAGAGAACACAATGGCATGGAGGAAAAGTGTACTTGCTGATATACATTTGCTGAAAAACGAAAAAAACGAAAAAATGAATCAAACCATGAATATATTTTATTAACACTGTTAATTGGCAAACATTAAACTTTAGTTCATTTCAGTCAAAGCCTTAGCCAAAGTTCTTATGTTTCAGCACTAAGGCTCAAATTCCACCAAATCAAGTTTGACTCGTCACTTCCAACTTGCAGACAACCTGATAAAACCTAGATATGTGACCTGATCTTTAGCAGATTTTCAGCAAGACAGAAGTGACAAAATTTTGGCATAATCAGATTAAACTTGCATTCATCTGCACATTTTAAACCCACTAAATGACGGTTTTCAATAGCAATAAATATCAACAGCAAATAAATAAAATGATGCTATGTGAATATCAAAACACGAGAGTAAAAACATTAAATAGACACTGCTTCAGAGGCAGCAGCATGTAAAATACTGACAGTACACAGAAATGCAAGACCTGGTAAACACTTTCGTATTAGTTTGACAGAAATTATTCCAGTTTAGTTGTAATACAAAAAAAGCCCAAACCATGTTTATTTTTTACAAACTAGTTGTAAGCGTGACTTTGCAATGGGTTAGTTTGAGTGAGTGAGTAGGGTTTAATGTCCCACCCGACACAGTATAGGTCATTTCGATGACGGCCTTTCCAGGCGGAATGCACACAAACACATAATAACGGAACAGTAAGTTTAATCTTTACAGAAACACAAAACACAAGATACAAAAAAACAAGCTAAACCTAAAATTGTAAAAACTCCATTATACGCGTGCGTATGTAATTAACATAATGGTAGTTCTAATAATCTTCCCTGTTATCCTCCAGACAGACATCAATGTGATAATGCTGTCTATCGGAGGAAAGGGGGGCAATGGGTTAGTTTACAGGTACCACAGTTGGTCGTATCAACAAACTTAATCTATGTTGAGCCGGGCTCAATGTTGAGATGGGTGACTGTTAATGAGAAATAGCTCTCACATCTCAAAAGCCTCAAAATATTCTTCTAACAATCACTTTAAGATAGTCAATTGTATCCAAAGAACTTACTATACACTTTGCATCTCGCATGCACGTCGTAATTTGTCCACATCGTGAGCAGAGAAATCTCACACAAACAGACAGAACAATGATTTACGATAAGTCACTCAAACTGTATACACACAATGCAATCAGCACCAACCTACATTTGGTGGCAACACTGCAAGTAACTCTCGACTCGATAACAAGTAAGCAAGTAAGTTGGTAAGCATGTAAGAAGGCAGATAATTATCTCAAACTCGCTTGCTGTGCTAGAAAAAAAAGAAGTCAAGATGGCATCTAAAAATCATAGCACTAGCACGCGTGTGTGTCATGCCTAAGAGTCATACAATAGCACAGTGAAAAATATTACATGATTAACTTCACTTGATTCAACCAACAAAAACATATAAACTCATTCTGCTGATGAGATTCCAGCACAAGCTGCGTAGGTTTATGTCAGACTCAACCAGATTTATCAGAAGTTTTAATCTGCACTGACAACAAAGTTAATCGCACAACAACACAACAGATATCAGTGTGCATGCATTTGTGATCACATTATGGAAATTAAGCTATCACCTGGTAATGTTTTACGCTGGCTACTGCTGTTTCAGTAGACACTATTTTGCTTTGCAAAATTACGCCGTTTGAAACTTTGTTTATCAAGCTCATACACAAGTATTGCATGATTTGACCACGCAAATGTAATTTAAATCCGTTAAAATATAATATCGCCAATTATAAGAACAATATGATGCCACACATCAGTAAGGCTAATGTGAGCAGTGCAAATGGACTGCAAGACAACTGACTAAAGGCAAAACTAAAAAAACGTAAACGAAAAGTCTTTCCCGAGCCTTACGGCCCACAGGGCGGTGCTGATCTCCGTTTCCTAAGGCCCTCAGCCAGACACCAGTTTTTACACTGCGAGACCATGGATACGGGGCCAGTGTATCGCACAGTGTGCCTGTTTACGTCCCAGTGGTGAAGCCGGTACCAAATTATACTGCTTGGTGACAGAGGCACATGTGTGTGAACAACCTACCTAAGGTCATTACCCGGTAGTGCAGAGTGGAACCTGCGCCTCTGAGTTACCTCAGGATTACAAGTCCGACACGTTACTGTTAGACTACCGAGCCACACACAGAGACAAAACTACTAATTACTGAAAAACGTTTCAAGAATATATGAAACTGGCGAGTGTTCTGCCATGTCAGAAAACATTGCTCCGACAGCAGAATACACAACAATGTGACTTGAGTTGCTACCATCAATTATTCACCACACAATAAGTTAAAGAATTAAGTTAGAAAGCAAAACGAACAGCTGCTAATAATCTTAATAGCTCCAACTCAGACTGCTACTACGACAGATAAGCAGAGACAATTTACCTACACATAGTATCAAAATCCAACTATATTAAATAACCATCACACTGTCATTAGAGGTAGCTGTATTTTTAACACAACAAACTGCCAGCAACAACATATTCAAGTAATGCGGAAGTCAATTTTCACAAATTCACTGAAATCATAACCTGCAAAAAAATGTGCTACCCCCACCCCGATAAACTGTGATCAACAGCTCAACAAAATTCTTTCTTGTATCAAGATGATGGTTTTTAATGAGAAATCACAGACTTACTAGTGACGTGCATCAAATAGAAAGCAAACATTTCAAACTAGAAAGAAGTTAACACCGAACAACTTTTCTGCAGGTTGACATCAACTTCTGTGCGGTCACTGCAGTGGTTTAAACTACAATTTGCCGACGACTCTACTGCTATTTCTCTACTTATTTTCTTACTTATACCTGGCCACAGTAATCAAACTAAAATCAGACTTGGCATCAACACGATCATCAACACAAAATCAACCTGACAAGACAAGACTTTGGCAGAGACCAACTAAAATGGGCCTTTTGGTTCAGTTTCAGCACCAGCACCATCACCAAAAACTATAAAACACTTTCTTTTAAGCCAAACGTTAAGCACTGATTACATGTGCATCTACATGTAACATAAAGATGCTGCACAGACGTTAATATGCTTCACATGTAATCGCGACCTTATAATGAAAAACCTTAAGTCATTTTGCTCAGTCTATTACCAACTGAACAACATCACGAATGACATCTTGGAAGCCTCACCAGATCAAAACTGACAAGTAATTAGTCATGCTAAAGTGGAGAATATTTCCTAACTCAAAAACTTCATATCCCATTGAAATTGTAAGGAATGTTCCACACAAAATTCATTGTGTAATTTTTAAAAAGTCAAACAAACACTTGCATTGTGCCAATCTGAAGAATTCTGGTTGGCGTTGGTCTCTGCACACAAAAAAACTACACGATGTCTCAACAAACAAACTCAGTCGACTAAAAGTCAACAACAAAAACAAGACAAAACATCGACCAACACTGCACACAATGGTCAGTCACCCTGAGATTATCGAACACCGGCTCCATGCGCTGACAGCTGACGATACTCGGGTAGAAAACGAGGACGTGGAAAATCAGAAATGAAGACAAGCGACGGTAACGTGGAATATACCATTGCCCTTGCTACCTTTCCGCTAGATACCGGCCAACATTCAGCATTTTCCACTGCTACTTACCTGCCCAGTAACTGTTCATTCTTTATTTCACATTTCACACATTGCTGATCTACTGGACTGCCAGAGTAATCAGTTTCTCAGCGCTCTAAAATTCTCCAAGTTTTCCATAAATTTTGGTCACTTCCCTGACTATTCCCGGAATTCTGGTCAATTCTCCAACTGCGTACTAAATTTTGGCCAATTCCCTATCTTTTCTCCGAATTTTGGTTAATTCACAGACTCTGCCCGGAATTATGTCAATTCCCGACTACTACGAAATTATGGTCAATTCTCCAACAGCTCACGAAATTTTGGCAAATTCCTCGACACATTGCAAACTTTGATCAATTTACTTTTCCCTTACGGTTGTGAAATTCCCAGATACTTTCAGGCTTTTCCAGACAAATAGTAAGCACAGGCGACTGCAGTTACTCCATAAATTCGATGAGGCCGGAGAGAGCGCGAGTGAACTTCATCATCGCGACAAAGTCGAGTGAAAGGTCAGAACGTAGCGACGTGTAGAATGACTCGGGAGCAGACATCTGCATACGACGCACCTCCAACAGCAGTTTGCCAGTCACGTCACGAAACCTGACAACCACACAAACAAAGCACACATCACATCAACCGGCAACTTGAATCAAACAGAAAACTCCAAGACTTAACAGACAGACAACAATTACAGACAAAAAAGGTGGTGTTATAGCTCTTTATGAAAGCCCATTCCAGAGCTACGGAGCGTCACCTGCCATATGGGATCACACACCGAACACAGGTGAACGCGCCCCGCCTTAAACCCAGCCAGATAGGCCAGTACTCAATTTACCTACCCAGAAAGGATAAAAGGCTGAGTTGACCTAAGCGGCTGGTTACATACTGAGATGGTTTACCTGCCCACAGACAGTCACCCATCGCAGTACAAGCCCGGCCCAGCGCAGAGTAACTTCGTTGATCAGATGAAATGCGTACCACTATGCCAAGCCACCAACAGTTTCTGATAGACATACATTACATAAATCATGCTGTGTACAGCATGACTGATGTATTTTATACTCAACATGTTATTCTGTTAAATCATTACAGCACTATCTGAACTAAAAATACTACGGTAAATTAGCTTTGTGGGTAAAACGAACCCAAAAGTAACGGTGCCAGGAATAGCAGTAAGAGCACTGTGGTGCTTAAGCCCAAATTCCATTACGCTGACTCTGCAACAAAGTCTGGGACAAGTTCCCGACAAAGTCGCAGACTTATCGCGGACACAAATCATGAAAGTCTGCGTCACAAATCACGTCGCTGACTTTCGTGATCCGTGTCCGTGACAAGTCTGTGACTTTATCGTGAACTTGTCCAGGACTTTGTCGCTGACTTTCCCCGTGCATTGTGATGGACTAAATTCCATTAGAGCGACACAAACGGGTTTGTCGCGGACTTGTCACAAACTTTGTCGCAAACATCTCAAAATGTCGAGATGGTCTGTATCCGCGACTTTCGTGATTTGTGTTGGCGACTTTCCCCACGGGGAAGTTTCGGTGATAGTCAACGTAATGGAATTTGGGCTTTAGTAAACACAGAACCAAGATGTGCAGACTGCAAGTACATCATAAAATATAAATGGAGAAGAAATGATGAAACACTTCGAAGGTTGAAAAGTTGAAGATTGTGTATAGCACTTTGTGGGAAAACCCGCTGCAAAGATACAAAGCATCACCTGCCATATGGAATCACACCCAACACCACAGTCAGACAGGCCGATACTCAATTCACCTACCCTGGATGGATAGAAGGCTGAGTTGACCTTGGTGTTGGTTGTACACCTAGATGGCTTACCTGTCCGCAAACAGTTATCCATCCAAGTGGCAACTGCAAGATAGCGACCTGACCGAGAGCCAAACCCATGACATTTTAATCATAAGTCAAACACTCAAACACACACATGCGTAACAGCTGTGATGTCTTGGTGGAATGGTAGAAAAAATGACCGAAATATGGTGAGCACAACCTGTCAGCAAGAAAGTCAAGGTCATTGTCAGAAAGCCAGTTCTGCACATCTCGACTTGACCATGACGACACATTGCTAGCGCCACCAGCACCAGTAGTTGTAGTAGTCGTTGTTGTAGTAACAGTTGGAGCAGTTGGTGCTGTATCCACTGAACCACTGTGTGATGCTGCCGCAACATGTTGTGACGTCGACAATCTATCTCCATTAGCACCTGTAATGTATCAGCCAATCAAACAATAACACATTTATACACTGTGTCAGGAAGAAAGTAACCCCCTGGACATCGTAGAATAAAAATGTCAGATCTAAGCGAATCAAAATAAACTTTCATACATTTAATTCCCAACAAATTGTTGCAGTGACCACCAAACTTCGTTTAGCAATTTACTGGAGATTACTGCCAAAATTTGTAAGGCCACTGTTATGCGCAAGATACAAATACTGCGCAAATCTTTCCAAAAAAAATTCAACAGTATCATGCAATAAACACAATTCACTACAAAATTGCTTTATGCAAGCACCGAGCTGCTAAACAGTACACTGGTGCAGCCCAAACTGTGAAGATAACAATATTTCCATGGTCAAGTAAATCCCCGACAATTCACTGACTTTGGGTCAATTTCCTAACGTCTGCAAAGTTATTTCCAGTTTTTCTCAATGAGAGGTCACGATGTTTCTACAAAGCTCTACGCAAGCATCAGCCAACTTGCACAAAAACATTCAAGGCTAAACAGTACGGCCAGCTTCAGCTAAGCACCATCACCAGGAAAAGAGACTAATGAAAACTAATGCTGTCTAGGCATTAATTTTGTTAACAGCATTAACGCATTCATTAATTTCTTTAACGCATGCATTAACGCGTCAATTAATGCATCATAATATTGCTGATGACTACATCGAGAGGGCAACAAGAATGACGACCGACAAACTTGCGGCTGTGTCGCAGGACCGTGACAGCAGTGATGGAATGGCAACAAGACAGGTTTCAATTCCTTGAATATTATTCGATCGTCAAATATTTACCCCAGTTTAATCTAATATTGGAACTCCTTCGCAAAGTGTAGTAAATTCAAGTATGTGTGTTAATTTTTTTAATGCACATTTTTTAATGCGCATTAATTCTTTGATGTGTTAACGTGTTAATTCGACAGAACTAATGAAAACCGGAACAGTACACATCAGCAAGCTGGCAAGAATTCAGTGCAAATGATGACGATGATGAACGAATGTGGCATGTAACAAAGCCCGAAGAATACAAGGACCCATAACAATAATACAGCATCTCAATGTAATGATGACTTGGGTATATGATTTACCTGGAACATCAGACGCGGCCAGAGGTCCTGTGATGGCTGAAACACGCTGCAGCAACAGTGACATGCCAGCTTCAAAATCTTCAGTGTCGGCAAAGTTGAGCAGAGAATGACTAGCAAGTGACGTGCTCAGCCAGCCGTCCAGTACGTACGAACGATGAATACGAATCGGGATGATGGACTTGTCAGTGTTCAGCGCGTACTCCACTTCTAAACACGCCAAAGTACACTGTCACTAAAAACCTGCATAAATTCAAATTGCAAACTGCATTTACTAATTCACTGACATTTTGGCAACTACTGCTTCATCGAAACAATTTCCATTCATCATTCATTCAGACAAGAGAAAGTTGATAGGATCCTTTATCTGCACCCAGAAAATCAACTTAGACAAACTGGCCTGGCTGAATCAACCCAAGGCTACATGAACCTTTAAAATTTCAAACATTAATCAGCCAAATTTCAGCTTGATCATTTTCATATAAAAATGAGCAGATTCCATAATGATCTCATGATTATGAGTGATAGTAGTGTGACAACATCATAATGACATCGAAATGGCATAAAAGTCTAACATAAAATGAGCCGGAAAAGCAGACTGCCTACACAGCTCGAGTTAATAACTGAATAAGCTGTCAGCTGAGATGAACAATTTAGACCCATGTACAGGTATACTCTATAGCCCAGCTCATGACTGCCATAAGAAATCAAGCCTAGAAATACTGAAAGCACAGTCACTTAGCTAGCACGTATACAAATAACGAGAATATTTAGGCAGCTTGCCCTTCTGGCATGCAGGCATAAAAATCTGCAACACAGCACAGACTCTTACGAATTTTTCTGTAAATCTGTAACTAAACATTCATCATAAACCCATTTTTTTCTTAAACCTGTCGCCTGTGAAATACTAAGAACTCACAGTGCATCTCTAATTTATAACAAAATGAACTCTAGAAATGTTTGTAGTAAGTCAGATCAAGTCATACCAGATCGACAAGCAGCACTGTTCTTGAGCCGATGTGACAAGAAGACCAGAACGACACCGGAACGACCAACGTTCTCGACCAAAGTCTCCATACCACTGCTGCCTGCAGACACAAACCGCATCAGACACTCTTCAACTCTAATAGTAACGCAAGACTAAAGTCAACGACGCTGTAATTATCAGTGCTGTAGAAAAGCACCCTGAAAGAACATAGCAGAAGTGGGAGCAACGCATAAGCAACAGTTTCTTACCTGATCGCATGTCAGGGTCGATGTGAACTCTGTAGCCAGCCGAACGCAGCTGAGCACGAATCTTTAGCACAATCTGTCCGGACGTGTGGTGTGATATGACCAACACTCGGTTGTTGCTTTCAGCTGCATAGGCACACACATTCCGTCAGTAAGTCAGCTGAGTTAAATCAATAAAACCACCTAATGGAAAGTAATCAGTGCTGCATGATACATAATTGGTCATTTTGAAAGTGCTATACTAGAGCTGCGCCGGATTTCCACCAACTTTTCTAACCAAATTCGGCATTTAAGTAACAAAATAAGTTTCATTTATATTGGTCAATCAGTTTAAATTTCATTCGTATGTGTCTAGAGACATGGTTGACGAAAATATGGTGCATTTAGTTGCATAGCTGTGGTAGATCTGTTTCCCCACTGTGGTCGGCCACCTTGTGGTGAAGGCAGGGCTTAAATCTCTGATGATCCAAAAGACTTCAAAAATCCATAAGCGAAAAGCCAACCAAGAGCCAACCAACCTTATATAAACAGCTACACACTTTGCGAGCGCTGATTTCGGCATCACAGCCGTTTGCGACTTCATAGCCATTTATTCATAGTTTCACAGCCATTTACCGAACCTTCGGTTAAGCCCATATTCCATTACGCCGACTTTGCAACTTTCACCGAAACTTACCCGCATGAAAAGTCGCGAATACAAATCATGTCACGGATTTTCATGATTTGTGTCCACAACAAAGTCCCCATGGACTTTGTCGCCGACTTTCCCTGTGCATTGTAACAGACTAAATTCCATTAGAGCGACACAAACAGGTTTGTCACGGACTTTGTTGCAAACATCTCGATGTCGAGATGGTTTGCGTCCGCAACTTTCGTGATTTGTGTTCGCGACTTTCACCGAAACTTCATGATTTGTCACTGTTTGTGTCCACGACTTTCATGATTTGTGTCAGCGACTTTCCCCATGGGGAAGTCTGAGAAGTTTCGGTGAAAATCGGCGTAATGGAATGTGAGCTTTGCTGAACTTTCTGGAAATGTGCATTCAGTCGAACTGATATGGCCTCAGCACTGGGCAGGTGTAAGAGCCTGCCCACTCCGAATGCAAAATAAGGTTAGGTCTCTGTTTTATTGACCAACTGATCTCCACTAAAAGATTTAGCTTGACTGACTCAATTCTGTATCATATGTGTAAAAATATCAGACCAAAAAACAAAAGATAAGGCAGCCAGACCAGAAGCAGAGAGAATGGCACTCGGTGATGAGAGCCGAGATGATGAGAAATACTTGATCATCCACACAACCGACGCAGCTGTACGCTTTATCTCTTCTCTCACATGATTGGCTGCCAGCTGCTCCAACACTACAAGCAACAACCAATCGCAGTGCACCGGTATACTTTCCGGGGTTCATCAAAAGTGTTAGTACTTGCATCGAGAAACATATCATCCTTTTCTGGAACAAAAAAAGTTATTCTGTGGACAATGACCAAACTATATCTCATATTACATTGGACACATGCTGCATCTCTCATTCTCCAACTTGAAGTAACAGTAGCATACGTTTATTGCTATTGCAGCGATTAAATTGGCTGGATTATGTGTACAATACATTAAAACATCACAAGCATGATAAAACATTTGCCCAATACGACCAACATATTAAAAACTACAAAAAAATAAAACACTAGGCCTACTGAAAATTTCAACAAAATACGATATAAAAGTTTTAAAAAATTTATGTTTGCTAATTTGCTATAACATTCTAAAAAGTCTAGGTTTCTAAGTTTTCTAAGTAATGTCTCACTTTGATGACAGTAAAAAAATTGTTAAGACAACATGTTTCGTTCCGCATGTGTCAATGACAACAACCCGAAACAATAGAAGCATAAGTCTCTGCCAGGACTAGAAAGTAAAAACTCTTTGGCAGAGGTAATGATACAATTGCAGCCCATAGCAACTGTGCAATAATAAATAGTGCTGCCATCAGCCAAATGTCATTAAATAGTATACCCGCCGTGCTGGTTAATCCTGCTCATTAGATCAATCACACTAATCTTGGTTTTTTCTGTACCTTTCTGCTTTCGAACAAAAAGGATGCACGGAACAGGAAGGCAGATGGACAGCCCCATATTGCAACCTAAATTAGAATACCAATGAACAGTAGCAAGCAGCGGAGGCAGCAGTGTGCTGACCCACCCTGCATGTAGAGGTGACTGGCACAGACTTCTGCCCTCACTGCTGAGTTGAAGCAGAGAATCCAGAATGTCTGAGTAGCAACGAGGATCTCATCGTCCGTGCAGCTGCTGTCCAAGAGCTGGAAGCAAAGCGAGAGCAGTCCGGCAGCAAACAGACGCTCCTTGTTCAGCTCAAACCCCGCCAGACGATTTACACCTACAACAGCAACAACTAGTGACAGTAATCTCAATGACAAGTCCTCATATGACTACGTTTCCAACTTATCAGTTGACTTCAGTCAGTTTCAGTTCATTTCCTTTTGAAAGCACTCCCACCATTGTTTCATCCAGCCATCAGTCAAATGTGCTGCTCTCAAAGTAACCTTATGATAAACAGTACTATAGTAAAACTTCGGACCAATAAATAACCGACATCTGAGTTAAACATTACACATGAGTGAGCGAGTAGTTTCTTAACGGCACATCAGCACAAAATAGGCCATTCAGTGCCATACATAGGAAACATTACACGGATTGAAGAGAAAGTCCACTGGCACTAGCCAGAACCATCGCGACTTGGCTCGCATATCAGTTTGGTAGCTTTTTGGCAATAAAATGTTCCAAATGATCACTTTCTTGTGGAAACAAGGGACCCTGCTAATAAAATGATATTAAGGGTCACACAAGAGTCCCTGCCAAACGACGTTTCATACTGTCTAATGGCTTTAACAAATGGCTTCAGCGAGTGCCCAAGACAGACATGCAGCATTACTGTAGCATCGATCTCAGATTGCCAATGCTCTCAGCTATGCGACCAAACATTCCTATCAAAATTAGTTTAGACAAATGTCTATTATTGCACATGCTGTGTAACAGCTTACGCAAATGCATCACAGGCGAAATGAAAAAAACTTACCTGAGACAATTTCGATGGCCCAGTACCCATACTTGCTGGAGTAATGGTTGTCTGACTCCAGTGCAGACTGCAGCATTTTAACGGCAAATACAAGATTCTTGTCTGACGCATGAATGACGTCATTTTCACTCTCAGTGGCAATGTATGACAGAATTATCAGTGACTTTGTTCTGACAGCAAGCAGTGAGCAGCGGAGGAACTGCTGGAGGGCTTTCACCGCCCCAGCACTCCGATACACCTCGTGAGTTGCATCGTCATCACACAATCGCACGATACTGCTTAAAATGCCAAGACTTCCCTTCACGATGAACATACGGTTCTTGTCATGCAGCTCCGACACGGCTAGATGCGGGCTTTCCAGCAGCTGCAGCAGCATGGAGATGACACCGCGCCGGACACACTGTTCACAGAGCAGCGCAGACTTGTCGGTAGCATTCCACGCCAGCGTTATCACTGAGCGTAGATTCTTCATCCCATCCAACATGTCCGCTGCATCCGCATCGCCCTCCACAGACCCAGTTAGGCTGGCTCCGTCAACGGATGATGAAATCTCACTGGACACATGAAAGCACTCAGTTTCATGGACGGAAGACAACACATGCACAATTATGTCGATGAGCCCGCTATCAACCAGCTTCATGATGATTCGCCGTTTGATGCTCAAGTCTGTGCTGTAGCGCGACTGGTAAGCAAGGAACTGTAGGTCAGCAATGGCAGCGGGAGTTGAGTAGCTTGTCTGCTGGAGAAGTGATGCCGAACGTGACTCAATTTCACCAAGAACGTCGCCAAGTGTATGCTTTGCTCGATCTCTGGGTGCCAACATATCAGCACCGTGCCTTGGAGGACAAGGACTAGATGACGAAGACGAAGACACTGCCTGAAGGTGTCCAGCTGATGCACTCAGCTCCCGGCCTATTGACAACCACAGCAAATCAACCACTCAAACGTAAACAGCTCAAACTTACTACAACGAATACCGACATCAACAACACAGTACGAAATAGAAACTGTTCTGCATAATTAAGTGTGATAATAAAATATTTATTTCATTCTTTTCCAAAATTCCAAAGTTAATCTACTAGTCTGCAATGAAACCAGCTCTACATGGTGGTCCAAAAAAAAACCGCACAAAGTTAATGACACCATAATTTTGCAACTGTACGTCATAGAGTCATGTGGTTTTCAGCAAAATGTTCCGAAAAAAATTTCTTACTTGACTAAAGTCAGTATTTGAATACAGCAGTTAAATATTCTTTGTTATTGCCACTGGAAATTGAACTGTGCAAAAAAGTATTACCCTCGACACTGCGGTCCATAAAAAACATGCCAGTTTTATTTTTTGAATAGCTCCGTG
>Ga0056128_1007449_pt1 | contig 13810 bp, 5 predicted proteins | sample WorMetLIZISLAND2_FD_71113 | JGI IMG/M metagenome (GOLD analysis project Ga0056128, IMG submission 71113) | Marine gutless worms symbiont microbial communities from Max Planck institute for Marine Microbiology, Germany - Olavius geniculatus... ... | reverse complement strand
TGCTGCTGCTCGACCTGAGTCCATTCTTTCTCTCTTTTCTTTCTTCTCGTCGAATGTCGATGGACATGGACGTCGCGGCGCCGGATGATTCGCAGACAGACAGGACAGGGCGATGCGCGCCGTCCGCTTGCACGCTCGCTCGACGCTATAGCCTTTGGCAGCCGTCGCCGCCGGTGTCACATTAAAATGTATCCCCATGAAAAATCCGCCCGCGGAGAGAATCACTGAATTGATATGTCTCTCATCTTATTAAAATATCGCCGGCTCCATAAAAAGTCTCCCCATTATAGGATCGCCCTCAGAAAAGTCCGACAATTTACCGGCAGAAATCCGCCCCGCCCGGCGGCTGCCGTGCTGGGCGGATTTCTGCCGGTAAATTGTCGGCCGGGGAAGACTTTTCTGGGGGCGATCCTATAATGGGGCACCGGCGCCACTGCCGTTGGAAATTGCCCTTGGGACAACTTTGCCCGCCTCCGGTGTGCACCGGTTCCATCGAACAGTGGCGTGTCGGGCGTCCGTCCGTCGGGGAGAAGCGGCTGCCGACCGAGCGGCCAGATTAGGCCTACTGGCGATCGATGTGCTGCGCTTGCGCTCTAGCTGCACTGTCGGAGAAATCAGGACGCTCTTTTTCTGGGAAGATGCGAGGCCGGACGACGGACAAGAAACGCTTCTGTCTTCCCGGTCCAATACAATAGTCACCAGACAGGGCTGAAAGTCTCCGGTCAGGAAGGAGGTTGTAGCTTAGACCGGGGTTCTATCCCAGAGATTTGTTTATTCTTGCCTTGGCGGTAGAGGGGCATGGTTGAACGCAATGCAAAACGAGTCGAAAATGGGGTGCAGAAAAACTTCGCAACAAGTCTCCCCACAACAAAGCTATGACGACAATACCTTCCCTTCATAAAAGTTTTGTCAAACATTAGTCGAAAACAGTCGCAAATGTCTGCCGATGTATGACAGTGTGGCTTTCGCAGAGACGATAACAGAAGATAAGGCAGAATTTCTTCCCGTTTTTTTTCGTGGAAAGTCGACGTCAATTTTCGGCAATGTAACGTAAAAGATTTCCGGTCTTAGTAGCACGGTCTGCATGCTAACTCCAGGGCGTCGGTGTTCCCTACTTCAAGTTCTTAAACAGATGTAGGCCTACGCCATGCAGGTTCCGTGCTTCCTGGCGCTGTATTGTCGGTCTCTGGGGGTAATGAGGTTGAACAATGTGCTCGTCACTGCAGCGTCTTTAAATGCTGTCGTTCGACGAATGCCACGGTCACGAACTCGTCGCGACTCGAATTACGCCGACGACCATAGGCATTGACACACAGTCAGTGTGATGCGGGCAATATCACCTTTTGTAATTTTTGCTGTTTTCGATGTGCGAGTTCTTCAATGTTGCCGTTAACAAGTGTATAAACTGATGTTTTGTGCATTTATAATATAATAACAAAGCCAAATAAAGAAGATGATTAAAATACTGCTACTGTGAAATTGGCCCAACACCTCTGAAGTGAGCTGAAATGGGAGTCAGTTAAACGTTTTCTGTTTTGCGTCTTGTTTATCGGAGCCTGCTAAACATTAATGATCAATATATCCGTCTGTCCGTCAGATGTAAAAGGACAAAAGGAACGTAATTGCTGTCGCATTTGTCTTTGTTTTCCGCTGAAACTTTGCGGTAGTTTTCGATGTGCAAGGCGTGCATTTAAGAACTTGGAAGCCGGAAAGCTCGAGTTTGTGTCGGCTTTTGAGCAGCATATGTAGTGAACGATTATACGCTCGTAGCTAGCGGGACAATTACAGCTCAACAGTTTTCTGGCGGCGACTCAGACGTCACGGCCTGTGACGTCACGGCTGGTCGGGGCCACACACGTCGTCGGAAGAAGACAACGAGCAAAGAAGAGCGATCGATGTAGGGCCGATGTCTGAGCGCCTGTCATCCAGATGGCGCGCCACCGAGCGCGTTCATCACGCCATCGAAACGATTCAGGCAGGCACACCCTGGCAGCAAGCATCGGACTCACAGTGGAACGTGTCGCTCCCATTTAGAACATGCAGATTTGCAGATCACAGTCAGTGTGATGCGGGTAATATCACCTTTTGTAATTTTTGCTGCTTTACTTTTGCTATTGCTGGCTCACGTTATTCTTTCTCGTTGTCCGCTGTATTCCGAAATAATTTATCTGCCTAAGACTCCCTACATCAGGCGGTCGTTCCACGAGCTAGGAAATCTGTTCGAAAATGAGGCGACACCTTTCACTCTAGGTTTCGTACGTCAAGTAGGGTGACACTGTCATGTGGTAGGCCTACAACTGACCGCTGTGACGGTAGATTTCATCGTATAAGTGACTACGCCATGAATTGTAAACTGCAGCTATAGAAGCCATTGGCATGTCTGTTCCGTCAGCATCAAATAGGTCGGTGGAAAAAAGTGATTATCGAAGTAGCCTGACGAGTAGATAACGCAGGCTGAAGCCAGATCACAACACAAAGCCGACGACTCGTGTTTACGTCGTTTTTTTACGCGCGAAAGCAGCTACTGCTTTCAGCGCGTCTTAGCCATCGCAATTCTGTCTGTCTGTCTGTCCGTCTGTCCATGCGTCACACACGTGTATCAGTCAAAAACGGTGCAAGCTAGGATCACCAAATCTTTACCGTCGGCTGCCTGGAAGACTCTAGTTTCAGGAACCGTAAAGCTTTTCCATAAATTCGAACGGAGTCACCCCGAACGAGGGCGCTAAATAAAAGGGGGTAGGCAATATTTGCGATTTTTGGCCAATAAGTCGCTGTATCTCAGTAACGGGGGCCTAGGTTACTATTAATCTCTAATACAAAGTCGTACACTGGCTCTCAATTGGCACCGAATTCAATGACCTTGGATGACCTTGAACGCCAAAATAGAGGGTTTTATGGATTTTTTGGCGATTTCGGGCTGCGACACAAGTCTAGATCATTCACAAGATGGCACCACGGAATTATCGTTATGCGATCCAGATAGAGAACTTGGAATTTGTATGTTAATTTAGCGTGAACACCCCAATTTTTAACTAAACTACTGAACAGGAACTGCTATAGGCTTTCGCGTCTCGTGAGCATTAGCTCAAATTTCTTGTTTCCGGGGGTTAACGTCAGTTGTAGCAATAGATGTTGTTTGTTTCATCCTTATTGCTGTCTTGGAGAACTGTTTCGCATATGTTTTACAAGTAAAACATATTAAAACATTAAAACAGGGCACATATTAGAGGCTTGCCCTTTGTGTCCTTTATCAGACCACATGCACTATGTTATTGATTTTATGTTTGTAACTTCGTCCGGTATGAATTAAATGATGATGATGAAAAAACAGTTTTTTAAAAAAACTGTTTATTTAACTGGCTGGTGAACTACCTGTTAACGCTTCAGGCTTTGATCCTATAATTGATGTCCGAAGCAAGGAAATTAGTTCGAAACGCGGCGACACGTGCCACTCTGAGTGTCGTCTAGCTGCTAGCAGAGCGTCTTGAGGTTCGTTCTATTCTGACCGATGTCTTTTTGTCTGACTGTTCACCCCTGCAGTGATGCTGTCCGTCGCTATCGATCGCAAGCCAAACAGCGATGATTGATTGATCTGCGACGATTTGATTAGTCGTTTTGCAGGCCTGCGACCGATACAACTATTGACCAATGCTCCAACCGCTGTAACAATGAAAACGCAACACAATAGCACACCATTGACACAGCTATACCGGCGGCTGCTACCGGTGTCCCATTATAGGATCGCCCTCCCCTCCAGAAAAGTTTCCACCACGGCCGACAATTTACCGGCAAAAATCCCCCCCGCCCGGCGGCCGCCGGAGCGGGACAGATTTTTGTCGATAAATTGTCGGCCGGAGGATACTTTTCTGGGGTCGATCTTATAATAGGAAAACTTTATGGGGCCGGCGATATTTTAGTAAGAGGGAGACATATAAAATCCGTGATTATCTCTTCCCTGGCGGATTTTTCGTGGGACCTTGGACCTTGGTTCATCCCGCATCCAACTGGACACTTTGGCCACACTCCGATGCCATCCATGTCTGTCAAGAGCTGCCATGTCTGCTTCTTCCCAGGTGAACCTCATCTTTTGTAGGTTTTTGTTGACTGTGTTTTCCAGTTCGCTGTTGGTCGACCCGGTCCTCTCTTAAATCCTGGTACCTGCCAGTGCAGTGCTTGTTGTGGTATGCACTGATGATCTATACGCAGAACATGTCCAAGCCAGCGAAGTCCTTTTTCTCTCAGTATGTTGTCCATTGTTTGTTGTCCAGTTCTGGTTCTGACTTCTACATTTGTTATCCTGTCTGTCCACGAGATGCCCAGTATATTCTCCGCCATCTGTGATGTGCTGCATCCAGTCTTTTTGTTAATTTTCAATTTTTTCATGAGGGAGACATTTTAATGTGACACCAGTTACGATAAGTATCTCGTCCGATGCATTGCGACCACTCTAATGGTCAGCTTCGTGTCGCCGAGAAATATATTGCTCGCAACAGCAACAACTATAACTTCTCGTTTAGCCGTTACGTCAGCCAAGAAAATTTTTTGCGTGCCTGTTTCGTTTGTTTTTTAGCTTCTTAGACAGTCAGATCACTTACTCAACTGCTATTCACTGCTCGGTGTAAAATTTTCAGTAGCGATATGCGCTGCGTTAAGCAACAATTGAATTATATTTTCGGAATAATTTAAAAATTAAAAATTTGTTTGTTTTTTAAACATCACGAAACGTCTACTGAGTAGTTGACTTGAAAATAAAAATATAAAGAACTAGAAATACGTTCTGTAGAACGAGGTATTTGTCCCATTGCCACGCTATATAGCCTAGTAGTTGCGTATAAAAGGGGTAGGTGCAAACAGGGCGCAATTATCTTTCACGGGGCCCGAATTGTAGTCAGTTTTGTCCCAAAATTCGTTGCCATCAGTGGCGTATGTAGGGGGAGGGCCACAATACGATGCCCCCTTTGGCCCGACCATGAAAATTTTTCAAGGCAACTTTATATGAAAAGGTGCGTTTTTGCCGTTTTCCAGCAAGAATTGCAAAACTCAACAATGTTTGATGATCTTTTTTCATACCAATACAATATGCGATTAAAATCGCCATGTGAGATTGCATCTGATATGATGCTGTGATTTTTTGTGTTACCGAATTTCAGAAAAAAATGGGCAAATTTGCGGCTTCCATTGAACGTTCCAAAGCAAAAGGTGTTTCAGCTTCAGGGAGGCTTCGCCTTTCTGATCCCCCGACCAGGGGCTCTGCCCCTGGACCCCGCTGGGGGCTCCGTCCCCAGACCCCCGTTATAGGCTCGCGCTTTACGCGCTCGCCATGCCCCCCTTTTGCCGAATTCTAAATACGCCACTGGTTGCCATGGCGACAGGGTTGGCAGGCGAAAAATTTTAATGACACCATCGGATAGCTCGGGCCCGAAAATATGGGTGTAGGTGAAAACAGCGCGCAATTATTTATCACGGGAGCCAAGTTATAGTCAATTTTTATCTGTCCCATTGCTATAGAGCATAGCAAGGGATAGATTATAAAATCACTTGCGTCTGTCTCTCAGCCTGTCATTCTTTCAGTCTGTCAGTCTGTCTGTAAACATTGCTACGGCCGCAATTTTGATTCGAGTCCAATGAAATTTTGCACAGTGATTCGGGGCCCGAAATGTAAGATCAAGTTTGTTTCGGATAAAAATCTAATAACTCCTTCCCCTATTTTACCCTAATTTTTAAATAATCTGCATTACGGCCTACGGAGACTTCAAAGCGGTATAATTCGGTCCCCGTAAAAGATAATCGCGCGCTGTGTTTACCTACGCCCCTATTTTCGAGGTCGGGCAATCTAACGGTGTTATTTAAATTTACCCCCCAACGACCCCTGTTGCCATAGCAACCATTCAAAAGTTGCAAAATTTTGCAATACAGCCAATGGAGATTTCAAAGCGATATAACTCGGTCCCATAAAAGATAATTGTGTGCTGTTTGCACCTACCCCCTATTTTCGGGCTTACGCTATCCGATGGTGTCATTAAAATTTTTCCCTTGCCAACCACTGTTGACATTGCAACGAATTGTTTTGGGAAAAATTCACTACAACTCGGCCCCCGTGAAAGATAATTGTTTGCACCTACCCCCTATTTTCTGGCTCGCACTATTCGATGGTGTTATTTAAATTTCTCCCCTGAAGACCCCCATTGCTATGGCAACGAACTCGGCTCCCGCAAACGATAATTGCACGCTGTTTTCACCTACCCCCTATTTTCGGGCCCGGGCTATGCAATAGCCATCGCAATTCTGTCCGTCTGTCTGTCCCACGGGTGGATCAGTCAAAAGTGGTGCAAGCTAGAATTACCAAATCTTTACCGTCGGTTGGCGATTTTGGGCTGCGAGACATATTTCAAGAGCGAAGTGCGCCAAAATGAATTAAGGCAGACATAGAAGAACTGCATAGGAAATTTTTAGAATTAAATTTAGATTTCGACGGTCTAAGTCTCGATTTTCTAGGTTCAAGGAAACCTGCGCACGAGGGCATCAAAGAGCGGTACCCCCGTAAAAGTCATTATTTTACCGTTGTTGGCCAGTCTTTCGTGAAAACGGTTGCAGATAGGCATGGGCATGCTGCATATCACAACAAGCACTAATGACGAGCTTTTCAGTCGTATCAACATTGATGACTTCGAAAGACCCTGAACTTCTAAAATAAGGGTTTTTATCGATTTTTGCGATTTTCGACTACAGCGCACAGTTCACGAATGAACTGCGACGAAATGGCTGGAGATAGACTGACAGTTTGCGAACAGGAACTGCTATAGGCTTTCGCGCGTCTCGTGAGCATTAGTTCAAATTTCTTGCTTACTGCTAGCGTCGTAGAGCGACTTTTACGGTCGATACGTCGATACTTTGGGTGTGTTTTCTTATTTGCCAGAGTATTTTTTCAGCAAGCAAACTGGTTGGCTGGCGGTGTCGTCAACAGCATTTTTATCACTCAAAAGTAGATCACTTACATCTATCTATAAATCTGCGACTTTGCCTTTCTTTATTTTAATTAAGACAGTCCTCCTAAACAACACAAAACAGTTGCGCTAAAGTTCGAAAATTTGCTGCCAGTACAGATAGCAGCTGTTCAAGCAGTTTAGCAGTCACCACCGTCTTCGTGTCTAATAAAACAAGAAATTTGAGCTTATGCTCACGAAACGCGCGAAAGCCTATAGCAGTTCCGGTTCAGTAGTTTAGCTGAAAATTGGAGTGTTTACGCTAAGTTAACATACAAATTCCAAATTCTCTATCTGGATCGCATAACGATAGTAGCGTGGCGCCACCTTGTGAATGATATAGACTTGTGTCGCAGCCCGAAATCGCCAAAAAATCCATAAAACCCCTTATTTTGGCGTTCAAGGTCATTCAAGGTCATTGAATTCGGCGCCAATCGAGAGCCAGTGTACGACTGCCTATTAGTGATTAATAGTAACCTTGGCCCTATCTCGCCGCGTTACTGAGATACAGCGACTTATTGGCCAAAAATCGCAAATTTTGCCCACCCCCCTCTCATTTAGCGCCCTCGTTCTGGGTGACTCCCTTCGAACGTATGGTAAAGCTTTACAGTTCCTGAAACTAGAGTATTCCAGGCAGCCGACGATGAAGATTTGGTAATTCTAGCTTGCACCGTTTTTGACTGATCCACCCGTGTGACAGACAGACATACAGTCAGGCAGACAGAATTGCGATGGCTAAGACGCGCTGAAAGCAGTAGCTGCTTTCTCGCGTAAAAATCGCAACTTACAACTAACCCACCCGAAGGTAGATTATTTCTAAAAACGCCAGTAGCTATGGGTAGAAGAGATCGTGCTGTTACGAGTGCGGAAGTAAGAAGTGTGTCTGAGATGTGGCGCGGTGGCATTGGAGTCCCATAGTAGAGCATTGGAGCGTCGGCATCGGCGCCGCCGTCGACAACGCACAAACCTCTTTCGCACGACGATCGCCATCGCCGTCCGTCCGTCCGTCGGTCCGACCATCGGTCCGTCCGTCGCATTAAATATTGATGCCGAGAAGGGTACGTGTAGTCAGACACAGAGGCTCGGCGTGCGCGGCTCGCTGAAGGCGCCTCGGCGTTGAGCGGAGCTCGTGGAAAAGCAAGCACAAGCAAGCAGTGGCGGTAGTAATGGTGGTGGTGGCGGAGGCGCTCACGTACTGAAGGTCGCCACGTATCGACCGACGCCCTGCCGTCCGTTCGTTAGCAGACTGCAGCTGACCGACCGACTGACCAAAGTGACCACACGCCACTGACCGCTACAGCTGACCGCTCTGCGTCTCCTGTCTTGCCAGCAGCGGGGCACGTCGACGTTTTATGGTGTCAGCGATCAACGGTCTTCGACATGCAACGACGTCGACCGCAGCAGTAGCAGCTATAGAAAGCCACCGTCCGCCTGGGCGATCGGTCGGTCGGTCGGTCGGTAAGCAAAAACCAACATCTTAACTCGCCAACTGCACGCGACGCCCGGCTTGTAAAAATAGCTGTAGCAATACCGATAGTAACAGCGGCAAGAAGCGCCGAGACAGCACAAACCTTCGTCGAGACTAGTGCTGCCACCCGACGATTAAACCTGGCTTAATACAATTTTGTTATACTTGAGTTTAATTCGCAAACAGCATACAGTTAAAAACAGGAAAAAATGAACATCAATACAATCGTTAAAACAGTACAGTTTGAACTTAGGCCTGCGCACGGTACACAGTAAGCCTAGAGACCGAAACAGATTTCAAGTTATTACAACGTCTAATACAACGAATATTTTTATTTGGTATAACGTCGGCAAAGTCATATTTTTGCATATACGCTACAAAATTGGCGCTGCTAGCAGACTCCGATTGTGGTCCCTTTGCAGGCAGAATACGAATTTTGTTAGTCAACGTGGACTAATCATAATGCAGTATTTTTTGCTCTAAGATCAGGCAAATTTCCTTTCTCGCTTAATAATAAAATATTCCCAGAAAAAAGTTGTTTGCTGACGTCATTTTATTTATCTGCGCGTCAGCGTATAATCACAGCTGTACTATAATCTGCAATAAACTTAGCTGCACCAATTACGTCCGTCCGTCTTCCTGTTCGTCACTGTTGCATATCCGACAGAACTACATTCACCAGGATCAGGTTGCAACTATAGCGGATATCCGCAGGACTCTGCTTGTCATTAGCCTGCGGCTAATAGCTATGAAAGCTAGACCCGTAGTGAAGCACATCACATTTGCGTCATCCCAGAGCGGTAGGCTACGAATACGAGCAACCAACGTACAAATTCCACACGATGGTTGAGTGATATAGCCGAAGTGATTTGTCACGGTTGAACATTTGTTTACGCTGCCCGCCAACTTATTAGCCGAATATATTCATCGTCGGCCAACCGGCTCGTCACAATCAGGAAACATAATGAGCGCCAGTTCCCAGAATGCAGTGTGGATCGTAGCCGACAGACGCGGACAGTTCTCGGCAATATAGCAGACTGTGCAGTGCGCAGCAACATGCCGACATCGGCCCGGCGATGCTGTAAATAATGAAGGAACGAGGAGAGAACTATAGGTGCGTACAGAGCGATGTAAGTAAACTAAACTGAACTGACATGGTTTTAGTTTTTGACGAACTGACCAATAGGCAAGCAGGGCGAGCCTATTGGTCATTGTTTGACGCGTACGTGAGCATAGTCACGTAGGCCACCAATGCCGTTAAACGGTGTCTACTGTAATCTATTACTGCTTGCCCATTGGTCAGTTCGTCAAAAACTAAGCTATGTCAGTTCAGTTCAGTTCGTTACGTCCCCATGTACGCGCTTCAACATATTAGTAGAAATGCTAAGGCACCATCCTATCTAAACTAAGAGTAAAGTGAAAAAAAATTCTTCAACGCCGATATCTCTTCGTGTTCACTTTATACTTAGTCTGACATTCTGAATACACAGAAATATTTTGCCGCATGATGCAAAGCGCGGTATTGCCACCGTGAGTACAGATGGGCCATAGAAACCGTTCCCTATATTATTCCGCTTAAAATGCTACTGCATTTGTTTATATGGACAGAATGACACACCAAATAAATTGCTAGTTTGTTCTGCACATATTGATATCAAAACCTAATGAGTGTGTCTAAATGTTATTTAAAATAATACGATAGAATTAAAGCACCCCAACTGTATTATATCACAATGGCGAAACGCAAATGGAAATACGTGCTTGCGTATGTCTAAGTAAAACAGCGAAAACTTCATACAACAACAAGACAGTCAAGTTTTGATACCGAGGTACTTGTACAGAGTGGGCCATAAAAAACCGTCCACTATATTATTCTCCTTAAAATGCTGCTGCATTTGTTTTTATGGACAGAATGACACACCATATAAATTGCTAGTTTGTTCTGCACATATTGATGTCAAAACCTAACGAGTATGTTGTAATGTTATTAACAAATAATACGATAGAATCAAAGCACCTCAACTGTATTATATCACAATGGTGAAGCACAAATGGAAATACGTGCTTGCGTATATATCTAATGGGGTGTTTACACGATCCAACAAACGTCCAGTAATTCACATGTATTTTGAATACATTTGCTGGACGTTTGCTGGATCGTGTTCACTGTGCCCTCCGTGAACTTTAACTACAGTTTTCAATCTCGGTCGCCACTTTGTTGATCAGTTGTTGATTGAGACTGGCCCAGCAGGTACGCACTCTGTCTTTGAGATCCTCCAAACCCACGATCGGAACTCTGAACACATCTTGCTACAGAGCACCCCAGACAGCATAATCGACGAGGTTTATGTCCGGACTGTTCGGCGGCCAGACAGAAAGCTCGATGAAGTTGAACACGTTCTGCTGCAGAAACTCGACCGTTCACTTTACTGTTTTTCGCATTGTGTTTCTTGTAGAGTTGGGTTGCTTTCATTTATTTTATCCCATTACAAACTATTGAAAAATATTTGCAAGAAATTTGCACATATGTTACTCAGAATTGATTATATTTCAACGTGCGTTAATCACTTTAAATGTACATTACTCTTGGAAGACATAATTAGCTGACATGAAGGGGGACGGTTTTTCATGGCCCACTGTGTAGTTCGTCTGTCCGTCTGTTGATCTGTTTGTCTGTCTCTAAGCAGGCCTATTCGTACGTGGAAGTATCGTGGTGATCATTGGGATTGGATTCTCTGACCCAGTGCTGTCCTGTGTGGCAGTTGTTTGTTTTTGACTAAATCCGCAACGGTCTCACTACGGCTGTAATAAAAGAATATCGTATGCTAGAGTGCATTTTAATAAATATTGAATCTAGTGTTTTGGCTACACCGCAGTCATAGCGTGTCTATGTTCTACGATTACGGCTCGGTGGCGTGCGGCGCTGTGAACTTTGACATTGTTCCGGGAAGTCGTTAACGAATGCTTCGGTCGAATATCATAACGTCCGACCCCACTCGCCTACACACAGTGACTGACCGGGTTCCGACACGTACCGTGCGACTGGCTCGTAAAACGGACAGTATTGTCTTCACTGCAAGTGTCCAGCGGCCGGTGTCCCATCATAGGATCGCCCCCTCCAGAAAAACCTCTCCCGGCTGACAATTTTCCGGCAAAAATCCGCCCGCCCGGCGGTCACCCAGGCGGAACAGATTTTTTACCAGTAAATTGTTGGCCAGGGGAGACTTTTCTGGAAGGCGATTCTCTAATGGGAAGACATTTTATGAGGCCGGCAATATTTTAACAAAAGGAAGACATATCAAATCAGTGATTATTTCTCTCCGGGCGGATTTTTCATGGGGACGACATTTTTATGTGACACCGACAGCGCGGCGCAATCGATGTCGACCCACGGCAATCAATAAAAGCAACACGCTCCACAGTGACCGGAGAAAGGGGGGCAGCGATGGGGCCACCCAGGGGAGGGGTGGCCCCTCAGAGGAGGGGGGCACCCGGGTGCGGCGCCCCGTCTTAATTCGGATTCCCATTCGAAATAGGGTCGCGACCCGGCGCGTCCGACATTCGTCAAGGCGAGCGGGGGACGTTTACGACGCCCGTTTACGGTCGGGAATAAAATGGCGCCGGCGGGAAGCGGACAGTTCTTGTTTGCTACGGACGACAGCGAGCGATCTCTGCCGTATACCGGCGATAGGAAGTCCTGGGATTTGGACGAACGGACGCGGGATAACGGGCGAGTTGAGCTGGATGCCGGTGTTCCATTATAGGATCGCCCTTCCCCTCCTAGAAAAGTCTCCCCCGGCCGACATTTTACTGGCAAAATTCCGTCCTGTCCGGGCGGTGGCCGGGCGGGACGGATTTTTGCCGGTAAATTATTGGCTAGGGGAAGACTTTTCTGGGGGGGGGCGATCTTATAATGGAAAGACTTTTTATGGGGCCGGAGATATTTTAATAAGGGCGGGATATATCACATCCGTGATTATCTTTCCCCGGGCGAATTTTTCATGGGGAGACATTTTAACGTGACACCGGTCGGTCGGTTTTCGGTAATCTGCGCAGATCACCGTACGTCGTCTTTAGCAACGAACCAAATCCCGCGCTTTGGGCTACTGTTGGGCTACTCGTAACGACGCTGATAGGTCGCAGCCGTTGTGAACGGACGGACGGATGCGACAGAACAGAGGAAAAGAAAATTACGACGTCGACAAAGACATTTTAACTTACTGCGAACTAAGTACAAGAGCCGCGGACTATAGACTGACTTTGTATATAATTATTTATGTTTACAAATGAGCTTCCGGTGACGTCACACGATACGCTGATGACGAGTGAATGAGCTACACTGTCGGCGACGCATTCCAGCTGAAATTTAGGCATTTTTTCTAAGAATAGGTCTGAGGAGCAAAGTCTCTTGGTTAAATATCCACGCGATTTCTCGTACTTTTATTTTTTATATGGCAATGATACAGCAACATTACAGACGGACATGCACGGACGTAAAGACAACCTGCGATAGCAATACCACATTTTGCACTATGTGCATTGGTGAGAAGTATACATTTGCGTCAAACGCTTCCGCGGGCCTCCTCGAACCTAGGGTGTCGCGACTTGGACTGCTGAAATCTGCGTTTATTGCTGAGAATTTCATATGCAGGTTGTCTTGGTCTATCTTCAGCCATTTTGGTGCAATTTACTTTTAAAATGTGCGTCGCAGGTCGAAATCGAGAAAAATTTACCAAAACCCTTTTTGGGGTTCAGTGTCAAACAAGGTCAGCGATGTTGATAAATCTAAAAGCCCGTCACCAGTGCTTATTATGATTTGCAGCATGTCTGTACCTATCTGCAACCGTTTTCACATTAGACGAGCCAATAGCCGCAAAATAACGTCTATTTAGGGGCAGGGGGTACCCGTCTTTGGCGCCGTCGTTCGAGTGGAACCCCTTACTTACGGACACAAAATTTTGTCACAAAAATAGAGTCCTTGAGGCAGCCCAAAGTAAAGATTTCGTGATCCTAGCTTGCACCGTTTTGATGCAAATCAAGAGAGTGACGGACGGACGGACAGACACCTCGACGATGGCTAAGACGCGCTGTCGCATATTCATTTTATGAATAGTAACCTGCAACCGATCTGCTGGTGGAATGTTGTGTGTAGAGCCTATACAAATCAAGCACTCCGTACACAGACCGCCTGTGATCATCGTGTTCTCTTGCTGTTGACTGCCAGTTCGTATCAGAACAGTAGCCGCCGATATGGAGCGTCTTCTCAAGTCGATCCTGACGATCCGCGAGATCAAGTTTCGTATGGACGACGATTATGTCGACCGACTTAACCGACAATACACCATCATCATCCTCATCT
>Ga0056128_1007447_pt1 | contig 13812 bp, 7 predicted proteins | sample WorMetLIZISLAND2_FD_71113 | JGI IMG/M metagenome (GOLD analysis project Ga0056128, IMG submission 71113) | Marine gutless worms symbiont microbial communities from Max Planck institute for Marine Microbiology, Germany - Olavius geniculatus... ... | reverse complement strand
GGCCTATCTGTTGTTTTACGGTGCACATTTTGGGCAGTTCAGCCAAATCGGTAACCATTGGGCAAGTAGGCCTAATACGACAAATAACATCAAATGAAGAAGGCTTTAGACTATGTTAGTGATTACCAACCAAAGTCAGCTTGTAAGGACGCCATATGCATAGCCCCATCTAAGGTTACCCAAATGGTTTTTGCTGTTTTAGAGGACTGATATCATCACATCATACTTACACACAGTTGTAAACTGGTAAGTTGATGGCAAGTTGTGTCGGGAATATTCCTACCAAAAATTATCAAAATCTGATAATTGGTTTTCAAGTTACAGTCAAAAATGTTGGGGATGTTTTTTGAGACACAGTGTAGATTAATACAGGGCTGCAAAGCTAACAGGTGGAGTCAACTCCCCCACACCTTGTAAGTCTGGATATATAGGCCTGCCACGTAAAGACGCGTACAGAGCAACGTAAATGAACTGAACTAATCTGAACTGAACTGACACGGTTTAGTTTTTATCATTTTTGACAAAATGACAAATGGGCAAGAAGGGCGAGCCTATCGGCTGATGCGTACGTGAGAATAGTCCTGTCGGTCACCGACGCCATTAGACGGTGCCTACTGTAATGCATTTCTGCTTGCCCATTGATCAGTTCGTCAAAAATAGTTCAGTTCAGTTCAGTTACGTCGCTCTGTAAGAGAGAAAGCCGCAGTGCCTGGTTCTTCTCAATCTTCATCGACGACGACGAAGGTAGTCCGGGACGACGTTTGGGTGAGTCCGGGCTGACAGGTGACCGTGCGGTGGACAGGCCGCCGCCTGCACCGCTACGCGACGGGATCGTTGACCAGCTAGCTGTGGTCGTGGCGTCATCGGGAGTACGTACGTCAGACAGTGCCTCGCTTGCCTCTGTCGGCACTTCCTGTATCAGATACAGACACAGAGGTCAAACAGACTACCGCGGCTGTGACGCTAACTAGGTTTTAGAAGACCTGGGCTTATTTAGGGCGTTTCGGAAATCTGAAAGCCTCTAAAAGTGCACCTGCTGGCTCGCGAATACTATAGAGTGACCATTAAATTCAGGCAGCGTGTCTGCGGTCGTGTCTGTCTGCTGTTTATCTGCAGTCTGCAGCGGCTATTGCGCACTGTCGGGAGCGGCGGCTCGCTGTTTTTTTGCGAGATTTTACTTCCACTTGAGCTTTCAGAAACAAACTCAGAAAAGGTGGACAAGATGTATGCCTTCCAATTCAAATTTGTTGCCACAGTACCTTGTAAAATTTTGCTTTTTTCTTTAAATCTAAGTCACATTATAACTCTGTTCATAACTGATAATTAGAATAATGTCTGCAGCTTGCTATGAAGTATAGTCTGCGCGCTTTGGATGCACAGGTCTTCAACCTTTGCAAGGCAGTGTGGCAACATAGTTTAGATGAAGCGCTATGAATAATATTCCACCTTTTTCTCAGTTCATCTCTAAATGCACAAGTGACAGCTAAGTATAACAAAGAAATTGCACATTACTATGGACTGCATTCTAGGTAGGCCTATATATTCCATAGACGTAAACAGTATACAAGCAAACAGGTCGCTACGCTCCTTGTCCTTTTGATCTTTGTCATAATATCAGCCTGCGGCCTCCATTTTCGGCCCTTTGGGCCTCAACCCAGCAGCACATTGACACACAGTCAACGTGATGCGGGCAAAATCACCTTTTGTAATTTTTGCTGTTTTCGATGTGCAAGTCCTTAAATGTTGCCGTTAACAAGTGTATAAACTGATGTTTTGTACATTTATATTTGAAAGAGATAGATACAGTATTATACACAATCGACTATCGGGACGCACTTCACTTGATCAAACGTTATTGATCGCCAGTCTCTGCTGACGACCCAACGTCACATATTCTATAGTTCTGCACACAATATTCACAACTGCCACCACAGCTTATAAAAGATAAATGCTTTCCAGGAAACAAAACGACCCCCACAGCGTTGATCCACAACCCTGTCAAGTACATCAGTCTATCCATCCGATGCGTTCATGCGTGATGTGAAATAAAAAATAACCGCTTAGTGACTGGATGCGGTTCGGCTCTACACTCTATAGCCTACGGAATCCGTCCAAACGTTTTCTTGTTGCAACAAAACGCAGAACTGCCGCAAAACTATAATGCCGAAACTCCACTTTCTTCGATTTGCTGTGGATTTGTTGTAAAACACGCTGTACAACAAATCATCAAAGTAGTGGAGCTTGGGCATAACGTAAACAAACCGCTCATCCAAGCAGCGATACCGCAGAAAGCTCATGCAATGAACTGCAGCAGTAAGTGAACCGTGACACTATCGTTACCATTTCTAGCTCAGAGCCAAGGCCCCGGACGCCGAAGCCAAGGCCATCGTCATGGCCAAGGTCTCGGTGTGAAGATAAAACCCACATCTCAAGACTAAAGCACAGCACAAAGGAACAACCGATATTCTCACTTAAAGCATTTGCCAGCGAGACAGTCCCTTAAAAATTTACTACGACACTAACTTACCTTCCGAAGAATTAAGAAATAGTCATTCGACCGAAACACAATATCAATGTAGGAACAGATAACACACAGTTATGTCGTTATGCAGAGGTTAGACACACAGGTAAGGCCCAAATTCCACACAGTTCGTTCGATGCTGCACAAGCCGAAACTCCACTTCTTCCTCTTTTCGTAGACTTGTTGAACAAGTCGTACAACTACCATTGCTGTACAAATCGATTACAAATGGAAAGTCGCACAACAAATCTACAATAAATTGCAAAACAAGTCCACAAAAATCAAAAGCCTACAACATATCCACGACACGACGAGATGTCATACCATGCGACTTCTTGTCCAACAAATCCACACAAATTGAAACAGTGGAATCTGTGCTTAGCATGCAAATACTGACGCAAAACGAAGAAGCCGACTCGGTGTATATCGATTGGCTGTGACGGTCACAGCTGTACAGTCAATGACTCAATGACTGAACGACTGCCCTACAAGCCCCCCCCATCATAAACCCCCTCAATACCCGACAAAACCCCTCCCTCCTCCACGCTACACTTCCCTAGCAAAAAAGATAGCTGAAGCTGACAAAAGTGACCTATATAATCTGTTCTTGGTGGCGTACACGGTTAAAACGTTGGACTTGCGATCATGAAGTCGTCGGTTCGACTCCCGGTCGAATCGCTGTCAAGTGGTTAGTACTTGGATGGGTTACTGTCAGCGAACAATTAAACCCAACGCCAAGGTCAACTCAGTCTTCCACATTCCTCCAGGGTAGATGAATCGCGTATCGACCAGTCCGGCTGCACGGGTGTCGGGTGGCAGGTAACACTGTGTGATCCCATGTGGCAGGTGACGCTATGTAGCACTGAGATGGGTTTCCCACGAAAAGCTATACCGTTAAACCAGGTAACCATCAGCAGCGGGATTTTGTCGCAAGGAGAGGGGTGTTTTGTCGGTACTCGGACTGAAGAGGTCTGAGTGGTCGTCTCGGTGTCTGACTGCATGACTGACAGTCAGTAGACGCACTCGACGGGATATCTCTCTGGTCGTTCGTCGTCCTCCAATGGTCTGCAGCCGATGGCGCCGACGTGATTTAGCCGCACGCGTCCCGGCAAGCAATTCACTGACGTCGACAGTAAAGTGGGAGCGATTAATGTGAAACAAAACGGAAATAAAACGCTGAAAATGGGCTTCGATCGTTCAAAATTTGTTTTCATTCAGACTCAACGGCAACACATTCCGTTCGCGACTATACAAAATGATAAAACAGTTTCAGCCTGTTTTTTTTCAGTCGGTGTCTATCAATAACGGCCGTCTATAACGAAAACGGAACAAAACTGTTTTTTTTTGTTCAGGTCCTATATTCTATGATCTCTGCTTCGTAACACATCATGCATGGCCGAAAATTAATGTCAACTTCACAATTTCAACTTTATAACTTTAAGGGTGCACAAAAATGCCAATACATCGAATACATCAATTCAAGATAAAACTAGAAAGCAGTCATAGCCCGCCCACAGGTACCTCCGCCAAGACAAAGCTATTCGCCAGGTGGCGTCACCATCTTCGCTTTGCCAGCGGTTCCCTTATGCCCCCTTGAACGCAATGGTAACGAAAATTTCAAAGTAATACAGAATCCAGGATTCCTGCCAGATCACGCCCAAAATTAAATCACTGGTAGTTTATGCCATGCCCAACATACCCTCAAAATTTCAGAAAGATCCGTCCATAACTTTTCGAGTTATCTTGCGGACTCACAAACAAACAAACAAACAAAAACCAACAAAAACATTACCTCCTTGGCGGAGGTAAAGAAGTTAAAACGCGTCACAATCAGTGCTGAAAGCTTCAAAGGATAGAAATCTTTAAAGCTAGAAGGCTACAGGCTCCGCACGCGCACAATTCTCCGCTCTATCGAGCAAGCGGCAAACCGAGAAAACGTGGCGCAGCGCATTCCATGCTGCGGAAGTCGGTGGGCGCGTTCTGCCATCTCTCGGACGATCGATCGATCGATCCGTCTAATATCGACAGACAGGCAGGCAGGGGTGGAGGAAGACAGGTGACGCGCCGCCAGACAGATAGACAGACAGACTCAGACGGCGACAAACATCTCGGTTTCATCCCATCCTCTCCAGGCACACCGGCCGGACGCGTTGGCACTTTCTGCGTATTATATCTCTGCAATACTGGGTATAAACGTAATGAAAGTGTATCGTGAATATTTCAAATATTGCAGAGCGTCTTAGGCGGCTTGCTTGCTTACCGATGCCCGTGCAAACGACGACGACGTAGGCGATATAGGCGGCATTAGCTGAACTACAAGAACGCTTTACAGTCAACGGTGGACTATAGCGTTGTGCGTTCTGCAACGACAGCGAGAATACAAAGTACGTCCTGAAGTGGATGGAGTCAGTCCAGGAAAAAGCCAGTGAAAGAACTTCGTGAACATGTAAGTATTCAGTCGCTGACGGAAGCTGAATAACGATTCGGCTGAAGTAAGGTCGTCTGGCAGGTTGTTCCACGTCCGTTGGCCGACAACCGAGAAAGTCCGGTTGGTTGGCCACGGTTGTCAACTTGACCAGAGGCACTGCCCTGCCAGGCGGTTGGCTCCAGCAAAACGGAAAGGTTGGCGACCTGGTAGGTCAGCGACGTAGTTGAAACTACGCAGTGTAAACTGGTGTCTCAACTGCTGACAGCTGAGGAAACAAAAATCAGCACCGTCGTTCGTATGTCAACGTGCCTTGGATAAAAACTAAACTTCATTATCTATGCTAATGTTCATATTAGAATAATTATTCTTGCTTACACCCACAGTGCCGGCGACCTGACCGAGCAGCGTACCAAGACATCCAGTTTCAGGTCACTGCCCGCGGTTACATGCAGGCGCGTTCCAACCCAGGATCGGGGAGACAGACCGGGCTGCCGAAATCGATCGAGACTGATGTAGATGGGGAAGAAGGGTTGGACTTACGGGGAGAGGAAAGAGGAGAGAATGTGTCCCTGTGGCAAACCTGCGGGCCAGTGTCCCCCTAAAAAGTCTCGCCAGCCGACAATTTACGGGAAAAAAAATTGCCCCGCCCGGCGGCCGCCCGGGCAGGACGGATTTTTACCGGTAAACTGTCGGCCGAGGGAGACTTTTCTGGGGGCGATCCTGTAACGAGGCGATTTTTATAGGGCCGGCGATATTTTAATAAAGGGGAGACATATCAAATACGTGACTATCTGTCCCGGGCGGATTTTTTTTATGCGGGAGACATTTCAATGTGACACCAGCGAACGACTGACAGCTTTAAACGATGACTTGCCTCGCCTCGCACCGCTGGCTTGAGTCGACTGGATCGTCGGCCCGCTCAAAGCCGATATATACTGACTGACCAACGCACGGACGGATATATACGACGACGACGACTGCACTTTTATTGCTGCCGACCGACGTTCGTCGGCGCAGTCGGCGGCCGGATTCTTTGCGACGAAATGAAGCGAAATGGCGACGCCATCTGCACGGCCCGGCGCATGCCGTAATAACTGCCGCCACCGCATCAGGTATAAAAACACCACGGCGGCCAGTGCATGGGCACCATCGGTTCTATGAACAGTATACACCGCAGGATCGGCACTGACACGCGGAATTCAGGCCGAAAATGGGCACACTTCCTGGTCACATTCCGCTCGCGTATACAGCAACATTGAAGTTGAAGCTGCTAGGCGACAGACTGTTTTACTTTTAACGTCAGTGGCTTATCCAATTCCCAAAAAACTAGAGGCAAAACGAAGACGCAAAGCCCGCGTGCAGAGCCGCAGTTTGGCGGTCGGAAATTGAAATCGAAAGCCAACAGCGGGGCTGGTGTTTTTGACAACATATATGCAAAAAAACGTTCTAGAAAAAATTAAAAAACGTTGAAAACGTAAAAACGTGGGGAAAATTAAACAAAAAATGTTTAAAAACGTTGAATAAAAAACGTTGGCCATAATTTGTTTAACTTCTTGCCTAATGCCTAATGCTGTAGGTGTAGTATACCTCGAACTATAGTCTAAATAAAGAGAACTTATTTAATTTCAATTTAACCTTGTGCCTATAAGACCAAATATACTACATAAAAACCTTTTATTTGGTATATTGGGACTAACTATACCATCATTATGACCTATTAATTAGTTTCTGTGGTTCCAAGTGTTTGTCAAAGTTCTTGCTAGGCATTTCAATGTTTGTTTTTTTAAATAAAAAACGCTTGGAAAAATAACAAATGTTAAAAAAACGTAAAAAACGTTATTTACATCTATGCTTGACAGCGGAAAGGCATTCTCTCCCATCTGACAGCGGGTATGGCAGCAATAAAGCTCCTCTAGAAAACTTCTACTATTCTCAACACTCGGGACAGCGTCTCCGGGCACTGTAATGTGGCTAACACACACACACAGCATCACGTGAATGAAATAGAATTCGAGGAAAGACGAAGGCGAATACAGGCACCACAATTTGACCGAGTCATTAATTGAAGAAAAAGAAAAAATGCCAACAGCTGAAAATTAAAAAAAAGACTAAAAGCAAAGTTCAGAACTTCAGACACCTAAGCAAATACCGCAAAACACACTAAAAATCAACCTTAAAACACCACCAAAAATCTACCCGAAACTGAATCCAGTTTTTGGGCTGACCACTAAGCTGTAAGCTTGAAGGTCGACCCTTTGTCGTGGTTGTCGTCTGTCCGTCTGTCGTCCGTTTGTCTGTCACGGGTATACTGTGGCTAAACGGCGCAAGATAGGGCCTAGGTTGCTTTTGATGACTAACAGGAAGTGGCAAACGCCCTTTCCGATGAAATGAAAATCATCGACTTTGAATGATCTTCAAGGTCAATTACAACCAGTACGGTCGGCCCCACCCTAGCGACAGCTGTGCTTCTTGTATGTTCTTGTTCCACTAATAATGAAATATTTTCTTGAGTCTTTGCGACGAAATGAAGCGAAACGGCGACGCCATCTGCACGGCCCGGCTAATGCCGTAATAACTGCCGCCACCGCATCACGTATAAAACACTACATAAAATAAATATTTTCTTGAGGTTAATAAGTCTTCAAAACGCTTAAACCTATAAAGTTGCAATTTTTTGATATTTACTGTACGTAGACAATGGGAAGTATCTACAGCAGCGCTCATTCTGATAACACTGCACGTAAACCGCATAAGTCACCAAGTTGGGCATTTCAATTTTCAAAAACCCGGGTTTAACCCCAAGGCCCAAAACCAAAAACCCAATAAAACCAACCGAGTTGGGGCATCATTGAAAACCGTTTTTTTCTAAAATCTGACTGAAAGACGCCGCGGTATGGCAATATCATACAAATATTGTGAAATAAAACGGCGGCTATACACAGGTTTAACTGATCACCCTGGCGCCGAACACGTCCCAGTCAACACAGTGACAGTCATTTCGTGCCATAGCCAGTGTATCGGTACATATAATACAGTTCACATCATCACACAGCCAGAGAGGTCAGCGCCGCTGTACACATAGGACTGGACAGGGCGGGACTGCATGTGTGGAGTACAGAACTGGCGAGTAACAACAAACGCCAGTCGGCCGACTGTATTCAGGAACGATAATGGCGCGCCGGCCGGATCGGAAGCGATCGATGATGAAAAATTAACGCCAGAGAACAACACCAGAGACTCGCAAGCAAACAGCACTATTGCGATGCCCGCCAATGGCGCAACTCCCCCCCCGACTATTTTTCGGGTGTGAAGAGACCCGTTATATGCGCAAAATAGAGAACTGAGAGGAAGGTTGCATCGAGATCCAGAGAAAAAGTAAAGGACCAAGTACTGCTCTATATCTCCATAGTGCTGCTTACATTGCTCGTGACCAGCAACCATCAACAGTATCGACGTGGCAGCTGGTTGGCATGAGCTAATGGCATTGCAGTGCATTGTGCGGTTTCTAGCAACGAACAAATGACAGCTCCAGCAGACATACCACCACCAAAATCAGTCACAGTATACGGAGTTTCGCCCAACAGACCGCAAGCTACCACTCATTTCCCGCTCCATTGAGGGTAGAAGGCTGAGCTGACGATCACACAGTATTGCAACTTGATCAATGTTGCTTGCAAATTCCTGAGCGAGATTCAGACTTCAAATTCACTTAATAATGCTCTGGCAGGTTACTAAGCAATTAGATATGACAACTTCAGTGTTTGAATTGCCGGAGGGGTTGGGGGGTTGAACCCCCCGTTTTTTCAACCCCCTTAACAGACTGTCAAATTATGTAATGGGGGGTTAACTATAGTTACATCACAATTTTGGTCGGGCTCCGACCGTCGAAAAGTTTAACCCCCAACTAATAATAATCACAATTCAAACACTGTATGACATTAAGATATTGAAGACACTAGACATTTTACTATATCCACCTTGCTAACAGCATTATAAGTCTCTAAGTGACACGTTTCCAAACTTAAACTCCTTCCCTCAAAGCCTGCATTGCACAACGTGGAAAGTGGCCTTCAACGATCCGGCAGAGTGGCAGTACTATTCTATTCATGCTGGCTGCGCCATTGACCCTAACTTCAGTTCCGTTAGACCACCCACAAACCATTCCAGACCACATTCGACGTTGTGCTGTATGTATCCCTGGTCCATAGAATCCTTCTCTCTAGTCAAATCATAGATGTAAAAACGTTTTTCACGTTTTTTTTATTTTTGCCACGTTTTTACGTTTTTAACGCTCTTTATTTTTCCCAACGTTTTTTAATTTTTTTAAAAACATGGATCAAAAGTCCTAGTGATGGTAGTTTACCTAGTTAGTCCAAATATACTAAATAAAAAGATTTTGTGTAGTATATTTGGTGACTTTAGTGCCATGATTTTATGACCACGCAGTTAAATTGAAATTAAATAAAGTTCTCTTTATCTAGACTACAGTTCTAGATATACTGCACCTACAGCATTAGGCATTAAGCAAGAGGTTAAACAAATTATGACCAACGTGTTTTATTCAACGTTTTTAAACGTTTTTTTTTATTTTTTCTAGAACGCTTTTTTTACATCTATGAGTCAAATATGCTTGCGCGATGGGGGCGAAACGCCCACGAGGGGCGCCACCAGACCACCCTCATCTAATCATCCAGCCAGCAATTGGTACCACTCAATATCAATAGACAGGCAGGCGCAGTGGGCAATGATACGCCAGCCAAACTGCGTAATATCATAATAATGAGCACGGAACTATTAGCAATGGGGCGACTGACTGGCAGATATATACACATCAACTCAATACTTCAGCAAAAACGGTATATATAGCAGGCTGCAGGCTGCAAAAAGACAGGATGAAAATGCCTATACAATATACACAGTATAAACTATTTATAACGTGCAGCAACGAATGATGATACACATTTACATAAGGGATACAAGACAAAAGCCCAGCTATCGCTAAGGAAAGCCGACCGTACTGCCTATACGTCAGAGGCTAGCAAATGTGAACGCAGTTATTTACATTATATAACTTATGATACAAGAAGCCCAGCTATCGCTAGAAAAAGGCGACCGTACCGCCTACGTCCGAAGCGCAGGCTCCGATTTCCAGTCACGGAGAGAAAGCGACTTATCAGAGGTAAGACAGTTCCATGCATGCTATGTTAACGGAACGCTCTCTCGAAAGCTACAATAAACGCTAGTATAACAGACGTCGCACGTGGTCATTTCGCCAAGCGATATAAATAGCTACTGTTCCATGCACGTGGTCATCTCGTCAGGTGATATAAACAGCGAAACGTCCAGGTGGCGAAACGTCCTGGGGGCGAAACGTCATAGTGGCGAAACGTCCTGATTCCAACAGCTACAGAGTAAGCGAACAAGGACAATATCGGACGCAGGTTTTGCAAATACAAATATTTCTCACAATAAAAACGCCTTGCTTGGGAAGACACGCTACAGCCTAAACAGTTCCTGTTGCAGTACTAACCTTGAAGGTCATTTAAGGTAAATGATTTTCATGTCATTTGAACACCAATATGCGACTTCCTATTAGTGATCAATAGTAACCTAAACCATATCTCTCACCATTTCCGAGATATGGCCACTTACAGGTTGAAACTTTCCACTAAAAATGTGGCCAAACCGCTGCAGACGGAGACATGGTTACTATTCACAACCTATAGGAAGTCACCACCGCCCTATCCCCTGGTACCACCGCCGACCTTCTACGACATACCGTTCACCCGCAATACCGCACGATTGGCTTCAAAGTCATCCAAGGTCAATGGTTTATATCTCGTTTGAAAGACAGTATACGACTTCCTATCAGTGATCAATAGCAACCTAAGACCTATCTTGCACCGTTTAGCCACAATACATCGTGACAGACGACGACAACCATGCCAATAGCTCGACCTTTACTTGCGACCAAACGGCTGCAGATAGCGACACTGTTACTACTGATGACTAATAGGAACTTACTAACGCCCTATCCAATGGCGACATCGCCGACCCTCTCACCGACCATGTATACCGTTTAGCCACAGTAGGCCTAGGCCATACATAACGCTACAGACAGACGGACGGACGGGCGCGGGACGACCTGTCGTATACGCGCAACCATTATGTACTATCGGCAAACAGTACATTCAAGCTGAGTCAAAAAATAGATAACACTGCTATCAGATAACTGATAATTACTGAAAGAAGACGGATAAATGAATTATACGCTTAAATCTTAAAAAGAGTTTTCGCTATTGCTGAGACGCAAGACATGCAGTTCCTGTCAATCTCCTTCCAGGTATTGGATACCGTGGCATCTGTCCTTGGCGGAACGGGGGTAAGGGGGCTGAGGGAAAGAATAACGGATGTCATCTACTCCAATTAGTGGCAGACACTTAGTCGTATTATCTCCACCAGATGGCGGGACACATTAACGGATTGCTTCCTCGTGATGTCGGTGTCAGACTAATGTACTCAAACGTGTGTAGCCTACGTGTGATGTGCGACGTTAACGTTACGTGGCGTCAACATCACCCAATGGCCTCCTGGGACACCCGGATGATACACGCATATATAGGACTCATTTTCCAGAGGAGCAGAGAGGACGCTTTGCACGAAACTGGCGACACAAAAGTGCCATTAATTTTGTGAGGTCCAAACAGTTACTGGGAACATTCATTTTTGACGGCTGCGTTTTTTTTTGTTGGGTGAAAATTTTACGAAGTTACGATAAAATCTTCGTGGCCGTTTCTTTTTAATTCAAAATTTACAGGGTGACGCATAGAAAGTGTAGCATATACGTCTAACGTATTTGCTCAGTCAATCACAGCCATAGCTTTGGTTCTGAAGACGATTCATAACAATTAAATTCTCAATTAGTGCCTGCAGTAAAGTGCAGCATGTTAAAACTTTTTTGGTTAGCTCCCTATACAGTGTGTTATATTAGCTTTCCCGGTGTGCGTAATGCACGCGGTATTGCACACGGTTGGTTGCTCGCTTTGTTATGAACCTTCCGTTGGCTCCATTCGTTTTTCCCTGCTGGTGGCTGGATTCTCACCCATGGCTTTCCCTGTGCCTGGCCGCAGCATTGGACACCGCGTGACTATCTCCTCTGATCACTGAATATTTTATGCGCAAATGACGGCACTGAATATCGCATGCCAGCTACACAATAATGTACGATATTGACAAACCACTTAGCGAGTGAGGCGACTGCAAATTAAGAACAAACAGAGAAAACACCGAGATAGATACATATGAACAAAAAATACTTACGATAAAAACAGTTTTACTGGTGACATTTAATGCGAAAAATTCTTTGCCTTTTTCCTTATCAAAAACGACCATCTTCCGACGTTGCTATTTCACGCAGCCCACATACACTGAGTAAAATTAGGTTTATAACGACAATGTCCAACACATACGAATAGGTATATCATCCACGCACATCCAATTAACAATGATTGCGGCTATATTGATAACGTCATGCAATCAATATTATAATATGCCGAGTCGTCAGTGTGAGCAGCATAATAACTACCATATAATTATAGCGGAAAATAGCCGTCTCTCTCCGTATAGATATTATAATTACACGCCGTAAACGGCATTGACTGTACGGGTATAGTAGGTAAAACAATACAGGTGGCATATTTGCTGCTGCTATATATATATAGAAAAACATCTTCTCAGCTCTAAACATCAACAGCTCCAAGCACGGTCCGCATTTTTCTCCTGCAATTTCGAGTATATTTTCGACCACATTCCAGAAAAAAGACCAACTGGTCCAACACAGTGTAGACAGATACGAGAGGCCTAAACTGCTACAGTTCACTGTATATACTTCGTCCGATCAACGTAGTTGCCTGACATCAGGCACAGTTATACTTGAATGGATGACTTTCTGCGGGCAGGTAAACTATCTCAATACTGTATAACTAAGCACCTGAATGAACTCAGCCTGGCCATCTCTCCGTGGGTACTGAGTATGCGCAATGAGTACCAGCGTCAGGCAACGCGTAAACAGGCACAGGGCGCGATGCATAGTCCCGTATACGTGGTCTCAAAGTTTTTTTTGGCAGAAACGTGCCGTCCCTCCCCAGACCCCATCCTCTACAATTCCGCCGTCCTATACCATTATTCTGCATCTGTCAAGTATCCAGTCTCCAATCTGTAGAAATGGAAAGGAGAGAGCTGAACATCTGCACGTACTTCTCTTCTGTCCAAAGTGGGCAGCAAAACGGCCCAACGGTACTTCAAGTCTTCAATGACTCCACTGACATCACAGATGTGTTCCAGGATAGTGACAACCTGCATGGTGGATTATTCCTCATCGCATCTGGGGCATCTACACTCGTCTCCTCCACACAGGCAGCGCCGACGGGCTCGTAACGAGAACAACAACAAGGTACTACGGTACGTGATGTTACCCACCCAGTCGGGGCTGGTGTTGGAGCAGAACTGCTGGAACAGCTCGAACTCGCGTATCGACGACGACGCGCTGATCGTGCTCTCCTGCGAGTCCTGACGACATCCACCCGCCGATGACGATCCCCCACCGCGCTCGCCGCTGCGCTGGCGCCACAGACGGTTCTTCATCGCTCCGAGGCAGCAGCAAGCATGCGTAGTTCAACCTCGCACGCACGGGTGGTCCTTCATCGGACGACGTGGGTGGAACGAGACCGCCGGCATCGCATCGCATCGGACGGACGGATAAAAAGATCGAGATGAACGACCTACCGCAGCGCCGCCGTACAACTGACCGCAAGCTCCTGCGGGCCGGAGCACGTGACCAGCTACGTCACAGTGACGTCACCGA
>Ga0056128_1007446_pt1 | contig 13812 bp, 7 predicted proteins | sample WorMetLIZISLAND2_FD_71113 | JGI IMG/M metagenome (GOLD analysis project Ga0056128, IMG submission 71113) | Marine gutless worms symbiont microbial communities from Max Planck institute for Marine Microbiology, Germany - Olavius geniculatus... ... | reverse complement strand
GACTAGGTCATTTTATGACGAAAAAAGACTTACATGACATAATTCTGCTTTATGATAAATAAGTAAATGAAAGAGTAAAAACGAATATGTCTGAGCCACAAATGTCATGCTGGTTATAATCACTTTAACTGCAGCTACAGTATGCATGGCGCATGCCTGCACAAAACGTCTTGACGAGACGCAATGGCCCGAGACCTGAGACGAGACCTACTAGGCCGAGACCGAGACATATTGCTCCAAGATCGAGACGAGACCCGAGACGCACCGGTCTGAGACCGAGATGAGACCGAGACGTTGAGGATTTTGTTTGAGACAAAACCAAGACGAGACATTAGTACATCTCGAGACTGTCTCAAGATTGAGATGTCTCGACCGAGACCACATCCCTGGTTAGAAGAGTACCAAGGGAGTAGGTAAATCCTGCTGATGCCAATGCCCACTACCAGTAACAGTACAGGTATACAGTGAAGCACTGTTTGTATGCATTTCGTCATGGTGTACAGTAAGTGTATTGAGGCTTAAAACCATGTTGACTGTTAAGATGTACTTATTTTGTAGTTGTGATCGATGGGTGTTCTGTCTGGTCATTTTAGATGCATGGCACATGTGATATATCAGTCGTTATGCTTGAGTGGAGTGAGATTAAGAACACTTATAACACTCCGGACAAGTCGTGAAATAATCAGTTTTCAATAATTATGTATATGTTAGAAGAAACACTGGGTAAGTGAGTATGCGGTACGAACTTATCCCATTCCAGACAGTGGCCTGACCTACTTAGAGTACGTTCGAATTGCATAGTCTGCACCTTCATTTGCTTTATCGCACATGATTGCTGCCGTAATTTATGCGGACAGTGCCAGTGCTTTGTGAGCATGGTCTAAAGACGGCTAAGTCATCTTAGTATATGACCAACACCAAGGTAAACTCAGCATTCTATCCGTCCGGGGTAGGTAAATCGACTACTGACCTGTTCGACTGGCGTTAAGGCCGGGTCTGTTCATCTGTGTCAGGCGGCAGGCAGGTAACACTGTGATTCTATGTGGCAGGGTCCGAAATAGCAGGTGATGCTCCGTGCTTTGTGATGAGTTTCCATGAAGAGTTATATACAGCCTTTAAGCTTTTGTGCGTGTGTATTATATGTTGTTACAGTCAACAGTGGTGACTACGTGCAAGCGGTATGTGATCGTAATTTGGCGGAGAACATCACTCGAGTGCTTTACCCCAATGACAACGTACGTACTATACATCACTGATAGTAGACAGATGCCATGCAATGTCATTGCTTAAGCCCTGAACTGAGCTAATAAACTGTAGTGCCAATTTAGTTTGATTCAGTTTGCGATGTACACAACTGGCAGTTTGAGTTGCGTCTAAGAGGTGTACAAGGCAACAGAACTAAACTGAACTGGCTGTCAAGTGTTTATTTTTTTAACCCATTAGATGGATGCTCATTGGTCAGTTTCTGAAAAAAAATCACAACTTTTTTCAGCTGGCTGCCAGTTACATTGCATGACCTGTGCAAAGCAAACAAACTAGCTAAATATTTAGTTCAGTTCAGTTGCTTTGCTTTCTTGTTTCTTTAGAATGTCAGACTCCAGTTCTTCTGTATAACATTTCATGGAGGAGAGATTAAAACTGTTTTTACCAGGCTTTTATTGTCTGTCCAATGCAATGCATAGTAAGTAAGTAAGTGAGTAAAGTGTAAATTTAAAAAAAAGATCTCTAATGCACTTAATACATTTTGTTATCAATATTTCACAAAAATATATGTCTTCAGCTGAAGTTCGTAAGTGTCGAGACTCAGTTCTGGGTCACAAAGACTGTCTGGCAGCAAATTCCAAGTCAACGGGCCCGCCACAGAAAAGCGCTGACGACTGAAACTGTTCAGTCGATAGCGCAGTACGACCAACTTCCGCCGAGTGGCAGAACGCAGATGTTGACGGCCAGTGACTTCTGCTGTGAGTGTACAACTGTCCATCAAGTACGGCGGAGCAGTTCCATGGAGAGATCGATACATGAGCACTGCGAGCTTAAATCGTACTCGATCGGTGACATCAAGCCAGTGGAGCTTGTCATGCATTAGTCGCGACAAACCACTGTCGTACTTCCGAGTGTTAGTGACGACGCAGGCAGCTGAATTCATCACTCTCTGCAACTTGTCTGTTATGACTCTCGGCGACTCAGCCAGCACAGCATTACAGTAGACGACATGAGATGTTACAAATGTTTGCACGAGGGTTTTAGCCGACCCGACATCCAACAACTGCCGGACACGACGAATCTGTCTGAGATGAAAAAAGCAGGTAGCACTGACGGCTGAGACATGATTCTCAAGACTCGAATCAGACGATAATAACTCCTAGGACGCGTACGTGTCCACTGGGCTCGATGGTGTCAGAGCCAAGCTTGATTGCCGGGCCATGACCATAAAGTTTACTCAGACTGTACTTGGAACTCGACCACAGGAGTTCTGTCTTCTCTGTATTTTACTTGAGGCGTTGTGCCGACATCCAGCATTGGACAGAGTATAAAATCATCTGAATGTCCGTGCGTGCATCCGTGCGTCCAACTTTTAGCTATCTTGCTTTTACCTTCCCCTTCCTTTTTTCTCCTTCTCTTTCTTCTTCCCCTTTTCCTTCCCCTTTCCCTTCTTTTTTCTCTTCCCCTTTCCCCTTCCCCTTTTCTTTTTCCTTCTATTTTATTCCTCTTTCCCTTCCCCTTCCTTTCCCCTTCTCTTTTCCCTTTCCTTTCTCCTTGCCCTTTCCCTTTTTCCTTTTTCCTTCCCATTTCCTTTCCGCTTCTCCTTCCCTTTACCTTTCCTTCCCCATTCTTTTCCCCTTCGCCTTTCTCTTCTCCTTCTCGTATCCCTTCCTTTTTTCCTTTCTCTTCTTTTTCTCCTTTTCATTCTTTTTTCTCTTCCCTTTTTCTTTCTTTCTTTCCATGTCCATGTTCGTGTGTCCAACAGTTGAGTTATGCCATATCTCCATAACGGTGCAAGATAGACGCATGGTCTCCATGGACCACTCATAGGAAGTCGCCCACCGCGAGTCGAATGGTCACGTGACCAATGACGTCAGGTGACCCCAAAAGGTCAAGGTTGTGACCTCATTATCTTTGAGGCACCATATATCAATAACGGTGCAAGGTAGATGCATGGTGACGATGGACCTAGTGAAAGCACTGGTGACAAATTGAATGGTCTCGTGACTGACAACATTAATTGTTCGGTTATAATAATAGCTAAGGATGACAGTAACATTTTTGCTGTACAATTTAAAATTAAACTTTTTGATTTTTTTCTACCAGTCTAAACAGCTCACTGATTATATTTATACAGACATATACTGTAAACTATTGAAATTACATTACATTACGATTTTTTAACGTGGCCTAAGTAAAAAAAACCTTACGGTCCACAAATAAAACCGCAAGTCACGACAAACTATGTAGGACTGTCTGGAAACCATGACAGTGTGTCACGTGCGACAATGTCAGGTGGCCTGATGAACGTCCAAGACACGTGGAAAACGCAGCTGCCAAAGTAGCGGCGCCACACACAATCCACATCTGAACGGCATCTCAGGAAAACGTCGCAGGTCGTCCAGCAAACAGCGGCAAGACGATGTCAAGTTGTCGATCAGCCCATCGATGGGCAGTGGCTGCAAGTTGGTGTTGTCCTCCGCAATGGCCGCGGGACCTGGACCTCTCACACCCAAGCCTTGCAGACCACACCTGGCAGCGAGTGTCATCAGTGAAGCTGTCCTTGGCTTGCATAGCCCCAGCAGCTGGCCACGACTGTAGACTTGGTCATGCATGGCTGAACATGTTGGACACACGGAACATGGCCGCGGCCAACAGTCTAGCTAGGCTTGAGCATGAAGCAGGTTTTCCAGGCGAAATATTCCACGAGGGCTCGGCAAACTGGAAAATAACATGCACCTTCGTACTGCAGAAACCACAGGCTAGAACACAGTCATACTTTCAGCAAGCAGAAACGCGTATGGCCATACTAATTCGTCGGACACGCGGAAAATGCGGCTGCCACGTAGCGGCGCCACTCATCCAACACCAATGCATTGGACAGACTTCGTGTTCGTATGAACATTATCTTGTTGATCAAAAAATCTTTTTAGGCTGCATTCACATGAGTCCGGCACTGTACAGGTTCCCGTATACGAGTTTCGGCAAACACGAGTTTGCATGTATTTCAATGGCGGCCGTTCACATAGATACGAGTACGGGTTACCTGTAAATTTCACTCATACGAGTAGTTTCTGTGCAGGTCGTGTTTTTATCCAACTTGTAGAAAGTAAACTACTCGTAAATAGCATTAATATAATTTCTAAAAATCGTGGCACACATTTGACATCGGAACTGACGTCATCGTAAAATTGTTCGTCATTAGAGATGTGCGGTTTGTAAAAATAGTAACCTTGTAGTGGAATATTGTTGTTTTAATGGCAAAGCATTTCCTCGATTCGATTTCACTGCGAATTTACAATATGGCCAACATACATTGAGTTATGTGCTTGTACAAGTGACCATGAACACTCTACTCGTACGAGTTAAGCTTCTACGGGCCATAAACAGAAACCTGGACCCGTACTCGTACTTGTACTCATGTCTGTGTGAACGCAGCCTAAATCAGGTTCATATTGGAAACTTGGTGTCAGGCTAATAGCCAAGGAAATAGAGATCAGTGCCATGTTGTGACTCAGGAAGGACTTAACAGTGCAACCTTTACAGCTGTGTGCTCATCATTGTTTTATTATATTTGTTGTTTGTTGCATTTCAGTTTTTTGAGGGCAAGGAGCTGCGCCTGAAGCAGGAGTATTTCCTGGTAGCAGCGACTCTGCAGGATATCCTGAGACGCTTTAAATCCGCTAAGTATGGCATCCGCGATCATGTCAGAACCTCATTTGAATCGTTTCCGGCAAAGGTATTGTGTCAAAGTAATCTTACTTAGCAGAGCTTAGGATGACAATTAAGAATTTCAATATTTATATTATTGAGATTAGTAACATTATTTAGATTGCCGATATGCAGATTAATTAGTGCATTAGAGGTTATCTTTTAACTTTATGTGCTGTATAAATTTAGATTTTACTTCCTTAATAGCAAATTTTAAAAAGTAGCAAGTAATTAGTCATTAATGTTGATTAAAAATTTAACTATGTTCATTGTTTATTTGTGATATTTAGCTATCACTGTTTAGCTATCATTACAATCACTTAAGTAAAATGAGTAATTAGTTTTCAGGCTTAACAGTAAATGATGGTGGTGAATGTAGACAGTGTAGCTGTCGTGTGTAGCTGACTTGAGGCAGATCTGTGGCTTAGGCTGATTGGCTTGGTCCAAAGATTGGCAGCAGTGGCTGCCTGTCTCTGTCCTACATTGATCAGTAGCACCATAAATAAACATTGTCAATTTTAGCTGATCATACTAATGGTCGTGCTTATGGTACAAAGTTGTGTCTGACGTTTTTCTGTTTAACTGTTGTCTGTAACGAATGTTTTGTGACTGGTGGTACATTTTACCAGAAAACTGTCTGAACAAACAAATAGGACAAATAACACAACCACTACCCTGTGATACCAAGTCGGACCCCCTATCTTGCAACCCCCCATACTCTAAACAGGGTTACTGACTGCACTCAAATACTTCGCAAATTGCTTGCTAGTAATACTTTGGGGGTACTGGAAGTTTATGTTTGCAAGTTTTGTTAGTAAGTAAGAAACTATTTATATTTATTGGCCTTCGGGTGCAGGCAGGTATGGTCGGCTACCCTAGTTACAGCAGGGGTTTTTGTACATAAAAAAGTGTAGTACATATTGAATATGATTATAGCAGAACAAGTTTACAGCACAGTGTATGTTGATTAGCATATGATGTGCGTGTGCGTGTGTACAGGTAGCGATCCAGTTGAACGACACACATCCTTCACTGGCGATACCGGAATTAATGAGACTCTTTGTGGACGTTGAACGATTGCCTTGGGACAAAGTACATTAACGTGATTGCTGCAAACAATCCAGTAACTTAAGAATTTACCAAACGAATCAATTGAAGTTCTGTGGGTACAATAGGCAAAGAATTGACAAGGCAGCAAAAGAACCAGTACCAGTTGGCAGAAATATTGACCCTTGTAACTATGTGAATGCACTCGATGCAAATTTATGGTCAGGTGTCTGCAAACGTTTTGCTGTAAAGCACTTCTTTTAGCAGCATGGTAGCCCCTGTACATCGCTCAGTATTTACTCATCTGTGGAAAACAGAAAATCGCTTTTTGGGTTTTGCGTGGCCAGTACAATCGTTGGACATAAACATAATCGAAAATATATGGAAGGTCGTAAAACTTTATGTGCAAAATGTGCAGAGGGAATTGTCAGCTATTAACTCTTGACAGGACTCTATATCAAGTCTGCTGTAACAACCTGAAGCAAAGTTTATTAAACCTCTATTCATCAGCTCTATGCATCCATTCCATGATGAACTCATTCTGTTATTGTGCAGAAAGAATTTATAACAAAATTCTGAAACGTCGAGTAAGCACTTTTGTTAACATAATTTTGTTTACGATGTTCAAATTTAACTGGCAAAAAAACGAATCGAGCGTTCACGCCGTCGCCATTATGACACACTTTTTGCCACATGCTGTAGCTGCTTACTGGCTAGTTTTCCACTAGTAAACCATTCGTCATATCATAGGGCCTATTGTATCAATCTGCCTGGCTGGCATTAAGTCCAGTCATAGGTAACCCTGTGTTATCACATATGGCAGGTGACGCTCCATAGCTCTGAGATGTGTTGTGTTGTGGTAGGCATGGCAGACAGTGCTGAGTACGTTTGCATACACGAATCACACAGTGCTCCCCGAAGCGTTGGAACGCTGGCCAGTGGATCTGTTGGAGAGACTGCTACCGAGACATCTGCAGATTATCTACGAGATCAACGCCAAGTTCCTTGATGTATGTTGGCCATTGTATACGTTTCATGTTTGCTTGCTTGTGCTTTCTCCAGAGTTGCTTTTGATAAATAAGGCATTTCTTTCTACTGTATTTTTGTTGCTTTTAACTTCGTTGGTTGAATAAGAGCAAAGTCAATAAAAATCCAGTTGCAACAATTCTCAAAAGTAAGTGCGTAAAGTAATTTGTTGATAAAATAAGTAATTATACCATATTTAGGTCCTAAATTTAAGTGCAGATTTAGATACTTAATCCCGCACAATCACAGTGACAGCAAAGTGGACGTATCATACAAATAATATTAACTTATAGTCCAAAGCACATCTGTGTTTTATTGCAAGTGACTAGAGGCCAAGGCCAGTGGTCTTTGAGGCCAAGGCCAGATCTTTTCAAGGCCACGTTTACGATTTTCTGTCCTTGAAGTCTTGGACAGTCGTTGAGGACTTTATTCCTGTTTTCTTGGAATACATAAGTTGTAGTTGGCCAGGCTCAAGTCTATGCTTGCAAGTATCGGCTGTTTGCTCTGTTGTTCACTGTGGGTGATCTGCCAGGAGGTGAAGGCGCGTTGGCCGGGAGACAATGATCGTCTGCGTCGCATGTCGCTCGTAGAGGAAGGAACTGGGAAACGAATCAACATGGCACATTTGTGTATCGTTGGCAGCCACGCTATCAATGGAGTGGCACAGATTCACTCGGACATCATCAAAAACACAACGTCAGTCATAATCTTTGTTCTTCTTAGCCGATAGTAGTTAGTACGGTCAAGCGGTTGCTATCCTCGGTCACTTTTCTGTCATCATAAATAGGTAAATCAAGTACTGGTTTGCTTGGCTGTGGTTAAGTCGCGACACGTTGGCATGTGTCTGGTGGCAAGTAACACTGCGTGATCCAATATGGCAGGTGATGCTTCCTAGCTCTGAGATCATGAGATGTGATACCCATAATGAGCATCACACTATCAGTGGGACCCCCAGTTCATAGTGGGATAGCTGCACCAGGAATACCTGGCTCCATGATAAAAATGTTGGAACTCGAGTCCTGAGACCCGGTGGTCGAAGAGTGCTGCATGGTAGTTTCTAGTTAGCGATAGTTTCTTACCCAATAACAACTCCAGAAACTCGAAATGGCAAGAAAAATCCAAATTTTTTGAAAGAAAACACCACTGTCAACACATACAGCCATTAAACTTCAACACACACTAGAGAAAAAGCCATGCCCCTCTTCTCTGGCTGACAGGCCAGCATGTAGCTGAAATTAACCAATAGGGAAGTAGATAAAAAGATCATGACCTGATCTGAGCCTAAGACAGGCCAGACTCTAATGAATAATTAAGCAAATTCGGGCAAATTAGATGGATTCATAATTCAGAGTTAAAAATAGAATTTACTGAAGGGCTATTGTGTTACAACACAACCTTCAGTCTTTTAACCTTGTGTCTGGTTGCTGGTAGGTTTCATGACTTCTACGAGCTGTGGCCGGAGAAGTTTCAGAACAAGACAAATGGCATAACGCCCAGACGCTGGCTGCTGCTGTGTAACCCATGTCTGGCTGACGTCATTGTCGAGGTAACTGCACTACTTATTGCTTGAACGTGCTTAACTATTTTATGATTGCTCAATATACGTTAGCATGTATAACAAATAGTCGATAATGTGATCAGACAGAAAATGCAAGAACACTTCTGAACACCACAGATAACAGCAGATCAACTGCATGTAAGCTCATATCTGAGAAATTGCATTTGTTAGTTACCGCAGATCAGTCTGTGACATTGCAGGTCATAGCAGATCAGTAATTTACACTATTTTTGTTGTTTGTTATAGAAAATTGGTGACAAATTCATCACCGAATTGTCCGAGCTGCGTCAGCTGGAGAAATACGTTAATGACAAGGGCTTCGTGGCAATGCTGGGCAAAGTCAAGCAGGTCTCTGTAGCATATTGGCTTATTTGCTAAGTTTCCACACACTATTTTTGTAGTTTACTTTTTGCCATCTGTAAGAGCTTAGTAAAGTAGGGTTGGAGCTTTCATCTGTTACTCAGAGTATACACGAATTTCCCAGACAGCAGCTTTAGCAATGGCATTTATACATTTGTTCATTCGTTCACAATTCCATTGGTTCATTGAGTGATCGATTCATGAATTGATGAAGTTATCAACATACGAGGGTCATCCCAAAAGTTTCCGGTCTTGACATATTAGACAACATTATTTTTCACAATCAGTGAAACATACATCCTTGAGTTGGTTGTGGATATGACGTCGTTGTAGTTTATGACGTACAGATCATTAAATAGAACCGATTTCCAGCGTCAGTGAAAGAGGCTTGAGTAATTCATCATCATGGATAGTGGACAAAAGTAGTTTTTCTTCAAAAGTACCCATTTTTACGCGCGAAAGCAGCTACTGCTTTTAGCACGTCTTAGCCATCACAATTCTGTCTGTCTGTCCATCACATGGGTGGATCAGTCAAAAATGTTGCAAGCTACGATCACCAAATCTTTACCGTCGGCTGCCTGGAAGACTCTAGTCTCAGGAACTGTAAAGCTTTCCCATAAATTTAAAGGGGGCCACCCCGAACGAGGGTGCTAAATGAGAGGGAGTGGGCAAAATTTACGATTTTTGGCCAATAAGTTGCTGTATCTCAGTAACGGTGTGAGATAGGGCCTGGGTTACTATTAATCACTAATAGGAAGTCGTACACTGGCTTTCGATTGGCGCCGAATTCAATGACCTTGAATGACCTTGAACGCCTGAATGGGGAGTTTTATGGATTTTTTGGCAATTTCAGTTTGTGACACAAGTTTATATCATTCACAAGGTGGCGCCACGCTACTATCGTCATGCGATCCAGATAGAGAATTTGGTATTTGTATATTCACTTAGCGTGAACACCCCAATTTTCAGCTAAACTACTGAACCGGAACTGCTATAGGCTTTCGTGCATCTCGTGAGCATTAGCTCAAATTTCTTGTTGAAAATGTCCCCAAGTCCCAATGTGATCAAGACACTATGTAGTTGTTATGCTTGCAATGGCACCTAAGTATGACAAAGTGCAACTAATACCATCAGATATTTGCATTGCATCGTATTTTGGCCAAAGTGCTCTGATTTGCGGCTACCACAGATAAGGCTATAATATATTCACAGACCCAAATGAGAAATTCATCAACGTATATGTCAGGGCTTTCGTAAAATCAGATGCCAAGGAGCTCCACTTTGGTAAATCCAGCTGCAGACTGAAAAAGTTTCATGCAACTACCAGCCTGATTCAAACGCTGCTTGCATTAGCACATCAAATCGTTTCGGCTTAATGTATATACGTTTATTTGCCACAAGAGCAGACAAGAACAACAGAAACACTTAAATAACAATAGAGATAACAAATGCTCTATGCATTTTTAATGCTCTTATGACGTCATAAATTACGATAACGTCACTTCCACAGTCTGCTCACACGAATACACAAGGTAGGTACCTTTGACTGATATATAGACATTAAAAAAATTTTGTTGAATATATTGAGGCTCAGAACTTAGTGTTGAATGCCCCTCGTATTTGCATGAAGTCATAATTGACTCAAATGCTCTTATTTGCGACTAGCGCAAATGTAGGCTATTGTATATTCACATATGCAAATGAGAAATTCACAAACGTATTTGTTAGGGCTTTCACAAAATCACATGCCACGGGGCTCCACTTTGGTAAACCTAGCTACAGACTGGAAAATTGTCATGCAACAGTGAGCCTGATTCTATGCTGTTTGCGTTAGTGTTTAAAATCATTTCGGTTTAAAGCTATATGACATCATAAATTACAACGACGTCATATCTGCAACCGGCTCACTAGAGTTCGTAAAGTATGTACTTTTCAGTAATGTATAGATTGTAGAAAATATTAATGTCTAATATGTTGAGGCCAGAAACTATTGGGATGACCCTCGCATGTTCAATGTGGTCAAAAAACTGGCACTCTGATATTCCAGTTTCCATGCTTGTTGTATGCATTTTATTTGCGATTTATATTCACTCACATATCATTTGCAATTAAGGACATCATCTTTGAGTGGCATCTTGGCCTACTAGCTAATAACATCGTTTTTCACATCGAAAAATTTGATTGATGTTGGGCCTACTCATCTTATGTGTTTATTCATTTATTTGTTCATAGACACATTTTGTAGGGATTGATTGAATGAATGATTGGTTAATTGTCTGCTACAGGAGAACAAGATGAAACTGGCTACCTACATAGAGAAGGAATACGGCGTCATTGTGGACCCGGCTTCGATGTTTGACATCCAAGTGAAACGCATTCACGAATACAAACGTCAGCTGCTGAACATTCTGCACATCATAACCCTGTACAACCGACTCAAGAAGAACCCCAACATGCCTTTCGTGCCTCGCACTATCATGATGGGAGGCAAGGTGAGTGAGTGTAAAAGTGGACTTCTGTTTGAGATTTATGGCTGGTATATTAAGTAAGTGCAGCATGTGAATAGCGGCGTGGATGGCTGCATAATATGTCGGCATTGGGCCCCCATATTTTAAAGTATTATTTGATGATGGAACTGAAGATTGGCTGAAATCGAAGCCAAAGGTGAAAATTGTTATTTTCCGTTATATTACATCTACAGTTATTCTGACTGTTGGCCAGTTAGTCATATCACTTAATTATGCAGCAAGAATGTACAGATATCCATCAGCATATGATAATGTTGTCTCATTGAGTGAGAGACTGATTAATTCATTAATAGCTCGCAAGAGTATAACGGTGTTAATTTGCTATGTCTAGGCGGCTCCAGGCTACCACACAGCTAAGCTGATCATCAAACTGTTCAACAACGTGGCACGTACGGTCAACAGCGACCCAATCATCGGCCGTCGACTGAAATGTGTCTACCTGGAGAACTATCGTGTCACGCTGGCCGAGAGGATCATACCCGCAGCAGATCTCAGCCAGCAAATATCAACAGCTGGTACAGAGGCCTCCGGCACCGGCAACATGAAGTTCATGGTACCGGCTGATTTTTTGCTATTGTTTTTGTCAGTCATTCAATCAGTCAGATTAAAACATGACTACCAGAGGTGGATATAGGTATGGTCAGCATGTTTGGCAAACAGGGGCCCCATGAAAAGGAGCCGTCAAAGGCCAGAGAATATCAGACAGCCGCATGACATTTTCTGGATTGTGTAGGCTTGTTTATGGTATGTTGTGAGACATGTAAAATTTGGTTTGATGCAGCATGACATTTCCTGACTGGATGGAGGTAGGTTCTGTAGGTTCTGGTCTGATTAGTCCAGATGGTTGTCCATCTCATAGCAGCATAATTTTTTCATGTCACCCACTCAGGCATTTATCTAAAATGTTGTTAGCGTGGGACATTGGTGAGGTTTGGGAGTTAAGAGGTCAGTCTCAGAATTGGCAATGCAGTACAGAGCTTGAAGTTGCGTGACTGTTGTCAAGTCCTGAGTCGTGTAGTTTTTTCATGGAGTACCATAGAGCTACTGTTATGCAGGCCTGCTATGTGGAACAGTCTGCCATCTACACTTTGTTCCCATAGCTGGCAAGGACTGTTTTTGTTTTGTCGTTATTTTACTTCTTAGTCCATATCTTTGTTGGCTGACTAATATAAAATTTTGTCCATGTCCATCTTGACGATATTACAATCCCAGAGAGGATAGAAGGCTAAGTTGGCCCAAGCTGTGGTGTGCATTGTAGCTTTGAGTATCATTGCACCTGTTTCATTTGCTCAGGACTTTTAGCATTATAGACAAAATGCATTTTTGTTGACTGATTTCTTCGTCAATGGTCTCGATCGATGCGGTTAATTTGTGTGTGTCACATAGTTGAACGGCGCTTTGACAATTGGAACACTTGATGGCGCAAATGTCGAGATGACCGAAGAGATGGGGGAGGACAACATTTTCATCTTTGGCATGAAGGTTGATGAGGTCGAAGCTCTACGTGCAAAAGGGTTTGAATTTTATTTTTGTTTTGAATCTTTAATCAGGCTTTATTGGAGTGCGATTGTGGGCAGACAGTCCAGTGAGAGTTAGGTGACAAAAGTAGCTCATAAAATATGCCAGGTTTTCAGTTTTGCATGTATAGATAGATTGTATGTAGTTAATGCAATGTTTGTGTGTAAATAGTATATTGATGCACCAGTGGAATTTGCATTTACCTGCAGATGCAAAAATGCAAGGAAACTACTTGCTTACTTGCAGTTGTGTTTTGCTTATCTTTTTTTCTGATCGCTTTTAGTTTATACATTGTATTCAGGTACAAGCCACATGAGCATTATGAGAGGAACAGGGATTTGAAACGGTGCATTCATGATTCATTGTGTTCGCTAGGCGGCAGCAGTGTCTCGGTGGAAGTTTGAGATCTCTGATCACTTCTAGTTTGTATTGTGTTAAGGTACAAGCCACGTGATTACTACGAGAAGAACAAGGAGCTGAAGCAATGCATCGATGAGATTGCGAGTGGCTTCTTCTCACCCGAGGACCCAGCTTTGTTCCGCGACCTCGCAAGTGCCCTTCTCAACCACGACAGGCAAGATCAAGTTTACTTATTTTTTATTTATTTCAATGACAGAACATGTGTTACGATTTACAGTGTAACATCACAGCTGGACAACAAGGCGCAAGTGAATGAACACTGACAGATGCCACATAATAGAAGACCAATACACAATCTAGGCTACTAACATGGCCAGCGTTTCAGTACCAATTGGGTCTCTAATAGAAGCCAGCTCAATATTATGTGTCGTGTGTTCTAGATCACTTGTTCCAGTAGAAGTTGGGCGCTTATATTGGGGGGGAGGTTGGCGGTACTGGGGG
>Ga0056128_1007445_pt1 | contig 13813 bp, 7 predicted proteins | sample WorMetLIZISLAND2_FD_71113 | JGI IMG/M metagenome (GOLD analysis project Ga0056128, IMG submission 71113) | Marine gutless worms symbiont microbial communities from Max Planck institute for Marine Microbiology, Germany - Olavius geniculatus... ... | reverse complement strand
TCATCCGCCTTCTTCGAAGAAGAAGCCGTTGACCGCTACCTTTATGCCTGGGTGAGGACTGGTGAAGGACTAGCGCCCCGCCGGTTTTCAAGCCAGAATTTCTATGTTCCCGGGGTATGTTGCTATGGCTACAGTATTCTTTACGTAATTCACTTCTCTATGGCAAGTGCTCTGAACCACGTGACCGGACGTAAGCTGTGTCGAAGTAATAATATTTATTGTAAGATTAGAAATCTTGCATTGTAATAATAATGGTAAGAATATGGATTAAATTCAAACTGTAAAGTAATTTCGTAAACGTTTGAATTAGTAGTAATTGAATGGAAATGACTATGAAATATCTGTACATCACCTTTTAAAAAGAGAGATCGCATCCATGGTGATGGCGCAAAAGCGATACTCAAGTTGCCGTTATCTTATTCATTTTTTTTCAAAATAGTGCAAATCTTTTGGGAAATATCTCACAAGGAATGAAGCTAGGAGATAAGTGATTAGTTTTTAATAACGCCAACAGTTGAAAGACAGTTTTTTGGCATAGAAACGTAGGTACGTAGGCAGGTGGCATCAAATACCGAAAACAGCCGGTTTTCGGTTATGTTTAGGGTTTTCGGTATTTACGGTTGCCGAAAGCATAGCTTAGCATTGCTACGGTAGCAAAGGTTTTGCAAACAGACAGCCAGTGTTTCTGAAGATCTTCCTGTTGGAAGATGGGAGAAAGATGAATCCAAAACAGAGTTTGGTTACTTCCAGTGACATTTCCCGGACGTTTTAGTCATGTAATAAGTGGATGAACGGTTTGAATAAAGGAAGTGTGGAGTTTGTCAATTTGTAAAATAGAATGGGCCCATTATCTAGGCGTCACCACATTTTATCGTCAGGCTTAGCCCATTGTCTTTTATTAGGTGACAGTTCATCATCGTTTTGCTCGTTGTCTTTTAGACCATGAGGCTATGTTGAGCATCTGGGACTGTTCCCCCAGTGTGGTCCAGGGCAGAGCCTTGATGCAAGTCAGGGGTTGAGGGTCTCTGAAGCTGAAGACTGTTTTGCACTATGACAATCAATTCTCACAAAAATTGGCATCAGTATTTCATTTCACTCAAATATACTTGGGGAATGATTTACATATGCCCCAAACATTGGTCTGGATTTGCTGCACCAGCTGCTATGGCTCTGTAATGTGAACTTATTTGAAGTCTTGAACATGTGTTCCATCTATGTTTGACAGAGGAAAGTTTGCCTACATTTTCATATGCGTGGATGGAAAATAACACTGAGCTTTCTGTAACTTGTTACTACCATGTGTGATTCAGTGGTGTACTGCTGACACTTTTGAGAAGCACTCAGACTTGTCATGTTGTTTTTATTTTGTGGCCAGGATGTATTTCTTATGGTACGTCGGAAAAAGACTTCCATTTTTCTGGATGCCAAGGAATCTACCACAGTTTCGGAGTTGAAAAAGATGGTTCGTGGCATAACAAAAAGAGGCATAGAAGATATGAAACTTTACAAGGATGAACAGGTTAGGATCTTTTTTCAAAACCTTGTTTAATATCACATTAATGTGGAGTTGCAGCCATGGAAGATGGAAGATGGAAACAACCAGTTTTCGTTTAGGTTTAGGGTTTTCGGTATTTACGGTTGCCAAAAGCATAGCTTAGCATTGCTACGATAGCAAAGGTTTTGCAAACAGACAGCCAGCGTTTATGAAGATCTGAAGAGATGGAAGGCTGAGTTGACCTAAATGGTCAACTCAGCCTTCTATCTCTCTGGGATAGGTAAATCGAGTACCAGCCTATCTGGCTGGGGTTAAGGTGGGGCATGTTCACCTGTGTCGGGTGGTGGGTAACACTGTGATCCCATACGGTGGGTGATGCTCCATAGCTCTGAGGTAGGTTTTCTATAAAGAGCTATAGCATTTAGCCATTTTTTAACCATTTGCAGCAGTTGTAACACTTGGTATGCAATGGTTATTATATTAATAGGCAAATTACTCTTAACGCAAACAATTTTGCCTATAGCTATGCATTTCTTTGTAGCCATGTCTGTCATCTATCTGTCTATAGGTTGTATTACAGTGTGTCTGTGCACGTATTATACTGCTTAAACTGTTTAAGGAATTACATGCAGCTTTGCAGGGTTCAACTGCACATTTTCACGAAAATGTTGAGAAATTATTTTTGTAACACAAATAGGCTAATGTAATTAGGCCTAAATGTTCTTTGTTTGATGTCACAGTCAGAACATCATTTTTTTGTAGGATTACTATGTGTGCTGTGTTCACAAGCAAGTGATGTCACTTGTAGTTATTTGACTCTGCATAATTTGCGTAACTGTTTAAACATTCAATGTATGGGCAGTACCGGACTATCGATAATCTTTGCCAACATTGTGGTGCAAAAAGCTTATTTTTTGCAGTTGACAGTTTAAAGCTTATCGTATGCATTTTCTATATATTTCTTACAAAACACCATTTTTGTGTAGAGTATTAGTAATTTTAGTATTTACGGTATGGTGCAGCTGTAGCTCCCCAGTTGTTATTCTGGATAAATGTTGTTGTTTTTGGCAGCCGATCGATGATTCAAGAACCTTGGGTGAAGTTGGGTTTACTAGCTCCACTGCAAAAGCACAGACTCCCGCTACAGTTGGTCTGGTCTTCAGACAAGACGGCAAGTTTCAGCATTTCTTCTAACATGAGCTGTCTGCTCTTTATACTAGTGTGAAGTGCTGTTGCAGTCATTGCAACGATAAAGTGAGGTTAAACTGTTTTACGCTAAAAACATTTCAGTGCATTGGACCGTGCCAGACAAAGAAGCATGGGGATATTGTCTCTTGACTCAGATACCCAATATAAAGTGAATAACTAGACGTCGATTATTTCGGGTAATTTTTTTGGTGATTAAAATTGTGATGATCTGTTAAAATTTTTGGTCATACGAGGGTCGTTCGATAAATAAGTTACAAAGCAGTGCCATTCTGTTAGTTTTTCAAATCTAAAAAATCTGAAATATGCGTTTTGTAGGAAATTTTATTCTGAACAAGTGTGAAAATTTTTTTTGATGCTGACGTCATTATTGTGATGTCACCTGTTTACAGAACACAGTCTACATGTGTATTATTTTTTACATCAAATGTGAACCGTTTGCTTTGTGGAGCACTTGTTGTCATATGCTGGATGCATTTCAGAGTGAATTTAGTTTGCATTAAGTCATTTTGGTGACAAAAATACAATAACGTCACGCTCTTCATTGTGGGAGAATTTCGATGGCAACGTCACCATATGTAATGTTCATAAATGATGTCACAGTGACATCATCATCATAAAACTCACAGCTGCTACTCAGAATTAAATTCCTTACAAAATGTATATTTCATATTTTTAATATTTGAAAAACTGACAGAGTGAGGCTGTTTTGTAACTTATTTATCGAACGACCCTCGAACTTTTTTGTATTGTTCTTAGTAGATTTTGTTGTTGCGAGTATAATGTTTGCAGGCTGTTGTCATAGGGAGGTAACTGCTTTTATCACCCCCTGTTGCAGGAGCATCTGCGTCCATTGAGGACTATGCTCAATGCGTATTATTTTTCTCAAGGGGCAACTTTTGGGACTTGAAGGGGGCAGTCATGGTTCCACCAGAACTTAACAAGAAGTGTTTTGTGATTCTAAAAATGCACCAAATTCATTTTCGACCAGTGGCTCTGACCTGGACCTAACTAGAGGATCTTTCTACCGGCATCCACAAGTACTGATGCCGTCACTGAAGATACTTGACTAAGCTTGACGTGAGAGTGGTTCACGTTGACGTTGAGGAGAGGGTAAACATTAGAAGGGGATTGAGGGGGGCTTGTGTAGTGTGTCCAATGGGGGATAGTCACGCCTGCCCTGTTGCATGTCACACGAAAGCAAATGCAAATGATTGTGTGCAATGTTTGTAGATGGCACATTTGAGAGTCTCGACATCACAGACCTGTCGACTCCACCAGACTTGCCGGAAGTGATGAAACCCCAGGATTCAACATCACACATAGCGGACTAGGTCATGCAGATCTTTGAACAATAATCAGTCACGCGATTACATGCTAGAGTGCCCCTCGCCTATGCCCATCTGAGTAATATTTATGTGTCGATGTTTCTGCATTGTCAAACATTTTTTGTACCGTCGTTGCTGCCACAAAGTCCATGGCATGCATTAACACATTTCAGCTGATAATGTTGCGTTGAAACAGAGTAAAGTGTTGGCACTGCTTGAATATGCATTGCCACGCAGCTTTATATGTGTAAAACAGAAAATATGCATAGTTCTAAATGTTCTCAAAAGGGATGGCATCAATGTCACTTGCGTTATAATTATAAGACACACGAAGTTGTTACACACGTTTATATGAGCGAGTGGACCAGCAACTTTGTATATTGCTAAGTTTTTAATATATTATGTTAATATATTACTACTGAATCACAGAAATATTGCAGAGCGTGTGCAGTTGCTATTATTTTTATTCTATGGTTAATATAATTATGAATGTGTATACGGTCCGTGAGACGTGAATGTTATGTTTATAGTAATCATGCGACTGCTGTATTGACAGACAGATTATGTTGAAGCAGGCTTGCCTGAATTAGGTATAGGATATGGTCAGCTGTTGCTGAATGAGTAGTCATGTCATAGGTAGAGTGACTGAAATTTCAGCAAGCAGCAACAAAACATCTGCTGTTTGTGTTTGTTAACTGTTGCTGTAATTAATGCAGCTGTTAGCTCTAATGTTGGTTTGCCATTATTAGTTTCATTTCACGTGCGGGTTTTGGGGTAGTCGTCACATTTCAAGTGAAATAAACGAAATTCTGGTATTGCAATGCATATTTTTGTCTTTGAATTTGTGTCTTCAGAACTAGGTCTGTTGTCATGGTCTGCTGATGGTCACCGAATTTAATGTAGATAACTGAAAGTCATTCGATAACATTGCTATTTCTAGCACATCCAGGCCCGGTCAAGAGAGGGAAGTAAGTTACCCTGAGCCCTGCGATGTTTGGGGGGCCCTCATTGCTCAAAAATATCAAATATATCATAATGTGCCATTGTAAAATGAAAAATTTAAAAATTTTCTCCACAGAGGGGCCCCGTGAGACTGCTTCCCTGGGCCTCACTGTGGCTCTCGATGGGCCTGAGCACAACAGTGGAGTAAAGATAAGTATGTGCCCTTCCCTGTTGTAATACTGAAACAAGAATGTGATATAATTAAAAACTGGCTTTGAAACTGTGAAAATGTAAATCAGTCTGTGTTCAGTTCAAGTTGATGCATGATATGCAAAGCACAGTTCCTTCTAATTAGTGTTTGGAATCCTGGGATCCTGGCCATTTTCGCCAATCCCAGATCCCATATTGGTCTAGTACATTTTATGCATGAACTTTGCCAAAATAACGACCAATCTGTAAGCCTATTCTCCAAAATGGGATCCCGGGATGACAAATTTCTTCGTTGTGGCATAGATTGTGTCTCAAGAAAGTCAAAAAAATAGTTTTAAAGACCACTATTTTTTCAAATAAAGGGTACAGTACATGGAAAGATGTGAAGATTGTGATAATCATAGAAACAGAAGGCATTTTTAAAAGATAAAGTTTTTGCTGATTTTCATGGCGTAATCTTAACATTTGCATTATTAGAACTATCATTATGTTAATTACATATGCACGTGTATAATGGAGTTCTTACAATTTTAGGTTACCCTCATTTTTGTGTTTCTGTAAAGATTAGACTTTCTGTTTATTGTAAAGTTTAAACTTACCGTTCCATTATTGTGTTTGTGTGCATTCTGCCTGAAAAGGCCATCCCTGAAATGAACTATACTGTGTCGGTGAAACGTTAAACACTACTCACTCACTTAACATTTGGATTGGCCAATATTTTTTTAAACTGATCTTGAGATTGTTTTCCTCCCCACTTGTTCAGGAGAACAAACAGCAATATCATATTTGCTGAATTGTCAAACTGGTTCGGTGCGTGTAATAAGAGGATGCAGGTGGTCATAAAGAACGTACTTAGGCTGAGAGATTTTGAGCTAATACTTTCGCGAAACACAGGAAGGGAACTTGGCAGTCTTGGCTCAATTGGATACCGTAAAACTGCTAATAGAAGCCCTCAAACATTTGACTTAGACCCCCGTCTTGTACTCCCGAGTTATTTGAGACCCGGCTTCTGTTAAAACTTTGTCAACCTGTCATACAAGGGAAATCCACTTTTTCTATGGATAGTGTGCGCAATACTATTATTACAATACAATTTAGAGTGAATATATACTACTATTGCACGTACAACTAATTACTACTACTACAGCTGCTATTACATTTACAACAACAACTACTACTAGTACTTGGATATCCAGCTTATAGGGCCTATTGGAGACCCGCCTTTTATTTGAGACTCGGCTACTATACGAGACCGATTGTATTAGCTGTTTTTACGGTACCGGACTACCGGTGCTCTCACTTCCACAGTGGGTGTTTTTACTCTATTCACTGTGCTCACTTCTGCAATCGACGAGTTGTTACTTATTTTTTACGATAGTGGGTGTGGCCGTGTAACCACTGCTGTAATGGCGACTGTTTCGTTGGCATTTCGATGGCTAGATATGTTAGAAAAAGAGTTCGACAAGGCATTTGTCGATCTCGATTTGCTGCTCGGAGAGATTGACCCAGATCAGTGTGAGCTGACGTACGATGGACGACAGAAGATGACTGCGCTAAGCGCCGCATTTGCTCAGCTCTGCCACAAGGCGCAGACGATTTTCCAGTCAAATGCTAAATTAGAGGTAAATATGCACTGCTGCATGACGATGTTTCGGTAAACGTTGCTCCGAGACATGCAGTAACTAAATTGTGGTGCGCGTGTTTTAATTGAACGTTTTTTGTATGTATGTCGTTTCAGTTGCCGGCTGCTTGCTGTACCTGGGCGTGGCACTGTGTTCTAGAGTATTCTCATTATTTACATTGCCATATATTGTTGACCGAATGCATTTCTGTCATAAATTACTATACTAATCTGAATGTTAGTTTTAATTCAGCAACTTTTTTGTGCATTGCTAAAACTTGACTAATATCCTCACCATGTGTATTTTTTGATTAACAATAATGCTAGTGGTAGATCGGTGATCTTGCTGTTAGCACTGGAAAATTGCTAGAGGTAGATAGGGTAGACACATTATGGTAGAACTTATAGCCTTTTTTGTGGTAGACATAGTAGGTTTATGAATCATGCCACGACACTGTCGCATATTTAAATCGGGTTTGTTCAGTATCCACCTCAAGCCAAAACTTTTTTTTGTAAGACACGAATTTAAAAATATGTTGTGTTTTTCAGTAGATTTTATTTAAAATGCGTTAACTAATAACATAGTGTCTGATTTCAGTTTCAGCCACGGTCTTTGTAATACAGTGAAAAAATGTGGCAGCATTTTTTCACTAATAGTGCACTACACTAACTAGTGCAGTATATGTAATGAGAAAAAGTGGCAATCTGCCATTAGTAATTTCTACTCACTTAGTGCAAGATTGCCGATCTACCGCTAGCACTGACCTTCGATTAATTGTGTGGGCATTTGCTATAACTGGGTGTGGTTTTATGATTTAGAGTATACTGCACTGGTTTATCATTAGTACTTTGGATTTGGATATTTAGTCGGCAGGACCCCCAAACTGGGGCATTGCACTGACGGGCTTTTGGTGTGTGAACAACTTGCTCAAGGTTGTTACTTGAGAGTGCAGTGGTCAGTGGTTGACATTGTATAAAGATGTCTGATAAACGCTGATAAGATCTTATATCATTGTAAGAGCTTATTGTTATTGATGTAAGTTCTATAATATTACACATATATGCTGAATTTTGGCAGTTGCAGTTGTTAGCTTTGCTTGTGTTATCAGGCACAGATGGTTGACTTGCGAAGTGATCTGATTGAATCACGGTCAAAAAATGCAGTCGTTGAGAAGGAGTTGCAAACTACATTAGAACAATTGCATACAACACAGTTGCAGCTACACGCTTCGTCAGGCCATGTTGCTGATGCAGAGTCTGTGCGGAAGAAATTGGTTAGTTTTTTTTGCAATTTTATGAATTTAACTAGTTTTTAGATAAGTGCTGATAACGTGCACTGTGCGTGAACTACTTATGTTGTGTTTGCACCATTTTTAGCATTTGTGGTATAAAATTAATTTATTTTTTTTTCGCTTTAGCAGGATGATTTGATTGCATTGAGTGGATTCGCAGCTGGATGGCTGTCAATCACTTGAAACTGAACGTGGAGAAATCTTTGATTATCTGATTGGGTGCTCGTCAGCAACTAAACGATCTCATCACTTAAGCATTGACTTTTTCAAATGCCATTTTTCAATTTCTAATCACAGTCTGAAGACCTTGGCATTGTACTTGACAGTCAGGTTACCATTGCCAATCATATCAGACAGCTGATTTTATTTCTTTACACCCGGCAGCAAAAGTAGTAAAGCAGTCACTGACACCAAAGGCAACAAAGGCAGTTGTCTTCATCAGCAGTTGAATTGACTACTGCAACAATTTGTTCATAGTCATTTGTAGTCAACGGCTTCAGGGGCGGCAAGCAATCTCATTACTACGTCGTACGGTCAGGAGATCTGAACATATGTCATTGACACTGCATTGACTGCACTGGCTACCAATATGGCATGTATTCTCTTCAAGACGGCTCATAGGCTGTACTGTCACTGCCCACAAACCTCATCGCATGACGGTACGCTCTGCTTTGTCTGGACAAAGTGGTTCGCTGTTCCATGCACAATGACCAACTACGGTGACCGCTGCTATGTGGAACATTTTGCCACTTTTGACTAATCATGTCACCGATTATGTTTCGTAAATGGCTGAAAACATTTCTGATGACTTACGCTGCAGTGCATGTAACTGTTGATGTGGCGAATTTGCTGCATGTACACTGTACCATATTTGAACTTGTGCCATAATTGTCATTAATAATAATAGTAATATTATTATTATCTCAGCTAGTGCAAATATAAAGAACAAATTATATCTGGTGTGCTAACTATATTAAGCCTGTTTTTGACAAAGGAGGAAGAAATAGAGAAACGCAAGAGTGTGGAGATTGCTCCTGCTCAGATGGAAGCCGAGATGCAAGAGCTGAAGAGAGAGAATTCTGACATGAAGCAGTATGTGTTAGCACTACAAGGCGAGGTGTACGGAGCACGGCTTGCAGCCAAGTATCTTGACAAAGAGTTGGCTGGCCGGTAGGTTATGTCCTCTGTTTAATATCTGTTACAACCACTACTACTTTTACTACAGCTTTTTTTTGTTTCAAAGTTTCATGGAATTTTTTTATTCGTTTTTGTGCTGGCTTTAATATCAGCACTTTCGTTACATGAAAGAGGTGTCATAAGGAGTTCAGATGATCGCAGGTTGGGTAGTTTTTAGCATAGGAGATAGGCCTTCCAATGGATCAGAAGTAATATTGCAGTTGAGAATTGATTAGTGCTTGAAAATGAACGCGATCACGGCACTTGATAAGTTAACCCGTAACAATAAACTTCGATGTGTTACACCAAACTACATTTGAAGCCTGTCACCTGATGTGACAAGAAGTGGAAAATAATGAGTTTTTTTGCATTTAGGTGCAGACTATTGTACAGCATGCAGATGTTTAAGTATCATGAAAAGATTACTAGGACTGAAGTCTGTTATTGGTGGCATTGATTGGTTTCAGGATTCAGCAGATCCAGTTGCTGGGACGTGGAATGAAGGGTCCGGAGCACGAGAAGCTGTGGAATCAGCTGGAGGCGGAGATTCATCTGCATCGACACAAGACTGTGGTGAGAGCGTGCCGTGGCCGAGTCAGTCATCACTGCCAGTTGCCAGCTCCACAGGCACAGGTCTGTCCGACTTGTTTATATGCTTAAAAATGATTAAATGGTATAGCTCTTCATTTGAAACCCATCTCCAAGCTACAGAGCATCACCTGCCATACGGGATCACAGTGTCACCTGACACAGGTGAACGCTCTCTTCCATAACCCCGGCCAGACAGGCCGGTACTTGATTTACCTACCCCAGACTCCCAGAGGGATGGAAGTTGAGTTGATGAACATTGGTTATATACAATGTGTCTCAAAAAACATCCCCGACATTTTCGACTGTAACTTGAAAAACAATTATCAGATTTTAATAATTTTTGGTACAAATATTTCTGCCACAACTTGCCATCAAATGACCATTCAGTTTCCCACCTCACCCAATCTATGCTTTTGCACTACATAGGGAAAGCAGACCAAGCAAAATATGCATTAAAAGAAACTGAAAACCTAGAAAAAAAACATTCCCAACATTATTGATCATACCTTGAACAAAAATTAGCATATTTTAATAGTATTTGTCAGAAATATTTCTGACACAACTGGCTATTAAATAAGTGTTTTAGTTTTCACCTCACCCAACGTCTGCTTTTGCACTACCTGGGGAAAGCAGACCAGGCATAATACGTGTTAAAATGAATGGAAAAACGTCAATAAATCCAATCTGTCCCAATTTGTGTCCCTCAACAGCAGGTCTGTTACAAGATTTGATTGTCATGCAGCAGTGTATCTACCAGATTAAGTTTAGGAATGTTTGTAAAGTCAGAAGTGACTGGTAGAGCCTGTATTGGTCTGGAGCAAAACATTATCGATACTGCTGTCAAGTGAATGGAGAAAGCATCTCCTTGCTTATGTTCGCATAGTGGGCCAACACTTCAAGCAACTTTATTGCAGGCAGTTGAAAAATGGACAACTGAATGAAATGTCAGCCGCAGTATCAAAAATGTGAACAAAATGTGTTTTTACACATTATGTCAATTAAGCAATCATATCGCATTGCATAAAAAAGTGATATTTCGCTGGTTGTGCTTTCCCCAGGTAGTGCAGAAACAAACGTTGGGTGAGTTGGGAAACTGAATGGTCATTTGATGGCAAGTTGTGTCAGGAATAATTGTACCAAAAATTATCAAAGTCTGGTAATTGCTTTTCAAGTTACAGTCAAAAACGTCGGGGATATTTTTTGAGACACAGTGTAGTACCAAGATGGTTGCCTGTGGGCAGACAGTCATACTTCTAAATGCTAAGAGCTTGATTATGACCCAACTGGGATTTAAACCAGTGACATGTACAACGTCCTGCCAATACACTAACTACCAAGCCGTCACACATACTCACCGATTGACATGGCTGGCATGTGGCATAACATGACAGTGATGCCTGAGAATGCTGCTTTCAAATTTTGTAGTTGTATTAGCTGGTTATTACTTCACACTTTTTTTCAGTAAACAAACACTGTGACACATATTTGTTTTTTCTGTATTTCATGAAGGTGATGATAATGATGATAAAGGATGAATCAACTTTAGCGTGGCGTTAAGTCCTAAGACTACAAGGACACGTAACAGTAAGCTTAAACAGTGAAGTCACATAATAGTAGTCAGTGCAATGAGACGTTCTTAGTCATGTCTGTAAGACCGGGCAAAAAGTTCGGTTTTCAGTCTGCTGTGGAAAACTTGCAACGACGGCGATGACCGGACTGACTCCGGCAAACTGTTCCAGACTGATGCAGCAGTCGCTGGAAAGGTGCGGTCGCCAATGGTAAAACGCACAGTGCGTGGAGCAACCAGCGCTGATGTAGTCGAAGAGCGCAGTCATTGCGTGTCACACCTCAAGGTGTACTCTACGCGCATGTGGGTGGACACCGGTAATCGTGTGCTCCCCCATTGTCAGTGTAAGGTTGCACAACATAGTTTGTAGCATGATGTCATTATACTGTTAATGGCAGCATGCCGATTTCAGAGACCGGTGCCGCAATAACTTTTGCGTTTTGTTGACCGTCTACTGAGAGGTCTAAATGTGTTTTTAATTTAGCCCACAAAAGGCGCACAAATTCGCAAAACATTGACTGACGTCATTCAGCGGTCACATCAGTCGATTAGCCGTCAATTAATTCAAAGTTACTTTGCATCTTTTTATTTGACACTGATCCGGGTAATATTGGTGATGGGAGTAAAGTGTCGTTCCAATAGCACTTGTGTATTTTTGCATGTTGTGTGCAGGACCAGCAGTCGTTGCATCGGCGCCAGGGCATTGGTGATGTGCGGCAAGTTCTACTGCACAAAGAACCCAGTGAAGGTCTCGGTGTCTCGATTACCGTAAGTAACTAAGTATTCACATTTTTGTCACATTGATGTTGGCTCTTAACACACGTTATGTAGTCTGCTCGTTCCTTGACATGCTTTGGTCAGCATTTTTACATGTTCTGGAAAGTCTTGGAAAATTTTGGATGTTTTTCAAATTGTTTGGAAAATGCTGGAACATTTTTTGGTCATCTAAAATGGTTTTGGTCATGGAAAATCCTGAAACTTGAGCTGTGTTGAAGGTCTTCGAAATTCTTTGGATTTAATTTTTGTAGCTGTGTCATGTGAAAGTGCATTGGCTTTCAAGATGTAACATCAATGCTACTTCTATTATTGTCTCTGTTGCTTATGTTTGCATTTCTTGCAGATCTGCTTGCAAAGATTACTGTGTATTTTTAACAATGACTAACCTTTGAAAACATTCTGATATATGTCTAGCAGCAGAAAATTTTGGAAGTCTTAAAATTTTATAGGACCCTAAGAATTGTGGCAGTGCTGTTTGTGCAACAGCAAGTCATTTCATTCAATATGCAAAATAGTTGTACTCAGTCAGCATTTACATTTGTACTTTTGGCTACCTATACTTGTCCATATCTGCCATGATTAACTATGGAAATGTGGGTTGGTTTTACAAAGATTGAAATAGCAAAATGACATGAAGCATCTTTGTTGCACTATAGTGGTAGAGATAAATATATCCATTGTAGTGCTAAATGCTGGTATAGTTCTGTGTTATCTAAGTTGCAGATAGAAAGTGCATTATTAAAACAGAACACACTACTGGAAAAAAGACATAATTGATTATGATTGCCTGTCTAATTTCTAGGAAGTATAGTTTCTGAGTTTGGCATTGAAACACTTACTTAGCATTTAATTGTTCTGTGACTCACGAATTACAGTGCAGTCCATGCCCCATCGCATGTAAATCATGTGATCTGTGGTTGGTGGATTCAGGGTGGCAGGGAGCATGGCGTTCCTATTCTGATCTCAGAGATACATCCTGATCTGCCGGCTCACAGGTCCGGCGCACTGTTTGTTGGCGATGCAATTCTCGCTGTCAACGGAATTGACCTGAGGGATGCTAAGCATTCCGAAGCTGTTGAGATCCTTTCACATCAGGTACACTTTTCTGATATAAGTAGTATTGGAAGCAAATATATTTGCAAAAATATAAACATATTTGTTCAGCCACTTGGTGCTGTGACCACAGATCTGCAGTAATGTTGTGAAGTAAAGAGTAAAGACGTCAAGTTTTTGGCTAGCCATGAGGCCCATAGGGCCGTGCTGATCTCCATTACCAAAGCCCTCAGCCAGACAACGGTTGATTCTGCAAGGCTACGGATATGTGCTAGTGCGTCGTTTACGTCCCAGCCTTCACTCTTGACTTTTGGCAGATTTTTGTATATGAATTAAGCATATAGTAGGGCAGAATTCTTAATTCTATTGTAATTTTTTTAGGGCTGGTAACGATTAAAATTTTTTTAATAGTTAACATTTTGAAATTTAACGATTAATTAATTGTTAATTTTAGTTAAAATTCAGTCATTGAAAATGCGTTGTTTAAACCATAATATCAATAAAAAAAAGTCACTGTAGAGTTACATGCACTGAAAGTGTTAATGAATTAAGAAC